>JAEEGL013076695.1_pt1 | contig 10520 bp, 8 predicted proteins | sample 9134231 | NCBI WGS metagenome assembly JAEEGL01 (sample SAMN16246548, study PRJNA631951) | gut metagenome | biome: gut microbiome; feature: rumen; material: fiber-attached | host: Bos | place: Iran: Karaj | collected 2018-10
GACTGACGCTTCTTGAACAGCTCGCCCTGGGGACCAAAGTACTTGTACTGCAGCTGCTGGGCTTCCTTCTCCTTCTCGGTGATCTCGGTCTCTTTCTTCTTCTTCTGGTCGTCGGTCAGGAAGACCATGTCAGCCTGGTAGTTCTTGTACATGGTGTCGGCCTCCTTCTTGAGTTCGTCCACCTCGCGCTGCCAGCGCTGCGATACCTGGTTCAACTGCTCATTGGCCATCTCATAGGCGGGGATGTTCTTGAGCACATACTCCATATCCACAAGAGCGAACTTCTGCGCGTTGGCGGCCATGAAGCCGGCAACAAGCGTCACTGCGATTAAAATTATTCTTTTCATATCTTTCATTATTATTTTAAAATTTCGGTTTTTAGACTGCAGATAATATAAATCGTTTATTTGTTAACGTTAAAAAATTAACTTAACGCTTCTCGTTTTTTAGAATTCCTGACCAAGAACAAAGTGGAAATTGCTGCCACCCTTCTCGCCGAAGACCTTATCGAAACCATAGCCCCAGTCAATACCCATCATACCGATCATGGGCAGGAAGATGCGGGCACCCACACCAGCCGAACGCTTGATGTTGAACGGGTTGAAGTCTCTCACATGGGTCCAGGCGTTACCGGCCTCGACGAACACGAGAGGATAGATGGTAGCGCTCTGGGAAAGCATCAACGGGAAGTGCAGCTCCACAACGTAGCGGTTATAGGCATAACCCTCGCTGCCGTAGGGGGTGAACGCACCATTCTCGTAACCACGCAGGGCGATGGTCTCGGTTGCATAGGTATAAGAACCCGACATACCGTCACCACCGACGTAGAAGGTCTCAAACGGTGACTTCAGCCACTTGTTCCAGCTACCCAGCAGACCGATGTCGGCACGTGTCATCAGCACAAGTGTCCAGCGGCCATCGGGATCGGTGAGCGGCGTATAGGTACGGGCCGAGAACTTGAGTTTCCAATACTCGATCCAGCGATAAAGTTCCTTCTTGGAAGCCTCGGTCGTGCTCTCGCTCAATGCCCTCCAGTTCTTCTTGCCGAACAGGCTTGCAGGAGGCGTGGCGTTGAATGACAGGGTAAACGAGCTACCGCGACGGGTGTACAACGGGTTGTCAATACTGTTGCGTGACAAGGTCAAGCCCAACACGATTGAATTAGACACACCGTTCTTCATATAATAAAGGTACTCCCAGTTCTTGAGGCTATACCACTGGTAACTCAATGAAGCCATGAAGGTGAAGTAGTCATCGGGCCACTTCAGGCGCTTACCGAAGCCCACGGTCACACCCGCCATCTGCAGGTACTTGTTGGGGTCATAAGCGTTCTCATAATAATTGTAACCGCCGTAACCACCATAACCGTAGCCTCCGTAACCGTAGCCGTAGCCACCGTAACCATACATCGAGTTGGCATAGTTGTACATAGCATTCTGGTACAGCTGGCTATAGTAAGACTGGTTGATACCCGTCTGGCGGCTATAGAAGGCCGATACCGACAACGAATTGGGACGCTTGCCGCCAAACCACGGGTCGAGGAACGACACGCTATAGGCCTGGTAGTACTTGGCATTGGTCTGGGCGCTGATGGTAAAGGTCTGACCATCACCCTGCGGAATCAAGCCCTTGAAGGATGAGGGATGCAGCAGATTCTGGATTGAGAAGTTGGTGAACTTCAGCGATGCCTTGATAATGACACCCGTCTGGCCCCAACCGGCACTCAGCTCGACTTGGTCATTGGCCTTGCTCTCGAGGTTGAGGATGATATCCACGGTTCCATTATCGGGATTAGGCTCGGGGCGGATGTCCATCTTCTCAGGGTCGAAGTGACCGGTCTGGGCAATCTCGCGAGCAGAGCGCATGAGGTCTTCCTTAGAGAAGAGGTCACCCGGACGAACGCGCAACTCGCGGCGCACCACCTTCTCGTACAGGCGGTCGTTACCGTTGATGACCACCTTATTAATACGTGCCTGCTTACCCTCAAACATACGCATCTCGAGGTTGATGCTGTCGCCCTCGATCTTGCTCTCAATGGGGATGAGCTGGTAGAACAGGTAACCGTTGTTGAGGTAGAGGTTAGCCACAGCGTCATCATCCTCCTGGGTGCGCTTGTTGAGCAGTTTCTGGTTATAGACGTCGCCCTTCTTAATGCCGAGCACATCGTTCAGGATAACTGACGGATAAACGGTATTACCCACCCAGGTGATATCTGAGATATAGTAGCGCTTGCCCTCATCCACCTTGAGATAAACGTCAACGCTCTTTTCATCATACTTAACAACGCTGTCGGCCACGATAACGGCGTCACGGTAACCTTTCTCGTTATACTTGTCGATGATGAGCTGCTTATCGTTCTCATAGTCGCTTTGGACAAACTTCTTCTGTGAGAAGATTTTCCACAGGTTAGTCTTCTCGTTGGTCTTTTTCATCGTGCGCTTGATCTTGGAGTCGCTCAGCACCTCATTGCCATCGATGTAGATCTTGTGCACCTTGATTTTCTCGTGCTTATCCACATTGATGTTGACGATGACCTCGTTCTGCTTGCTCAGGTCAGGCACTTGAACGACCTCGCACGTGGCCTTGCCGAAGCCCTTATTGGCATAATACTTCTCGACGATGACCTTGATGCGGTCCGCGATGTTGGGTGTCATCTGGCTACCGGGCTGGAATCCCAAGCGCTCGATAATATCCTTTTTCTCGCCACCCTTCATGCCGTTATAGTTCACCTCCGAGACACGTGGCTGCTGGCGCAGGTTGAACACCAGCCAAGCCTGGTCATGGTAAATTTTCTCGACCAGGATCTGCACCTTGGAAAACAGGCCTTGACGCCAGAAGCGCTTTGCCGCCGACTTGATGTCGTCACCGGGGATGTCGATGCGTTGACCGACAGCAAGTCCCGAATAACCGATGATGATGTTCTGATCATAGTTATCGACACCCTGCACACGGATGCCCGCGATTTCATAGGCAGTCGGCGTTCCCGTGAAAACTATCTTGGGATTATAAATGGTATCGTTTACCGTCAGGGTTTCCTGGGCATTCACTGCCACTGGCGTGATAGCGGCAAGCGCCACCATAGCCAGCAGTATATGTTTGATATTCATTGATTTACTCTTCATTCTCATGTTTAACCTGTTCGCTCGTTTTACCATAACGTCGCTCACGCGCCTGGAATTCGGCTACCGCATCAACGAAGTCTTCCTTGGTGAAATCGGGCCAATATTTTGAAGTGAAGTAGAGTTCGCTATAGGCTATCTGCCACAACAGATAGTTGCTCACACGCAAGTCACCGCCCGTGCGGATAAGCAGATCCGGATCGGGCATGTCACGGGTAGCCATGTGAGCCGACATCACCGTGTCGTCAATGGCATCGATATCCAACTGGCCAGCGACGGCCTCTCGAGCCATCTGCCGGCAAGCGGTTACGATCTCCCAACGCGATGAGTAGCTCAGCGCCAGGCACAGCACCAGGCCAGTGCAGTGGGAGGTGTCCTGCATGCACTTGCGCAGGCGGTTGGCGGCAAACTCGGGCATGCGGTCCATGTCACCGATGGTGGTCAGGCGCACGTTGTTCTTAATCAAATCGGGCGTCTGCTGTTCAATGCTCACCACGATAAGGTTCATGAGCGCATCCACCTCATCTTGAGGACGGTTCCAGTTCTCGGTCGAGAAGGTATAGAGTGTCAAGAACTCCACGCCCACCTCGCTGGCTATCTCTGTCACCTGGCGAACGGTAGTCACACCATTCTCATGACCGAATCGGCGCTCATGGCCATGCTGCTTGGCCCAGCGGCCGTTACCGTCCATAATGATGGCAACGTGGCGCGGGATACGCGTCTGGTCGAGTTGTTGTATTTTGTCACTTAGTGATGCCATACTGCATTATTCAATATAGTTGCACTTGATACAGCGCTTGCCGAACTCATAGGATACCGAGAACGTGGCGAACGAGTACCAGTCTGTATTCTTTGCAAACGAGTGCTTGATTCCGTACAGGTCGCTCAAACCGTCAATGCGGTCGCTGAACTCCTTGCGCATGGTGAATTCAAAATTCAGATTAAGCCTGTCCTTGAATTTATATTTCACGCCAATGCCGATAGGTATGGTGAACGAGGCCTGATTGCTACCGTTACACATGGCGAACACAAAGCCCACACCAGCCACCATATACGGAGAAATAAACTTATATTTCTTGTAGGCCGGGCCACGGCCGAAGTTCAGGAAGTTGAACTCCGCTGTCAGGCCCAGGTCGATAAGGTTAGACGTGAAAGTATAGTTAGCACCATCAGGGTACCAGGACTCATCCTTCTCACTATCGCCACGGATGTTGGCATAATTCAAGTTGGCCTTGAACGCCCAGCGGCTGTTGTGGGTATACCTGAACAAACCGCCAACCGTGAAACTGGGATGCCTGAACAAACTGCCGAGGTTGCCCTCGCCCAAATAACCTGTCATTCCCAACGTGGGACCCGCCTCATACTTGTATTGCTGGGCCGCCACTGGCGACACAGTCATCAGGGTGAGCAATAATAATATGAATAGGGATTTCTTCATCTTCTCGTCTGTGAGTCGGGGTGATGATTAATAAATGGGCGTATTGGTCAAGCGGTTATACACGCCACGCCACACGTAGGGCAACAAATCGCCATCAGCATCATAGCCACCGAACAGATAGATATAGGGGCACTGCCACGTGGTGGGAAGTGACGACACGCGGCTAGGCACGCGGTTGGGGGCTGTCATGGTCTCTTCACCCACAAATGCTTGGGCTCCATAGAAATCAGGCATATAATCGGGCTGTACCATGGTCGAATCGCTCTTGAACCAGACAACGCCTTGAGTGTTTGACAGATAAATGTCATTATTGAGCGAACCGTCGGATTTGCGTCCACCCATCAAGTACCATGTTGACTGGCGGCCGTAACGGCGAACACCGGGCAATCTCTTGAAGGTAAAATAGGAAAACAAGGTCGCATCGGCGAGGGCTGGTAATTGTTCACCATGGATATTGTTGATCTGGCCCCACTTGTTGCCATCATAGCCCCAAGTGTCTTTTATCACGTTACCGTTGCAGTCAACACCGCCCACAATCATCACCTGAGACGAAAGGGCCCACTTGTTGTCAACCGCTATCATGTTGGACGAGTGGCTCACAGGGAAATTCTCCGGAACCTCCTCACTGGCAAAACCCTCCTGACGAGGATACTCGTCATAGGTATAACTTCCGTCATAGTTATCAATGATGCCCAGCACACGTTCCTCATAAGCACCCAGCAACGTGTACCACCTCACGCCACATGAGGTCCATTCAACACCTTCGGTCGAGGTGAACAGGGTGCCATCCATAGACAGCATATAGAGAGCTTCGTCTGTTGCAGTAAGAGTCTTTACCTGGGGCTCGAAAGGCATATCAACAAGCTGTTCATCCCATGAGGTCTGGCCAGGAGCCGAAGCCGTCAACACTTTGCAGGTGTTACCATTGTAAGTCATGATGCGGTACAGATCACCCTGCTGGACCATCTTGAGGGCACGCAAGTCGCTCGCATATCCCGGCAGGTCGCGGCGCCAATTCTGGTTCCAAATGAGGGTGTCAGGCCTTACCTTGTGAACAAGCACCTTGACTTCATAGTTCTTCACCTCCGTCTCATCAGCCGAGGTCACCGTCAACAAGGTCTTACCGGTGAAGTCGATGGGCTGGGTCATTGAGGTGGAGTAATTGATTGCCGTGTCGGCCTGGACAGTGGCGTCCGAGATATGGAACACAGCCGATTTGACAGTGTTCAGAAACTCGACAATGACTTTGAGGGACGAGATATCAGTGCCCACAGGCAGTGAGTCGGCATTATAAATCAAGCCCTTATCGTAGTCGACGGTGAAATGCACCGAGTCCAGATTGTCAAGCACTTTCGAATCTGCCTGCAAGCCAAAGTCCTTAACCAATGTCGTCTGCTCACTTGTACTGTAAGTGTACGAGTCATCGCTGTCTTTGTCATTGTCCTTGTTACATGATACAAGCATGGGCAGCGATGAAAGCGCTACCATCATCGCCAACACAAAATATAGAGGTGTTTTATTGGTCATTATTGTCTATTTGTTCTTTTTTACAAACGGCAAAATTACAAAAAAATTCGGTCTCACACTGGATTTTTCTTTATTATAATGTCTGAGCCCGCATTTTTGGGGGGTAAAGGTACTATTTCACGGGCACATGACGTGCACCCGTTAAAGATAATAAACGGTAAAATGAGGATTTTTACACCTTTTTAACGCGAACAGGCCGTTTCCCCAGTAAAATCAGCGGCGCCTCATCACAGTGATAACGTTACCGTCGATGCACTGACGGGCGGCAACGGGGCCATCTATCACGGGAGCCGCGACACCACGCCCCACCTGGCGGGAACTGACTTCGATACGGGCCTCATCCCATGCTCCGGCATCAATGATGCCTTGCAGCACATTTGCACCGCCCTCGACCATCACACTGGTCACTCCACGACGATACAGGTCCTCGAGCCATGACAGCGGAGCATCGGTGTCCATTTTGACATATTCCACTGCTCCAGTGGTTTCATTTTTCACATGGTTATAGATGATTGTCGGCAGCCCGTCATGCAGCAGTTTCAGGTTGTCGGGGATTGACAAATTTCCCGATAGGACAACCCTTAGCGGCGATTTCCCAGGCCACTGTCGAGTCGTCAATGAGGGGTTGTCAATGCGTGCAGTAGCAGCACCAACGACGATGGCGTCACACAGCGACCGTTGGCGGTGCATCAAGCACATGGTCACGGGGGTGGACATGTGCAAGGGATTCTCTCCCGCATCAGGCGGCAGGGCAATAAATCCATCGGCGGTTTGAGCCCACTTGAGCTGCACCCAGGGGCGGCCTGTCGTGTGGGCGGTCATGAAACGGCGGTTCAACTCGCGACATTCCTGCTCGAGCACGCCGACAACGACCTCGATTCCCGCGTCACGCAGCAATTTCACACCACGGCCCGCGACCTTGACGAAGGGGTCTAACGTGCCTACGACCACCCGAGGGATACCTCGCTCGATAAGCATGTTGGCGCACGGCGGCGTTTTTCCGTAATGGGAACACGGCTCCAGAGTTACATATATTGTGCTGTCTTTCAATAGATTGTCATCGCGAATCATCGACACGGCATTGACTTCGGCATGGGCCTCGCCACACTTGCGGTGCCAACCCTCGCCGAGAATCTTCCCGTCAGGGCCGACAATCACTGCACCCACCATGGGATTGGGCGACGTGTGACCGGTTCCCTGCTGGGCCAACTGCAGCGCACGGCGCATGTATCTCTCATCAATCTGCATGAATCATTTCCTGATTGCAGCGGCAAAACGCACCTTGCCGAAACTGTCCTCGATGATGCGTACCTCGTCAAAACCCTCGGCTTCAAGCAGACGCTTGACATCGTTGCCAAATCGCTGGTTAATTTCCAGATACAAGTGGCCACCGCGGTCGAGTGATCGGGCGGCATAGGGGGCTATCGCCTTATAGAAGAGCAGCGGATCATTATCAGGGACAAACAAGGCCTGCCCCGGTTCATAATCCTTGACGTTACGATCCATGGCATCACGTTCACTCCAGCAGACATAAGGCGGATTGCTCACGATGATATCATAGTGGGCAGGGGGCTGCGGCGAGAGCATATCACTCTCGAAAAAGTTCACTTTGACCTTCAGTGCAACGGCATTCTCCCGGGCGACAGCGAGGGCATCGCGTGAGACATCCAGCGCATCGACCTGGGCAAATTTCAATGCACGCGCCAGCGAAATGGCAATGCAACCGCTACCGGTTCCCATATCGAGTACCCGCAAGTCACTGGACGGGTTCTCATCCACAATGAGGTCAACAAGCTGCTCAGTCTCGGGCCTAGGGATGAGAACGGCGGGAGTAACCTTGAATTTATGGCCGTGAAAGCGTGCGCTGCCCAAGATGTACTGCAACGGTTCATGACGGCACAGACGCGCAATAATGCCGTTGACCTTCTCTTGAGCAAACTCTGGCAACTCACTCTCCTGGCGCAATGCCACGTCCACCGGGTCATAATTGAAAACATCCTCACAGATGACGCGAATCATTGCCTGGACTTCCTGTGGCTCGGCCACGCCAACCAGGCCGCTCCTCAGTTGTTCTATAGCTTCTTTCAGTTTCATAGTACGCAAAAGTACACTATATTTTTCAATTAAGAAACTTTTTAATTCTATTTTTCTTTTTCCTGCCGAAATGTTAAAAATAAGAGATATGAATGATTTTTGCGAAATTTTATTATAAATTATTACTATGTTTAAGAAAATTGTTGTATCTTTGTAGCGCTGTAACCGCGACTTGAATAGCAACCCCTCGCTTGCACTTGTAAATGAACGTGTTGTAGCGCATAATTATGATTATTCACTAATAAATAACGATAAACTTATGGCAACTAAACTAGATTCACTTGATTACAAGATCCTGAAAATGCTGTCCCTCAATGCCCGTAAGCCCTATCTGGAAATTGCCCGGGCCTGTAACGTATCCGGTGCCGCTATCCACCAGCGCATCCAGAAACTTTATAACATGGGGGTTATCAATGGTTCCATCTCACTGATTAACCCGGCTTCGGTAGGCTATGAGACATGTGCATATATCGGATTCTTCTTGAATGACCCCTCAAAGTTTGACGAGGTAGTGGCGAGATTAAAAACTGTCCCCGAGGTGGTAGAATGCTACTTTACCACGGGTAAATATGACATGTTTGTCAAATTGTACGCCAAGAACAATGACCATCTCCTGCAGGTCATCCATGACCGTTTCCTGAAAATGGGCTTGGGCCGCAGCGAGACTCTTATCACCTTCAAAGAGGTGTTTAAACGTCAGATTCCCATTGAGCCCGATGGCGGCAATGAACCAATCAATCAGTAACAAACAAGGGGGCACTCAAGTGGCTCCCTTTTTTAATATGTTTCAGGTTTCAAATAAAAGATGAAAAACATGACAACAACCGATTTCACCCCACAGGAACAGCAATGGCTTCAAAGCGCCAGGCTGATGGGTCACGAGGCTGGCGAAGCGCTGAAAGGCTTTTTCCGCCGCCGTGACCTGGACATTGAGGACAAAGGTAGCGCGTATGATATTGTGACCGAGGCCGATAAGGCCAGCGAGCGCATCATTATCGACCACCTGCACCACCAGTTCCCCGACCACGCCATCCTCAGCGAGGAAAGCGGCGATGACCACCGCCAAGCCCAATGCCAATGGGTCATCGACCCGCTCGACGGCACGGTGAACTACAGCGCCGGACTCGCGACCTATTGCATCTCCATAGGGCTCAAGGTGGATGGCCAAACCCGCATGGGTTACGTCTATGCACCGACACTCGGCGAGGAGTTTTATGCCATCAAGGGAAAAGGCGCCTATGGTCCGTACGGGCGCTTGCAGGCCAAGCCCACGACAGAATTGCAGCGCGCAGTGATTTCCACAGGCTTCCCTTATGACAAAGCCACCAACCCTGACAACAACCTGGACCGCTTTGCTCAGGTCATGCCACGCGTGAGGGGAATCAGGCGATTAGGTTCGGCAGCGATGGACTTGTGTTATGTGGCAGCAGGTTGGCTTGACGGCTATTGGGAACTGAACCTCAAGGAGTGGGATGCCTGCGCCGGAGAACTGATCGCACTGGAAGCCGGAGCCACCGTCAAGCGCTACCGCAACGACCACGGCATCTGCATCCTCGCCGCCTGCCCCGGCATCGCCCCCGAGTTGCTTGCTATGGTAGAGTGATCACTCCTCATTGAAAAAACTGAAAACTGAAAACTGAAAACTGAAAACTTTATCGTACCTTTGCGGCCACAAAAAGAAAATATACCCAAAATTTGAATATGGATAACAAAAAGATTGTTTTAAGCGGAATTCGCCCCACTGGACAGTTGCACTTGGGTAACTACCTGGGCGCCTTGAGTAACTTCGTGAAGATGCAGAACGAAGGCAAGTATGACAGTTACTACTTTATCGCCGACCTGCACGCCTTAACCACAAACCCCGACCCGAAGGAGCTGCACACCAATGTGCGCCACATTCTGGCCGAATATCTGGCTGCCGGCCTCGACCCGGAGAAGTCCACCATCTTTGTGCAGAGTGATGTGCCCGAGGTGAGCGAGATGTACCTGCTGCTCAACATGCACGTGGGCATCGGTGAACTGATGCGCACTGCGGCCTTCAAGGACAAGGCCCGCAAGGCCCTTGGCATCACTGCTCCCACCCAAGGCGATGACGATGAGGACGTTGCCAAGGAAATCATCGGCGCCAGCACCAACAAGCGCGTCAACGCCGGTCTGTTGACCTACCCCACCCTGATGGCTGTAGATATCCTTATCCAGCGTGCCGACTTTGTCCCCGTGGGCAAGGACCAGGAGCAGCATCTGGAATTGACTCGCCGCTTCGCACGTCGTTTCAACTCGTTCTACAAGACCGAATACTTCAAGGAGCCGCAGAACTTCAACTTTGGCAGCGCGCCCGTCAA
>JAEEGL014063157.1_pt1 | contig 10520 bp, 8 predicted proteins | sample 9134231 | NCBI WGS metagenome assembly JAEEGL01 (sample SAMN16246548, study PRJNA631951) | gut metagenome | biome: gut microbiome; feature: rumen; material: fiber-attached | host: Bos | place: Iran: Karaj | collected 2018-10
AAACGAAGAAGGCTTCTACGACGCAACGCCGACCTATCTTTTCGACCATGCGGATCTGTATAACACAGACCCTCATCAGGCCGCTCTAACGTGGTTCCGCGAAGCACACTATGGACTTGGCGTGGACTTCGGGGTCCACGCACTCATAGGCAAGGGACATGATGTCATGCTCAAGGACAACATTGGCCTTGACGTCTATTCATGTCTTCAGAAGAAATTCAGCGTGGAGCATTTTGATGCAATCGATATCGTGGAGTTCGCCATCGCAAACGGCATGCGCTACATTGACTTTACGGTTTGCGGACCCGACGGTTTCTGCCTGTGGCGTTCGGCGTCCTGCGAGTTCAACTGCTTCAACAGCCCTGCACATCGCGATTTGCTTGCGGAACTTGCTTCGGTTTGCGAATTCAATGGTGTAGGACTTTGTCTAAGATATTCGCATGGATTCAATTGGAGACATCCGCACTCCTCCATGACTCTCGCAAATAGAGATGGCGGTCAGGATTTGAGTAAGTATTTGGAATTTATAGAGTTACAGATAAAAGAACTGCTTACTCAGTACGGTCCCATAGCCGCCATTTGCCTTGAGGGCATTGATGTGCCTCGGGCTGATGGTTTTGAGAAGTACGAGTGCAATGAACTCTATAAGATGATAAGGATTCTCCAGCCCCAGACGCTTATATCCTATCAGCAGGGAATGACAGGCGACGAAGACTTCTTCACAGTCGTAGGCGATTTGCCATCACAGGACGCCGCTAAAGACGCTCAGGGATTCGTGAATTCACAACTCAAAAAACCTTGTGAAATCATTGATTCCCTTACGCCTGGATGCATAGGATACAATCCTGCGTTCGCGGGAATGCATCGCAAAGAGGATTATGTTTGGCAACGTTTGAAGAACGCAGGCGAAAAGCATTGCAACTATTTGGTCAGCACGGCACTTATGCCTGACGGCTCGCTTGACCTTGAGGACATTAACATATTGCTTGAAATTGGCAAGCGCATTGAATCAAGTGGTTTTCCAGCGGTGAAATAGTCATGGACATGGAGTCGTATAGGCTGACGCACCTTGAGCAACTAGAGGCTGAGAGCATTCATATCATTCGCGAAGTTGCCGCAGAGTTTCAGAATCCCGTGATGATGTATTCCATCGGAAAAGATTCGTCTGTCATGCTGCGTTTGGCGCAGAAGGCGTTTCACCCCTGCAAGATTCCTTTTCCGTTCCTGCATGTCGATACACGCTGGAAATTCCACGAGATGATTGAGTTCCGCGACAGAACCGCAAAGGAACTCGGACTCGACCTAAAGGTCTGGATCAATCCTGATGGAATCGCCCAAAACATAAATCCGATTACTCATGGTTCGGAGAAGCACACGCAGATAATGAAGACCGAGGCCCTCAAGCAGGCTTTGGACTACTATCATTTTGACGCAGCATTCGGTGGCGCGCGTCGTGACGAAGAGAAGTCCCGCGCGAAGGAGCGTATCTACAGTTTTCGCAACAAATTCCACCAGTGGGACCCAAAGAATCAACGCCCTGAACTCTGGAACCTCTACAACTCAAAGGTCAATCAAGGGGAATCCATACGTGTCTTCCCTCTCTCGAATTGGACGGAACTAGACATCTGGCTCTACATCCGAATGGAGAACATACCAATCGTGCCGTTGTATTTCGCCAAGGAACGTCCTGTCGTCGAGCGTTCAGGGAATTTGATAATGGTCGATGACGACCGTCTTCCGCTGAATCCAGGCGAAGTCCCCATGATGAAAAAGGTCCGATTCCGCACATTGGGATGCTATCCTCTCACAGGCGCAATCGAATCAGATGCTGACACGCTTGAGAAGATTGTTCAGGAGATGCTTCTTGCGACGTCCTCAGAACGCCAAGGCCGTGTAATTGACTACGACGGCGCCGCGTCCATGGAGGAGAAGAAGAAGGACGGTTATTTCTAGTACCTTTAAAACGTCCTACTTTTTTTGAGTTTACTCAATTTTGCGGCTGTGTTGTTGATTTCCCTTTGTAACGGTGTTATTCGCACATATTTCGTTCCGTTCCAAAAGTAACTGTTGAATAGACCGTTGCCTTGCGCCTTCACTGTCGTAGCGATGAAATGTCTCGCATCATACAAGTCTGGACAGGTCTCTTTGAATTTTCCACAGTCAGCGTCTTTGCTCATGGCAATGCGGACAGCCTGTTCTCGTGATGCGACGCCACGGTCGCCCTCGTCATCAGGAAGACTGCTCTTGCCTTCGCCGCCTTCAAGAATCCACTTGGATGTGTAAATGGCGCACTGCAAGGCCAATATGTCAACAAGTTCGCGTCGAAGGCGCGGTCTGTTGTCATCATCGGAGGTGGCAATCTTTTGGCGTTGGCTCTTTTCAAGGGAATTTATAACGTCAAGGGCGTCATTGCATCGCGCAAGGAGTCCGCGCCAGTTGCTGATTTTTGCCTTTGATTGTTCGAAAATCTGACTGTAGTCAAGGATGTCTTTGTAAATGATTCGCATCAACGCGATGTGCCAAGCCGCATTGTCTGGTTCTTCGAAGGATAGTTTGGAAAGCGTTTCAACTGCCTCGCGGCGAACAGTGGGAGACAAGTTGGCGAAACGCAACGTGTGTATGTACAGAGAAAGCACGTCCAATGCTTTCATGTTGTTTTTCCTTTCTTCTGTGATTTCATCAAGATGCGGGTGGATTGTCTCGACGCATTTTGTGTAGTCTCCCTTGAAATATGCATCAAGCGCGTCACGCAAGATGGAGCCGTAGTGCTCATCGGCGAAAACTTCGACTGGCAGCTCGTCGATTGAATGGTAATTCTCAATGGACTTTTTCACCTTGTGCGGCTTCGGGAAGAAATAATAGACGCCTAATATGACGGCGACAAGAAACACCGTGTAGGCCAAAATCTTCAAAACGGCACGGCCTTTGGGTTCGGAGAGACTTTCATCCGAAGCTGATTCTGCAGGGGAGTCGTCGTACTCAAGAGGGGCAGGGCGGCCCTCGTCAAGCATGTCGAGAAACTTCTGCTCTTCAGGCGTCAGTTTGCCGTCATCTTGCTCTGTCTCTTCAGAGGCTATGGTCTCTTTGAAATCGTTTTCCATATTATAAAAGTTCTAGAAGAATGCGTTGCAGTTGCCATTTTCGTTGAATTGTGGCATTGCCGCATTGATTTTACAGATAACTGTACTAATTTAAAGCCAAATCTGCAAAATTCCATTACAATATATAATATAATGAAAGAGAAAGGCGGCATATTCGACTTTTTGTCGGCGGAGGAGCTTGGGCGGCTTGGTAACACGTCCATAGGCTCCCGCTTCACTGCCGAGGGTATGACTGCTGGAGCGCACAAAAGCAGACGCAAGGGCGTGAGTGTCGAATTTGCAGACTATAGGCAATACACTGCTGGCGATGACATCAAGCATTTGGATTGGAAGGCATTCGGGAGGAAAGAGCGTCTATACGTAAGAGAATACGAAGAGGAGACAGGACTGCGCGTACATTTGCTGGTCGATGCCTCAAATTCCATGGGATGTTCATTCGGAGGAATAAGCAAGTTCAGATTCGCGTCAACTCTGGCGGCGGCGATGGCGTACATTGTCATACACAACAATGACAGCGCGGGACTCGCACTGTTTGACTGTAAATGCAGGACCATACTTCCGCCAAAGGGCGGTCTTGAGCACCTTCGAGCGCTTTGCGATACGCTTGCATCAAAGACACCTTCGGAGAAGACAGACCTTGCGTCATCGCTCCACAGTCTGGCGGAGCAGGCAAGGCGGCGTGGGCTGATTGTCATTTTCAGCGACCTTTTCGATGACATGGACAAGATTCGCTCTGCGTTGGCGCATTTCCGCAGAAAAATGCATGATGTCATTGTATATCAGATACTTGACAGAAGCGAAATAGAGTTTCCATTCAGGGATTCCGCACGCTTTAGAGACCCTGAAACAGGCGAGGAGATTGTCGCGAATCCAAAGGATGTCCGCTCCGCTTATATGTCAGCGTTTGGAGATTTTCTTGCGGAATGCAGGAATGTCTGCTCAAGCCTTGGTGTGGATTATCAGACGGTGCTGACAGACCAGTCCCCCGTCGATTTCCTTGTAGGACATTCGCGGCGAAGGGCACTTGCTGGACGTTGATGCTGATGAAAGATGAGAATGTCATATTCAGGTCGCAAGACGTCCCGAAGACTCCAGGGGTTTATGTCTATCGTGATGTTCACGGAGAGGTCATCTATGTCGGCAAGGCTCGAAATCTGCGACAGCGCATGAGTTCGTACTTTCGACCATCCAACATAACACGCAGCGATCCTAGACGGCGCGCACTGATGCACAGCATCGCCTCATATGAGTATTTCGAAGTGGCGACAGAGTCCGAGGCGCTTCTTCTGGAGACTCAGTTCATCAAGCAGTATGCGCCGTACTACAATGTTCTTATGCGGGATGACAAGCGCTTTCTACACATAAAGGTTGATTTGACAGAGGAGTTTCCGAGACTGAATCTTGCGCGAATTAAACGCGATGATGGCTGCATCTACATCGGGCCATTTCCGCAGGCGCAGGCTCTCAAGGGCACTGTCGATTTCCTTTCCGTTCATTTCAGGCTGAGGACATGCTCAACGTCTTCGCCAGATGTTGAGACGCATAAACATTGCCTTGAACACACCGTTCACAACTGCCTATGCCCATGCGTTGGAAAGACAACAAAAGAGGAGTATGGAGAGCAGATACAGAAAGTCCTTGCGCTCTTCAAGGGGAATGGGGTGGTCGAACTCATGTCCGAACTATCGGAGACCATGCGAAAACAGGCGGAAGAGATGAAATTCGAGGAAGCCGCCGAGACTAGAGACATAATCACAAATCTGAAGTCAATTTTGGAACCTGCGCGTCGCTTCGTGAATCAGACCATAATCACACGCCTTGCCGTAAGCAATCCACAGGGCATGGAGGCTTTGAGAGTTGCATTAGGCATGGATCGTCAACCGAAGGTCATGGAGTGCTTTGACATGTCCAACATATCAGGCGTGCTAGCCGTCGGGAGTATGGTCTGTTTCAAGGACGGCAAGCCATCTAGTTCGGATTACAGGCGATTCAAGATTCGCTCAGAGACGGCGGCTGACGACACCGCATTCATGCGTGAAGTCCTGACCCGTCGCTATGGCCGGCTGCTCACAGAGCATCTTCCGCTGCCAGACCTTATCGTTTTGGACGGCGGCGAGACACAGGTGGCGACTGCTGTTCAAGTCTTTAAAGAGATTGGCATGCCAGAGGATACTGTTTTCATCGGGCTTGCCAAGAAGCACGAGCTAATTGTTCGCCCCTTTGACCCACCGATTTACCTTCCACGCGAAAATGCAGGGCTTCGTCTTCTTCAAGCCATTCGCGATGAGGCACATAGATTCGCCAACGGATATAATCGCGAACTGCGCAACAAGCGAATCTATGACTCTATACTCAATGACATTCCAGGCATTGGAGCAAATCGCAGGCAGTTGCTGATAAAGACCTTTGGTTCAGTTAGGGAAATCCTGAAATGCACTCCAGAGGAGATTGCAAATGGTGCGCCTGGCATTGGTCCCGAAATGGCAAAGCGCATCCATGAATATCTCCACGCTCACATAAATACCAACAGCGACAAGAATGAAACGCCGCCAAATGAATAACATACAATGAACACAAAAAACACTCAAAGAGCATTTCTTCTCGGTTTAGCCTATTATATCATTCTCTTTCCGCTGATGCTTTGCTTCTATTTCGGAAGCGACTCTGGCTCTGGTGCCTGCTACCATATTTACATGCTTGGCGGACTTGTCGGCTATTCGTTCCTGTATCTTGCCGTGCCGTTCGTCATTCTACTTTTCACGCCGCTTTGCCGAAAATCGCCGTCTGGACTATTTGTCGCCAGCGGCATCGCCGCTTATTTGACTTTTACAGTACTACTTATCGATTCTATTATTCTCGCAAAATTCGGTTATCACATCAACGGTCTGGTGATAAATCTTCTGTTCACACGAGGCGGATTTGAGTCAATGGGACTTGACGCCGCGACCATCCTTCCTGTTGTCATCGGCTTCCTGCTTCTGCTTGCGCTATTTGTTGGATTGGCGCTGTATTTTGCTCGCTCTGTGAGAGTTGGAGAGATTGCCGAACGCCGCTTTTCAAGAATCGCGCCGCGAATCGTCGTTGTGGCGATTCCTGTCGTGGCGATTCTCATTGCGATGCTAATGGTCGGCGTCGCCGACTTCTATAGGAACAAGAACATGCTCTGCGCTCTGGAGGCATATCCCATCAGCCTGAAAATCAGAATGCGCGGACTGATGCGCGGCCTCGGCTTCAAGCAGCCCAAACGCGAGGCAGTGCTGTTCAGCAGCGCCGATGGCGGCTCCATCCTCAAGAACTATCCCGCAAACGAGTTGAAGTTCGCTCCTGAAAGCAAAAGGCTCAACATTGTATGGCTCGTCTGCGAATCACTCCGCGCCGACATGCTTTCAAAAGAGTTCATGCCGAACTCATTCGCGCTCGCCGAAAAATCACAGCATTTCCTCAAGCACTACAGCGGCGGTCATGGCACACGCCCCGCGATGTTCAGCATGTTCTATGGCTTGTACGGCAACAATTGGGACGCATTCCTCAACGCACAGCGCGAACCAATCTTCTTCACAGTGCTCGCCAATGAAAACTATCAACTTCTCTGCCAGACTTCCGCAAAATTCACATATCCAGAATTCGACAGGACAATCTTCGCTTCCGTTCCAAAGGAATCCATGATTGAGCAGAAGAATCCAGACCCATGGAAAAGGGACGTGGCGTTGACCACGCAAATGCTCGAGTTCATAAACAATCGAGACGCTTCCAGACCATTCTTCACATTCGCCTTCTTCGAAGCGACACACGCCCCTTACTCTTTCTCCCCCGAACACGTCGTGAGAAATGACTACATGGACAAAATCAACTACGCGACCATCTCGTCGAAGGACGCCCAACTGCTCTACAACCGCGCCGCAAACGCCGCCTTTGGAATCGACATTCAAGTCGGAAGAATCATTGAATACCTTATTAATAATAACCTCATGGACAGCACGATCATCCTGCTGACTGGCGACCACGGCGAGGAGTTCTTTGAGAAAGGACGCCTTGGGCACAATTCAACTTTCGTCGAAGAGCAGGTCCGCACTCCGCTTCTCATTCATATCCCTCAACTTCCTCCAAAACAATACACCGCAATGACTAATCACATCGATATCGTGCCGACCGTCATGGCCGCAATAGGTGTGGAGAATCCCGCCTCCGACTACTGCATCGGTCAAAATCTCACGTCGCCAGACTATCATCGCGACCATTTCATCGTCTGCGGCTGGAACATCCAGGCACTCTTCACCCCTGAATACAAATTCATCCTCCCCGTCGGTCTCGGCAACAAGTACATCTTCAAGAACCTATACACCCTTGACGCCTCTCTTTGCAAAGACTCCTCTGATTTCTACGCCAAATACTCCTCCGCCCTCCAGGTCATCCAGAACGAAATCAACTGCTTCACAAAGCAGAGGTAACGTTCTAGCATGTTCATATCAATGCCATCACTATTATTCCATATTTGCTTTTTTTATTACAATAAGGGAGAAAATCATGAGATTGGCATTCATCATATTAGTAATAATAGTAGCAAGAGCTTTTTGCGAATATCCCATGTTCAAATACTCATGCAAAGAGGAATTCGGGTATTTTAACAACATCAAGTATTATGGGATATTGCCTAACGAGGTAGGTTCTCAAGATGTAACCACAAAGAAATCCAGCAAAAATGCAGGACGCAGTTATGCCATGGTTTCATTTTACGTTAAAGTTATTGATGACCAAGAAAGGCCTATTCCCAACGTCAGAATTCAGGGTGGATTGCTTGAAGAGTATATTTTAAGCCATAACGGACAAGGCGGATTCCAAACATTTACAGATGAAAATGGCATGGCACATGTGAGCGGAAAATGCGATGGTGTTTACTTGTTTACGGCTATCAAAGATGGATGGTACAACAGCATTCCGACTACAATTAGATACAGTGTGGATAATTTGATAAATGGAATGTGGCAACCATCTGATTTGACGCATAAGATTGTATTAAAGAAAATTAAAAATCCTATACCAATGTTCCAGAATAGCTTTTATGGTAAATTATCTATTGATACACCAGTCGGCTTTGATTTGTTCACAGGGGATTTTGTCTCTCCCAACAGGAAGGGAAGAAATGCGGATTTTTTCCTGACGTATAGTAAAAGGGAGACGGAAGAAGAGAAGATAGAGACGCTAACGATTACCTTTCCAAACAAGGGGGATGGGGGGTACAGAGCTAAGTATAACTATGGTTCTGAGTTTAGAACGGCATACGATGCTTCCGCTAAAAATGAGAAATATATAAGCAAGATGGTGTTTCACAGAAAGACAAGGTTTTCCAATGAAAAAGGTTGGGGAGGCAAACTTGTACGAAAGGAATTTTTAGTCTCTGAAGACAATATCAATGCAAAAGATGAATATTTAGTCATTCGGACTAGAAGTATTGTTGACTTGTACGAACGGCATATTTCAAGTTACTACTCGCAGATATACAATAATGCTGATTCTGGAATTGAATTTGCTGACGGAAACCTTTCCTTTCACTGGCGGGCGAACCCTTTCCTTAACGACAGGAACCTTGAGACGAAAGATGAATACAAGCCTTCGATTATCCAGTTGCGAAACGGCGGGGTTTTATACGGCGGCATTGACAGGAGTCCAATATATCCAGAGTTCTACAAAGATGAGAGCGTCAGGAAATGCCTTGTGGTGTTCCTTGATGATGCGGAATCCGCGCATCTGCTTCCTCTGGTGCTGGATTGCTGCAACAAGTATGGGGTGAAGCCGCAGCTGATATTGAGAATGATGAATCAGAAGCAAGGAGAAGTTAAATGAGAATCAAAAGAGTTGTGTTTGCGGCTGTGATCATGGTGTCGGCGATTATATCTGCGGAGGAACCCGTTTGCTCACCTGTCCAGACAGTGGCGGATTTCATCGTGGCGCTGAAGGCGGGGAACCGAGAGGCTGCTGCCAGATTGTTCGCGCCATGCGAAGGGGAGGTCAAGGAGCATGTCGGAAAGTGGCTTGTCAAGGCGATGCCATTCTTCGCGTCGGGCAAGGCCGAGTCAAAGGCCGAGAATGTCTGCTTCATCGACGGAGACGTGGCGATTGCCCCAATACGGCAGTGGCGTCCAGGCAATCCCGAAATATACGAGATTGAGCTGACGGGGCTTGTGTTCGTTGATGGGAAATGGCGGCTCCTTCCTGATCTTGACAAGTTCAACTCGCCCGTCAACTCTGAACTGCTGCCGTCGGAGAGAAACAAAAGGTTCGAGAACCTCTGGCATCTTTACTGCGACTTCAAGCGAATCCACAAGGACAAAGTGCGCAAGACCCGCGAGGAGCAGGCACTCCAAAAGTTGCGTCAAGAGCAAGGCGTACAGGTCAAATAGTCCATGAGTCATTCATAAAGATTGTTTAAATCGCCCTTCAAAACTTGTGTCCTCTCGGTTTGATAAATTGAGAAAATGCATTAAGTTATACATTTCATTTTAGTGTGTCCACAATGGGTGCGCCAATTGAGAAAACAGTGTTCTTTCGGCATGAAGTGCGAAATGTTGCATGATTGCATGTAACTTGTTGGATTGCAATATATTGCACAAGATTGCCTAATTATATAGGTCTTGAAAAACATGTTTGACTTTCTGAAAATAGGTCATGGTCGTCGTATGCGCGTCGTATGCAATGGCAATTCGGCGTTGCGTGAGATATCCATGCCTGTGTTTGAGATAAACGACGAGATTCGTCAGCTTGCGGAGCGGATGATAGTGACGATGAAGGAGAACGAGATACCAGGCGTTGGTCTTGCGGCTCCGCAGGTTGGCGTCAATGTGCGCATGATAGTGATTGACACGCGTCCGCAGAAGAAGGAGAAGAAGAAGCACGTGGAGTTGTCGCCAGGGGAGCAGCTGCTCAATCCGAAGATGCCTATGGCGTTGATAAATCCAGAGATACTGTCGAGTTCTGCGGAGACGGAGACTGGTTGCGAAGGGTGCCTGAGCCTGCCAGGGGTCGAGGGTGATGTAACACGTCCAGCGCGTGTGCTTCTTAGCGCGAAGACGATTGACGGCGAGGATATAGTCACGGAGTGCGGTGGCCTTTTGGCGCGTTGCCTTCAACATGAGATTGACCATCTGAACGGAATCCTCTTCTTTGACAGGCTTTCCAACGAGCAGAAGGCTGAGAACCAGGAGGTCATGCTTGCGTTGGCAGAACAGGAGAAACTCTTAGCCAAGGCGGAAGGCAAATGAACGAGCCAGAAGAAGATAGAGGGATGATGCCACAGCCAGGCAAACATGAAATGCAGGATGAGCTGCGTTTGCCCCCAAAGCCTTCGCAGTTCTTTTTGCTGCTTTCGCTGTTTGTTAGGCCTTCGTTGGCGCTGCTGATGTCGCAGTTGCACAGGATGTGGGT
>JAEEGL014282576.1_pt1 | contig 10520 bp, 6 predicted proteins | sample 9134231 | NCBI WGS metagenome assembly JAEEGL01 (sample SAMN16246548, study PRJNA631951) | gut metagenome | biome: gut microbiome; feature: rumen; material: fiber-attached | host: Bos | place: Iran: Karaj | collected 2018-10
ACCTGAAATTCGAGAATCGTAAAGTTCTATTCTGTGATATTTTTTTTCTAAAATAAATGACCATATGTTAAGAATTTTTGTTGATTTTATAGTTTTTCCTACTTCTCTTCTTTCGTATGTTACATTTTCTATGTCGATATAGGACATTTTTAATATATTTTTTTTTATTTAATTATTTTTGAGTCTTTTTTTTTTAATTTCAAAAATTTAAATTGAAAAAATTTAATAAAAATTAAAATAATTAAATTTTTATTTAAATTCTAATTAATTTTTTTATATGAAAATATTTATTAAAAATTTATAAATAAAATTATATTATTAATTATTTATATTGAATAAATTATTATTTTCATTTAGAATATTTTCTGTTTCAAAATGATTATTTTGATTTAAAGAATTATTACTTAAAAATAATTTATTTTCATCAAAATTATAAGTATTAAAACTATTTTTTTTATCACTTTGATTACTATTTGAATTTTTACTCTTTTTTTTATATTTTGATTCATATTCACTATTATTATTATTTATATTAAAAATATTTGGTTCAGAACTACTGCTACTTTCATTATTTTCATTATTATTATTATTTAATTTTATAGAAGAAATTGGAGAAAAAATACTATTTTTATTTTTTGAATCTTTTTTACTTTTTTTAGAACTTTTTTTAGAACTTTTTTTTGAACTTTTATAATTATAACTATCATTATCATTATCAAAATAAATATTATTATTTTCATTAATTAAATTATTATTTTTATCAATCATATGAATATTATGATAATTATCATTATCAAATTCTTCTTTATCAACAAATTTTGTATCATAACTACTTTGAAAATAATCAGATTTTTTACTATAATTATTACTACTAATATTATTATTACTACTTTTATTATAACTACTTTTATTATCAATATTACTATTATTATCTTTTTTTTTCTTTTTCATTTTATTTAATTCACTTAAAATTTCATTATATAAATTATAATTATTATTATTAATATCATCAATATTATTATATTTATTATATAAATCATCTTTTAAATGTCCCAAACTTTTTTTAATTATGGCTAAATTATCAACATTATAATTTTTATTTTTGTTAATAATATTATTTAAATCTTTTTTTAAATTTTCCATTTCGAATTTAATATTATAATAATCATTTTCAGGTTTTCCATTTTCATTAAATCTAATATTTTTATCATTAGTAATATTTTTAATATAATTTTTTCTTTCATTGTATTCAAAATTATTATTAAATTTTTCTTTTTTTAATTGATTTAAAGCTTCTTTTTGATATTTTTCTTTTAAAACATTTTGATTCATATTATCATTAATTAAATTGAAGAAAAAATTATTAATATTTTCTAAATGATTATTTTTTTTTTCTAATTCATTCAAACGATTTTCTAAAATTTGAATTTTATAAATATTTGAATAATTAAAATAACGATAATTATTATTATTATTTAAATAAGTTTGATAATCAATTGAAAAATTATTTTTTAAATCAGAAATTCCAAAAAAATTTAAATTTTTATTATTCAATGTGAAATTCGTTTTAAAATTATTTGAAGATTTTATTAAAGGATTTTTTTTCGTTTGAGAAAAAGTATTTTTAATTCTATTCAAATAATTATTATTATTATTATTATTATTTTCTAAATCATTTGAATAAAAATAACTTTTATAATAATAATTTTCATCTTCTTCGTTATTATTATTATACATAAAAATTATTATTTTTTTTAATATTAATATTAATAAAAATGGGAAATAATTTATTTTTAAATTTCAATTTAGAAAAAAATGAATTTATGAAAGGCGGATTTAAAAATATGTGGAAAATTTATAAAGGAATTAATAAAATATCAAATAAAAAAATATGTGCTTTTATTTGTGATAAAAATTCTTTGCCTTCAAATTTAACAATAGAATCAAAAGAATCATTAATAAATATTTTAAAATTAGAATGTTCAAATTTAATAAAATACAAACATCCAAATATTTTAAGTGTAGAAGAATCAATAAAAGAAGATAAAAATTTAATAGGATTCATAACAGAAGAATTTGATTATAATTTTGAAGATTACATAAACGAAATTTATAACAAAAAAAATTATTTAGAAATAAAAAAAATTTTCATTGAACTTATTAATGTAATTTTATTTTTAAATAGAGATTGTAATATAATTCATAATAATATAAATCCAAATAGTTTATTTTTTAAAGATGGGAAACTTAAATTAAGTGGATTGAATTTTTCTCAGGAAATTTTAATAAATAAAAAAAACGAATTTTTTTTAAATTTAAATGAAGATATTTTAAATTTTGATTTAAATTATTGTGCGCCGGAAATTGTTTATGAAAATAAAATAAATATTAAAAGCGACATTTTTTCAATTGGAGTTTTATTATTTAATTATATTCAAAAAAATTATAATAATAATAATAAATTTTTGAATTTAAGTTCGAATTTACCTTCGAATTATAAAAAAATTTATAATAATTATTATAATAATAATAATTATTCAAAAGATGAAAATGAATTTTTTGAAAAAACTTTGATTAAAAATTCAGAAAATCGAATTGATTTAAATAAAATTTTGAATTTGAAATATTTTAAAGATGTTTTATTACAATCAATAATTTTTTTAGAAAATTTAAATACAAATGAAAAAAATGAAAATATTTTATTTTTAGAAAATTTTAAAAATTTTTATTTTTTATTTGAAAAAGAAATTTTAAAAATTCGAATTTTACCAATTTTTTTAAATAATTTAAATAATGAAAATTTATTAAATTTTTTAATTCCAAACATTTTTATTATTAGTGATTTTATTAAAAATGATTTTGAAGAAGAAATTTTTAATAAAATAAAATTTATTTTAAAATTAAAAATAATTCCAGCGAAAACTTTGTATTTTTTATTAAAAAAAATTCCATTTTTTATAGAAAATATTTCAAAAGAAAATTTCAATGAAAATTTTTTAGAAATCATTTGCAAATCATTAGATTGCAATGTATCAAAAATTCAAATTGTTATTATTAAAAATATAAAATTAATAGCAGAAAATTTTTATGAAGAAAAATTTAAAAAAGAAATTTTTCCAAGAATTAATAAAATTTTATTAAATTCAAATGACATTGAATTAAAAATAAAAATAATAAATGAATTAAAAAATATTTTTTTTATTTTAGACAAAGATTTAATTGAAATTTTAATTAAAAATTTAAATAAAGTTGTAAAAGAAAATGAAAATAATATTGAAATTAATTTTTATTCTGTTGATTTTATTGATTTTATTAAAAATGATGTTAATAATAAAATTATTTATAAAAATATTTTTCCATTTTTGGGTTATTTTTTAGCCAATTCGAAAATTAATGTTGAAATTAAAGAAAAAATTAATAAAATTTTTAATGATTATTTAAAAATTCTTGTGAAAAATAGAGAAAATGAAATTAATAATGATGAAATTAATTTTATTAACAATGAAAATAATAATAATAATAATTTAAATGAAGAAAAAAATTATGAAAAAGCAGAAAAATTTTTAGATAAGTTTTTTAATAAAAAAGAAAAAATTGATGATGAAAATAATAAAAATAAAAAAAAATTTGATTTTGATTTTGATGATGAAAATGATTTTAAAATTGTTACTAAAAAAGAAGAAAATAAAAAAAATAAAAAAATTAATAAATGGGATGAAGATGATGAAGATAATTTTAATGATGAAAAACAAATAAAAAAAATAAAAAAAATTGAAAAAATAGAAAAAATAGAAAAAATTGAAAAAAAGAAAAATTTATGGGATGAAGATGAAGAAGAAGAAAATAATTTTGAAATTAATAAAAAACAAACTGAAATTAATAAAAATAATATTGAAATTAATAAAAATAAATTTGAAATTAATAAAAAAAATAATAAAAATGATAATAATAATGATAATAATAAAAATTCATTTAAAAAAATAGAAAAAATCACAAATAAAACAGAAATAAATAATTTAGAAAGTTTATTAGATTTTGATTAATAATATTTTAATTAAAATAATATTATTTATTTATAAATATTTTTCTTTATTTATTTAAATTAAAAAATATTCTTTATTAACTGCAATTATAAATATTAAAAAATAAATAATAACTAAAATTATAAATGAACTAATACAATATTTATTAACTTTTAAATATTCAAATTTTTTTTTTGGTTTTTCAAACAAAAAAAATTCATTTTCTTTTTCTAAAATTTCAAATTCTTTGCTTTCAGGAATTTCTAAATTATTAAACATTTCTTTATTAATTTTATTATTTTTATTTCGATTTTTTAAGTTCAAATAAAATTTTTCATATTGAAAATTTTTATATAATTCGCAATACAAATTTGAATTATTTTTTAATAATTTTTTAATAAAATGAAATTTAGAAAAATTTTGTTCAAAAATGTGAAAAGATGAATTAATTTCAGTAAAATTGTTATTTATAATAATATTATTATTATTATTAATTTCACTTAAATTATCTAAATTCTTTTCTTCATGAAAATTTTCAATGTTAATTGATGATTCATCATTTTGATTATTTAATAATTTATCTTTTAAATTATTATTATCATTTATTAAAGAATTACTATTTGTAATATCATTATTAATTTGTAAAAAATTTTGTTTATGTTTTAAAAAAATATTATTATTATTATTATTATGTTTATTAAATTTATTAGAAATAAAAGATTTTTTATTTTTATTTTTAATAAAACTATTAGAAAAAATATTATTTTTAGGAAATTTAATAACAAATGGAATAATAATAATAATATTAAAATAATAATTATTAATATTTTTTGAATGTTTTGAAATATTATTTTCATTTTCTATAATTTCATTATTATTATTATTAACTTCAAAATGATTATTTTTATTTAAATAAAAAAAATACATAATCGAACTTTTTTTAAAAATGTTTTTTTTAATAATTTCTTGTGTGATTATTTTAATAATATTAATTTCATGTTTAAAATTATTATTATTTTTAAAATCAATAAAATTTAATTCTTTAAATTCATTAAATTTAATTTTATTTAAATAAATTTCTTTTATTTTTTTCAATTCATTAAAAACAATTTCTTCAAAATTAAAAAAATTAATTTCAACTTGAATTTCGCTGTTGATTTCAAAAATATTTTTAATGATTTCATTATTATTTAAATTTACATCATAAACAATTTTATTATTAATTAAAAAATGAAATTTATAATTTTTTAAATAAAAAATATTTTTATTGAATTTTTCATTGTTTTTTATTTGTTCTAAAAATAAATTAATTCCGCTTTTGATTAAAATTAATTTTAATTTGAAAAAAATTAAATTATTATTAAATTTAAAATCGATTTTTATATTTTTATTAAAATCATAAGAAATTAATTTAAAATTTGTTTTAATCCAAATTTCATTTGTAATTAAATCACAAAATAAAATTTCACCATTTGAAAAAAAATTTTGAATTAAATTTTCATCAAATTTTTCATCTAAAATTTTTATATTTTCTTTTTCTTTTTTTTTTATTATTATTTTCATATTCGAAATGTTTTTAAATTCAGGAAAATTTAAAAATTCGGAAATTATTTTTTTTTTTAAATTTTTTATTGAATTTTTATCATTCACAATTAATAAAATTCTTTTGTTTGAAAAATTATTTAAATTTATTACTAATTCAATTTGATGTGAAAATTGTTTTTCATTTTCTGAATAAAAAATAAATTTCGATTTTTCATTTTCATTTTCTAATGAATTTAAATTATTTGATTTTAAAGATTTTCCAAACATTAAAATTTAATTAAAAAATTAAAAATTTAATTAAAATTTAATTAAAAAATTAAAAAATTAAAATTTATAATAAAAAAAATTTATATTTTTTCATTAAAATTATTCATAATTTTTTTCCATTTTTCTTTTTCTAAAATTAAATTCGCAGTTTTTTGTTTAATTTTAACAAAATTATTTTCAACTTTTTTTCTTAAATTATTTTCTTTTTTTACTTTTAAATTCAAAATAATCGGATTAATATCATTATTAATTTCATCAATAATATTAATTTTATCTAAATATTTTTTCGTAGCGCGATCAACAAAAAACAAAGCAACATCATCAGGCATTTTCGTAACATCATCAGTGATTTTTAATATTTGAGCAGTTTCATTTGTAATTATTGCATATTCATCATTTGAAGTTGCTTTAATAAAATCTTTAATTTCGCTGATTCCTTTTTTTTCTTTTCGTTTTTTTATGTCTAAAATTTCTTCATAATCAATTTTATTTAATAAATTCATTGAAGTTTGTTTTGTGTTTTTTTCATAGTTTTTTTCTAATATTTTTAATAATTCGTTGTTTAAATTATCAGTTGAAGTTTTTAATAAATCAACGTGTGAATTTATTTTATTTTTTATTTCTTTTTTGTTTTTTTTTATTATTAAATTATGATTTGTAATAAAAAAATTAGAAATTGTTTTTGAATAATTTTTTTCATTTGAAGTAAAATTATTTTCATTTGAATCTAAAAAAATTTTCGATTTTAATTTTTTATTTTTTGGCGTAATAAAATTATTAAAATTATTAAAATAATTTTCATTATTTCTTGATTTATAATTTTTTCTAAAACTCAAAGGAAATTTATTATTATTATTATTATTAATTTCAATTGGAATTTCACTCATGCTTTTTCTATTTTTAATTGATTCTCTTTTTTTTTTTTTAATAATATTTTGAATTTTTTGAAATTCATTTTCAATTGCATCTTTTTCAGGTTTGAATTCAAAAATTGAACTTCGTTTTAAATATTTAGTAACAATATTTGCTTTTCGATTTTCTATTGAAGAATTTCCATTTTTTAAATTATAAAATAATAAAGCACCAGCGTTTATTTTTTTATCTAAATCATGTGTTTTTTTTGCTTTTTCTTGCATCATTTTTTTTCTTATTAGCGGAAATTTTCTTAATAAAAAACTGTCTTGATCAAAATAAAATTTTTTCATTCCTTTTTCTAATAATTTTAATGCAGATGGTTTTCGTTTTAAATTTCTACCGAAATTTTTTATACAAATGTTTTTAATTTCTTTTTTTTTTCGTTCAATGATTTTTGAAAAATTTAATAATTTTTTATTAATTTTGTTGTTTTTCATTTTTTCTTCATAAGAAGTTTGAATTTCTTTATTGAAATTTAAATTTGAATTTTCTATTGTAAAATAATTTTTATTATTATTATTATTATTATTATTATTATTAAAATAATTTTCTTTTAAATTTAAAACTAAATTTGACATTAAAATTAAAATTAAAAATTATTTAATTAATGTTAATTTAATAATATTTTCATTATTTAAATTTTTATCATATTTAAAATTAATAAAATTATCAAAATTAAAATTTAAATAAAATTTTTTTTCATCAGAATTTTCTTTTATTTTTAAGCAATTTGATTTTTCAATAAAATCAATAAAATCATCAATATTTTCAAAAGAAAATCCTAATGTAAAAGAAGGTGAAATATTTTCAGCATTAATAAAATAAAATTTTTCTGTTTCGAAACTTTTAAAATTTAAATTTAAAACGTCATTTAAATTAATATTTTCTTGTACAAAATGTGGATCTAAAAAAATAAAATTTTTTTCATCATTTTTATCAAATTTTCCTACAAAATAAAACGCACGATTTTTATTTCCGCTTAAAAATCCAACATTTGAATTAAAATCAAAAAATTTTAATATTTTTTTTATTGTTGATTTTTCTATTTTTTCATAACCTTCACGAAAATTAATAAATAGAATAAATTTTTTATTAAATTTATAATAATTTTTATTAAAAAATTTTTTTTTCTTTTCTTTATTTATTAATTCAATTTTTATTGTTTTTTTTAAACATTTACAATATTTTTTTTTATTTATTTTTTTATCAACGAAAATTATTTTTTCATCTTTTTCAAAATCAATAAAAAATTCTTCATTTTCAATAATTTCATATTCATTTTCAATGCAATTGCATTTCGCAATTGAAAAATTATTTTTAATTAAATCATTTAAATAAACAATAGAATCAAAAGAAAAAAAATTAATATTTTCAAATGGTTGAAAATCATTAAAAATTTCATATAAAATTTCATTTAAAACATAATTTGAAAAAAATTTTCCAGGAAAAAAAATTTTTTTTTTATCAAAATTTGATAAAAATGGCAAAGAAAAAAAAGGAAAAAAATTCTTTTTTTTTTCATTTAATTTTAAATACTTTTCAAAACCAAAAAAATTATTTTCAATAATAAATTTTTTATTAAGAACCAAATCTAAAAATAAAATTAAATATTTTTGATAAAAAATTTTTTTTTCTTCAATTTTTAATATTTTCATTAGCGCTTTACATAAAATCATTTGATAACATCGAATCATGCAGCCCCAACCAGAATCGCTATTGAAAAATTTATTTTCGTATTTGAAATTTATGTTAATTCGATAAGAAAAATAAATTAAATTTTTTAATTTGGTTTCAATTTCGTTTTTTTCATTAAAAATTTGAATGTTTTTGTAATTATTATTAATTTGATTAAAATCGAATTTGTTTTGAAAATTAAAAATATTAAAAATTATTTTATTTTTAATTTCATCTATTTTATTAATAATTTTATTATTATTATCAAAATAAATTTCGCTATTTTCATTTTTAATTTCTTCAAAATCATCAATTTCATTATTATTTTCATTACATTTCATATTAAAAATAAAAAAATAATTTTAAATAAAAAATTAAATAATAATAATAATAATAATAAAAAACTTTTTTATTCCAAAAAAAAACACCATTAAAATATTAATATAAAAATGTCTTTAATTAAAAAAAATGAAAAAAGGAGAATTTTAGAAATTTATAGTCCAAAAAGTTCAGATGAAAAAATCATTAAAAAAATTCATTTAACACCATTAAAAAAACAATTAAAAATCAACCAAAAAAACAAAAGTTTCGAAACAAACGATTTCAATGAAAATGATTCTAATAAAGCAACTTGTAGTTTCACAAGCGAAGAAAATGGATTTTCTTTTTTTCAAACTGTCAACATAAAATTATTTTATTACATAAACAAACAAATAAAAAACATTGAAATTATTATTAATGAAAATAATACAATTTTTGATTTCATTCGATTTTCAATTAATTTAATTAATGAAAATTTAAAACAAGAAAAATTCGAATTTAAATTAAATAATAAAAACATTGAAAAATATCAAATAAAAATCGCTAAAAAAAATGGAATGCCAAATTTTGATTATCCAAATTTTAATAAAAATACTATTTTAAAAAATTGTAAAAGTGAAAAGTTATGTTTAATTTGGAATGATAATGAAAATAATTATTTAATTAAAAATAATGAAAATGATAATGATAATGATAATAATAATATAAAAAATATTTATAATAAAAAAATAAAAAAAAATAAAAAAAATGAAATTAAAAAATTTAAATATAAAAAAGAGTTTAATAATAATAATAATAATTTTAATTATGATGAAATTTGCATTTTATTTTAAAAAAATAAATATAAATTTTATTTTTGAATTATTATTATTATTATTTTATTCAAAAATTTTTTATAAATAATTTTATTATTATTATTTAATATTAAACATCAACATTTTCAATGTAATTTAAAACAACTTTTTTAACAGTTTCTAAATCTAAAAAAAGACTTTTAAATTCTTTTTCATTTTTAACTTTTTCAATTAAATCTTTGTAACATTTAATTTCATTTTCTTCATTTTTTACGATTTTAATTAAAAAATTAATATAATCTTTATGAAATTCCAAATTAACTTTTTGTGTTAATTTATAAATAATAATATTTTTTTGATTAATATTCGTATCATTTTTATTAATTAAATCTCTTAAAATCGCAGTGTATTTAAAAACATTAACATTAAAATTATTATTACAAGTATTAATAAAATTTAAATACGAATTTAACGTTTCAATTTCAACTTTTTTCATAAATTTATAATTTTCAAATTTTCCTCTTCCTAAATAATTAATAAATCTAAAAAACATTAATAATTTTTTTGATAATTTTTCTCGATGAATAAAAAACGAAAGAGATGCAATGTCTTTTTTTAATAATAATTCATGATTAGTTAAATTTTTGGGTAATTTTTCGAAAATAAAATTTTTTGTTGTTTTTTCAATGTTTTTTGAATTTATTTGTAAATTTAATTTATCATAAGGATTGTCAATTAAAGTAAAACCATAATTTATTAATAAATAAGAATTGCTACTTTTTCCATAATTATTAAAAACTTGTGAATTTTTATCAAAAAATTGCTCAGAATTTGTAGAAATTACAAAATAATCATTTTCGTTAATGGTTAATTTATTATTATTAGATTCGAAATAATTTTTATCGAAAATTATTTTATTTTCATTTGGATTTTTTTTATTTTCATTAGATTTAAAAAAATATTCGCAATTTGTATAAAAATC
>JAEEGL014440912.1_pt1 | contig 10520 bp, 10 predicted proteins | sample 9134231 | NCBI WGS metagenome assembly JAEEGL01 (sample SAMN16246548, study PRJNA631951) | gut metagenome | biome: gut microbiome; feature: rumen; material: fiber-attached | host: Bos | place: Iran: Karaj | collected 2018-10
TGCGCTTTCCCTTGTAGGTCATGTAATAAATATCGTCCTGCCGTCTTACGCGGATGGCGGGACTAACGTTAAGATATCCCTGCTCGATCTTATGGCAGGGATATTTTTCAAGGTCAGCCGGAAGTTCTTTTACCAGAAACTTTCTCTCTATTTCAACGCCCATAGTCTGAGCCTCCTAAAAATCAAATAATTACTTTCCTTCCAGATCAGCCACGCGAACAGGCTCGCCGTTCAAAAGAATGTAACCCTTGGGGAGCTGGGACGCATCCGCCATGGAGCGGTACTTGGCTTTGTTGCGGTCATAATCCATGGCTCCGGACTCTTTATTATGATATTTTTTGTTGTCATGCTTGTGAGGCATGGAGCCGGGCTGACGGTTGTGGTATTTTTTCGTCTCGTGCACATGGGGGATGGATCCGGATTCGCGGCTGTCCATCTGACTGCCCTGCTGTGGCAGACTTCTCTTTTTTTTCTGAATGGTCCTTACTACACCAAAGATCACGATTCCGTAGAATATAAGACTAAATAATGCTTCCATAACTCCTCCTTTTTTCAATACCCTCTTACAACATTATATTATATAATTGTCTGTAGTTGTAAAAGAGCTTTTGGCGACAAAACATAGTTTTTTTGAAGAAGACGGAGGATGAGATATGCTTAAGACAGCGATTTTTCTGGCAGACGGATTTGAAGAGATCGAGGCACTGACAGTTGTGGACCTCTTAAGGAGGGCCGGAATCGACATCACTATGGTCTCAATAATGGAGGGGAAGACTGTCATCGGCTCCCACGGGATATCGGTTGAGGCGGACAATCTCATCGGAAATATAGACTTTGATACGATCGATATGATCATTCTTCCCGGAGGAATGCCGGGCACTTCCAATCTCGATGCCTGCGATGAGCTCAAGGAGAAGATCCGTGAGTTCGCGGACAAGGGAAAGAAACTAGCCGCTATCTGCGCCGCACCCACCGTTTACGGCAAGATGGGACTTCTGGAGGGCAAAAAAGCCTGCTGCTATCCCGGCAGAGAGCCCGACCTTCTCGGGGCAGATGTTCAGATGACCGAAGTTACAAAGGACGGAAACTTCCTGACAAGCCGCGGAATGGGCACTGCAATACCCTTTGGCCTTGCCATAATCGAGGAATATCTTGGAAGTGATGCGGCGGAAGATATGGCAAAAAAGATCGTCTTCAGGGTGTCATGATCTCTTTTACAAAAAAATATGGCTGGATTGCAAAAAAATATTAAATAACTATTAAGTTTTTGAATTTGCCTCCGATATATTTTACGACGGAGCGAAGAGGAATAAGTTAAAAACCTCGTGAAATGTACGGAAACATGCGATTCTACCAACCATATATCATATAGCCCGGGTGTGTTTTTGGCCATTGTTTTTTCCGAGGATATTGGGGGATATTTTTAGAAAAAAGACTAAAGTAATGGCAACTTCTACCGATAAATGTAGTAGAAAGTACAAAAATACTCCAGGGAAGGAGGAAAAGTTATGCGAATAGAAGCATACAGTCAGGTTCAGCAGATTTACTCTAACAACAAAGTAGGTAAGCCACAGGCAACCAAGAAGACCAATGATATCAGAGATACCGTATCGTTTTCTTCTATCGGAAAAGACATCCAGGTTGCAAAACAGGCTGTAAACGCTGCCCCCGATGTCAGGGAAGATGTCGTAGCATCGTTAAAAGCTGCTATTAAAAATGGTACTTATGATGTGAGTGGAGAGGCTTTCGCTGATAAATTACTGGCAAAGTTCGAAGGGCTGGCATAAGCCGACACATCAATTAAATAATTCAGGAGGATGATTCCAGTGGCAAGCCTTGTGGAAACATTGGTGGACGTTCTCGACAGAGAATGCTCAAAGTATGAAGAATTGCTGGGATTATCTAGCCGGAAGACCACCATTATTATTAAAGGTGATCTGAAGGAACTTGCAGAGATCACGGATGAGGAGCAGTACATTATCGGCGATATCCAGGGATTGGAGAAAGAACGCACGGCTGCAATGGCGGATATAGCAAATGTACTTAACATGGATGTTAATTCATTGAAACTGACCGATCTGATACAGATTTTGGAAAAAAGACCTGTAGATCAGAAAAACCTGGCAGTGCAGCGGGACCGCATAGTAAAGGTTGCAGACAATGTCAGGCGTGTAAACGGGCAGAACCAGGAACTCTTAAAGAGTTCTCTTGAAATGGTTCAGTTCGAGATGAACATCATCCAGGCGTCGAAAACAGCTCCACAGACGGCGAATTACTCAAAAGCTGCAGACACTACAGGCGAATGTTTAGGTTACACATCGGGCGGGTTTGATGCAAAGCAGTAGCGTACCACTTAAGAAAAGTGGTACGGGATGCACGTAGATAATCCACCCGGGTGAGTACCGTTGACGCGGTAGTGTCTTTTAGTTTGCTCTTTTTTAGGCGGATCGATCCGCATCGTGCATCTACATTAGGAGGACTTACATATGTCTCTGATGGCCAACTTATACGTGGGTAACTCGGGACTCCAGACATCCCAGAACGCGCTGAACACCACAGCGCACAACATGGCGAATCTGGACACCGAAGGCTACACCAGGCAGCAGGTTTCTCAGGGAACAAGAGCCTACCAGACTCTTGAGCAGAGAAACAACACCATAGCCTGGAAGCAGATAGGAACCGGCGTAAACTACAATAATTGCAAGCAGGTAAGAAGCGACTTTCTTGACAGATCCTACAGACAGGAGACAGGAAGGTATGCTTTTTATGACGTGTCTTTAAAGGGCCTTCAGGAGATAGAAGATCAGCTTCAGGAGATGAACGGCGCAGAATTTGCGGAATCCCTGGATAACCTCTGGGTAGCGGTGCAGGAGATGGACAAGGATCCCTGCTCGGCAGTGACCCAGAGTGCTTTTGTCACAAGGGCAAACGAGTTCCTGACAAGGGCCAAGAGCGTATACGAAGGTCTTGTTTCCTATCAGGAGAACCTGGATTCCACCGTAAAAGACATGTGTGACAACATCAACAGATACGGCGACAGGATCGCAGAACTCAACCATGACATAGTAGAGATCGAGGCCGGAAAACAGGAGAAAGCCAACGACTTAAGAGATGAGAGAAATATGCTGCTCGATAAGCTTGGCGAGTATGGCAAGATCGATTATCAGGAAGATATATTCGGAAATGTATCGATCCTCTTTGAAGGATCACCTTTCGTAACAACGGATCATGTCAATCACATTGAGATAGATACAAGGCTTGAGAGCTCAGTCGGATATGCGACACCTTATTGGGACTACGCCGCAAAGACAGAGACCAACCCCGACGGAAGCAAGACCGTCGTATCCATAGACGGAGCTCACGTCTTTGATCTTACACAGGACATCGCAACTTCGACAAATACAGATATAGGAAAGCTCAGAGCAATCCTCCTTGCAAGAGGTGACCACAACGCCACCTACCACGACATAACAGAGGACAATGAGTACTACAATACCAACATATCCCAGTCAGTCATCATGAATGTTCAGGCTGAATTTGACCAGATGGTTCACAACATCATGACAGCCATCAACGAGATCATGACGAACGCGGAGAGCAATCCCGCTTACCTGGATAACACGGCCGGAATCCCTGCGGACTACACACTTTTCACCTGCGCTAACGAAAGCGACAAGGTGACCTACGACATGGGAAAAGACAAGCCGGCAGGAACCATCGCAACAGGCTTTACGATAGCAAATTCCCAGGTCAATCCCAGGCTTATCCAGGAGCCGACTCTTTTCACCTTCAGAACGAAGGATGGAAACGAGGACAACAGGACAACAACTCTTTTAAAAGAAGCTTTCACAAAAGAGCAGTACACCTTAAATCCCAACGTGACCACAAGAAACAGCTTCATCAACTACTATAACAGCCTGGTTTCACAGGTGGCCAATTCGGGCGATGTGTACAACAGCATTAAGGATGCTCAGGAACAGACGGTTTCTTCAGTGGAGGCCGCAAGAGAACAGATCGTGGGCGTATCCAGCGACGAGGAACTTGAATTCATGATCATGTTCCAGAACGCCTACAACGCATCGAGCCGCTACATCAACGTGGTGAGCGAGATGCTGGAGCACCTTGTAACAAGCCTTGGTTCATAATAAAGGAGTAAATCAATGACCTCTCAATTCTTTGGATTAAACATTGCAGGTTCGGGACTAAGGGCAGCAAACGCAGCTCTCAACACCACCGCCAACAACATATCCAATGCCAACACCGACGGCTACACCAGACAGACGGTAAAGCAGGAGGCAACCGACGCCCTCAGAGTCTTTGCCACCTTTGGCTGCGCCGGCGCCGGAGTTGACACCATAGCCATAGAGAGAGTCAGGGACAGCTTCTACGACAACAAGTACAGAAACAACGAGACACTGCTTGGCAATGTGGAGCAAAAGAACTATTACAACGGCCTCATTGAGCAGTACCTCGACGACGACGGATCGACCGGATTCTCATCTCTTTTCAATAAGCTGCAGGCTTCAATGCAGTCGGTAATGACGGCTGCGGGAACATCAGAATCCAAGTCAACTTTCGTTTCCAGCGCCAAGAGCGTCACAGAGTATTTTAACAACGTATATAATTCCCTCCAGAACGAGCAGGCTGATGTCAACGCAGAGATCAAGCTCAGTGCAGACAGGATTTCAGCCATTGCCCAGGAGGTTGCTTCTATTAATAAGCAGATAAATATCATTGAGATGACAGGCACAACGGCCAACGAGCTCAGGGACAAAAGAGATGTTCTTGTGGATGAGCTTTCCAAGATTGTTTCGGTGGAGACAAAGGAGACTCCCATTGTGGATGAATCCCAGCCCGACAGAAACACCGGGGCCACAAGGTACCAGATCTGGATCGCCAATTCTTATCAGCTGGTTGACACCTATGACTACAAGCAGCTGGTATGTGTATCACGAGATGATGACGGTTCGGTAAACCAGAACGATATCAAAGGTCTTTTCGACATCAAGGTAGCCGGCAGCAACTATAGAGACGGTGACAACATCAGCGAGCTTTCAGACTTCACACTGGATTCAAAGCTCATCGGCGGAGAGCTTCAGGGACTTCTGGCCATGAGAGACGGAAACAACGGCCAGTACTTCCACGGAAAAACTCCGATGGGCGGCGTGGACGTCCAGAGAGATGGCTCGGTTTACGTTACCGTAAAGGTTGACAGCGAATACTTAAAGGATATGACCAAGTGCACGATCCCCGACGAGGGAAGCATCAAGATCGGCGCCAAGGATTATAAGTACGACAGCTGGGAACTTCTGGATGACTCGACCTACAGGTTCAAGATCGACGACGAGACCCTGACAAGCATTCCTGATCAGGCAAAAGATGTCACCATTGGATATTCCAATACATATCAGGGAATTCCTTACTACATGTCCCAGATGAACGAGTGGATCCGCCAGTTCTCGGATTCGGTGAACCAGATCATGACCGGTGGATATACATCGGATTCACTGGACGGCGTAAACATATTTACAGCCTTTACCGCCACAGGCAATGCGGCAGAGTACAGCTACGAACAGCTGACAACTCTTTCCGGAAACAAGGGTTACTACAAGGTTACCGGCGGAAACTTCACAGTCAGCTCAGTCCTTCTGGACAATGCAGACAGACTGGCTACCAAAGCCGATATCACAGAAGGTGAATCGGAATACGGAAATCTTCTTAAGTTAAAAGACATGTTCGACAACAAGAAGATATTCAGAGGAGCGACATCAGGTGAATTCCTTACTAAGGTCCTTGCAGACGTCGCCCTCAACAAGAGCAATTCCAACACCCTTGAGGAGACCTACAAGTCCCTGGAAAACACCATCGGAAACCAGCGACTTTCCGATTCGGGCGTTGATGAGGACGAGGAGGCAGCAAACCTGGTTAAGTTCCAGAATGCCTACTCACTTTCTTCCAAGATGATACAGACACTGACAGAAATCTACGACAGGCTGATACTCGAGACAGGAGTATAACGGAGGTTTTTATGCGTATCACCAATAAGATCATGCAGAACAATTCAATGTACAACATCAATAACAACAAGGTGTCTGAGGATCAGCTCAACACCATGATGTCTACAGGAAAAAAGATAACCCGCCCCTCGGACGATCCGGTTATCGCCATCAGAGCCCTCAGGCTTCGCAGCAATGTGACCCAGCTGTCACAGTACTATGAGAAGAATGCGAAGGACGCAGAGAGCTGGCTTCAGGTGACGGCAGACGCTCTTTCCACCGTGACGGATGTTCTTACGGACGCCGTTAAGCAGGCCACAAAGGGCGCAAATAAGGACCTGACTCTGGATGATCTCTCCATCATAATCACACAGATGGATGCTCTGGCAAAAGAGTATTACTCAACCGGAAATGTTGACTACGCAGGAAGATATGTCTTCACCGGATATAGAACAGATACTCCGCTCACCTTTGATAAGACATCAACTGCTACCTACACAGATATAAATGACGAGTTCAGCGCAGGAAGTATCGGCGACTCCAGCAGGGTTGTCGGAAAGTACAAACTTGATTCATCGAAGGTCCTGGACGACAATTACGTTTCCACACCTCAGAGCGATATTGTAGAGCAGACTGTAGGAAGGCTCCGCCTCTCCTATGACAACCTGAACTACAGAGATGATGACGACAAGACAGCTACCCTTAAGTACAGGGAAAAGCTCGAACAGCCGGCCACAAGCTCCATCACCAATACCTGGGATGCAGTAAATCTTACCTTTAAAGATGTGAACGGCAAGACAAGATATGCGTCTATTCCTGTCAACACTAATCTCACAGACTACAGCATCAGCAGTGAAGGTATCGTTTACAAGGCCCAGCTCAACATGGACGGCACCATAGATGTAACCGGATCTGACCCTGTGATGGGAAAAGAGTACAAGCTGAAGGTCAACCCTGACGGAACAATAAAGAGCATGTCCAGCGAGGTGGATTCCGCAATAGCTGCCATCGAGACAAAGCAGCTCTCAACTGTTACCTACACGCCTACCTTTGGCGCAAGTCCTGTATCTGTTGACATTCCGCTTCTTCCTGCAATTGACCAGACCTACACTATCAATCTGGACAAGGAAGGTTTCACAGCAGTAGTAAACAGCGACGGAACCTATACCATAAAGAACAATGTGGCTACCATCAATGATGACGGAACCTACAGCAATGAGATCGTTGAAGTGACAGAAAACGGAAGTGTTCACGCCTCCTACCGTGAGACAACCGTCGAGATCGACTCCAATCACATCATCTACAAGACAAGCAGCGCTGAGGAAATCGATGAGGCCTACAACGATCTTGTGGACAGGCCCGACGGCGCAGTTGCATATCTGAATGCGGCCACCGGAGAAGTTCTTTTGAATAAGAATTTAAAAGAAAAGCTCTCGACACTTCCCGATATCGTAAACACCCAGACCATCGACGTGATCTACGACAAAAAGGAATGGGAGAACGGCGATATCAGACCTGAGAACCTCTTTGGCTGCACATACACCGACAACAGCGGACAGAAGATCTACTACAATCAGGGTTCTTCTGCTCATGAGATCGCCTATGACGTGGGATTTGCCCAGTCTGTAGTTGTCAACACCACCGCGGACGCAGTTTTCACTACAGATGTTAAAAGAGATGTTGAAGACCTCTCATCAAGACTGGATGAGCTTAAGCAAATAAATACCATTCTGACGACCCTTAAGGACAAGCTGGCAGCCACCACTGATGAGGCCAAGAAAGCAGTAATAGAGAATGAGATCAGCTCAGCCCAGAAAGCCTACGACTACATGAGGGACGAGATCCAGAAGGACTTCGAGCACAAGATCACATCCATGCAGAAGGCCCTTGATGTGGCAAACATCGCTGTTACAGACAACGGTACAAGGTCAAAGAGACTGGACCTCATAAGCACAAGGCTCATGAACCAGACCACCACCTTCAAGACACTGCAGTCAGACAACGAGGACATCGACCTGGCAGAGGCGGCAACCAAGCTCACTACAGCCCAGGTTACCTACGAGGCAAGCCTCATGGCAACAGGAAAGATAAGCCAGACAAGTCTGCTCAACTATATCTGATAAAATGTATATTATTCTGTGGAAATAGTACGAAATTGCGTATATAATTAGTGGTATAGAGGCATAGTGTCTCACAAGTTAAAAAGAGCGTTACACCAGTGTTTCAAATAATCCATGGAGGTACAGCATGAAATTATCAACAAGAATTTTCGGTGAAGTAGAGATTGAAGATAGCAAGATCATCAATTTTCCAAACGGAATCATCGGATTCCCTGATATGAAGAGATTTACTCTTATGCACGATCAGGACGATGAGAGCGCAACCATCCAGTGGCTTCAGTCCATCGAAGAGCCCGGATTTGCAATGCCCGTTATCGATCCCCTCATTGTCTGCCCTGACTACAGCCCTGAGATCGACAAGAACGCATTTGTTGATGTGGGTGAACTCAAGGACGACGATATCCTTGTTCTTGTAACCGTGACTGTTCCTCATGACCTGACCAAGATGACAGTAAACTTAATGGGTCCTTTCGTTATCAACGTTGCTGATATGAAGGGTGTTCAGTCCATCGTGGAGAACAACGACTATCCTGTTAAGTTCCCCATCTACGAGATTCTTAAGAAGAACAAGGAAGCTAAGGAGGGCTGAACATGTTAGCATTATCAAGAAAGAAAAACGAGGCGATCGTTATCAACAATAACATCGAGATAACCGTCCTTGACATCAGGGGCGATCAGATCAAACTTGGCATCTCCGCTCCCAAGGAGATCCCCATCTACAGAAAAGAAGTTTACATCCAGATCCAGAATGAGAACAAGGAAGCTACAGATGTGGCCGGACTTGCAGCACTGAAGGACATGCTGTGATCAGAAAGAGCAAAAACGAGCTTTGAGGCGCTGTGCTATAGGCATGGCGCCTTTATTTTACCGGGGCGGATATGCGCATACTGTATTACGACTGGGATGAATTTAATGGAGAAGACTGCAGGGACGCCATGTACAGGCAGGGGTATTTTGTCGAAGTAATAAAGACGAGACTCCCCGATGGAGGAATTAAAAAGACTGCCTGCAGCGAACTCAGAGAGAGACTTAAAAGAACTGAAGGCGGCGTCAGGTTCTATGACGCTGTGTTCAGCTTTGACTTTTTCCCGGAGGTGTCAGAGGTGTGCGAGGATATGGAAGTCAGGTACGTGTCCTGGGTTTTCGATTGCCCCCACTATCCGCTGTTTTCAGAGAAGCTCGCCAATCCGGTAAACAGTGTGCACATCTTTGATCGCATGCTGTGCGATGAGCTGGAGGGACGGGGGTATGGGATCACAATTCACCATACTCCTTTGGCGGTAAATGCTGAGAGACTTATACATGCAGGGTACGGACTTGATGTCTCGGGAAATGACGATGATAACAGTGGTTCCGAACATGGACGTGGTGACTGTGAAGACCGCCTTACCTACATCCACGATGTTTCTTTTATAGGAAACCTGTATGATAACGAATTTAATTTCTATGATCAGGCATCGTTTCCGGAAGATCTCAGGACTTACCTGAGTGATGTGTTCGAAGCCCAGCAAAAGATATTTGGCGCAGACATCCTTTTGGACAAAAGAGTTATTTCCGATGTCATTATGCAGGAGCTGAAGGACTGGATCAATTTCGAGAATACCGGTAGATTTCAGATAGACTACGACAGGGCGATTCTGGACATACTTCGGAAGAAGGTGACAATCCTTGAGCGCCGCAGGATCATGGAAGAGCTTGGGAGCCGCTACAACACGGTGATCTACACAACCAGGGATGCAAAAGACATTCCGGGCGTTCAGAATCTTGGCCTGGCAGACTATACGGAGCAGATGCCCAATGTGTTCCACCACAGCAAAGTGAATATCAACATAACCATGCGATGCATACAGTCGGGGATTCCGCTTCGTGTGATGGATGTACTCGCGGCAGGAGGATTTCTTTTGACAAGCTATACTCCTGAGATTGCGCAGCAGTTTACAGACGGCACGGATCTTGCTATCGCCCGCACGCCGGAGGAGATGATAGAAAAGGCCGGATATTATCTGGAACACGAGGACGAGCGCAAAGAAATTGCAAGATGTGGGCAGCAGAAAGTGTTCGAGCGGTTTGGATATGGAAAACTGTTGCCGGAAGTTTTTGGAAAAGAGACATCGAAATTATAAACTTTTTATTAAATTTGATATTTCTGTCATATTTATTATAAAGAATTAACTGTAATAACCGATATAGAGGATGAGAAATCCTGTAGAAACCACTTTGTTTCTACACAGTAACTATGCAGTCAACGGTAGCACTTATGGGTTTGGACGCCCAGTCCCGACACGGAGGTAAGCAAAATGGGAATGGAAGCAATTAACGGCTTTAGCCCGCTTATTCAGCAGACTACGCCACAGGTGAGAACACAGGTACAGGAGCAGAATCAGTCGAAGTCTGAGCTTGCGAA
>JAEEGL014838222.1_pt1 | contig 10520 bp, 7 predicted proteins | sample 9134231 | NCBI WGS metagenome assembly JAEEGL01 (sample SAMN16246548, study PRJNA631951) | gut metagenome | biome: gut microbiome; feature: rumen; material: fiber-attached | host: Bos | place: Iran: Karaj | collected 2018-10
ATTCGTAAGGGTCGATGCTCTCCTCGTATTGTCCCATCATGCGGTAGATGTCGCCGATGTTGGTCCAGGCTTTGCTGTTGTACGGATCTTTGTCGATCATCTGTTGGAAGTAGGCGAGGGCGTCCTCTTTGCGGCCTGCGCTGAGGAAGCAGCATCGGATTTCGTGGTAGATTGTGTCGTTGTCGTCGGCGAAGGGGAGGGCTTTGTTGTAGAACTCTAGGGCGAGTTCGTATTGGCGCATGTGCTGGTATTCGTAAGCGATGGCGTTGTAAAGCTCGAATTTCTCATCTTCGTCGAAATAGGGTAGGGCGCTGAAATAGTTTTCCAAGGCCTCTTCCGACTTGCCCAAGGCGGCCAGGCAGGAGCCGAGCGTGAGGAAATAGTCGGGATCCTCTTCATCATCAACACGTTCCACGTGCTGCATGATGTCGAAGGCGCGTTGGGCATCGTTTTCCAAAAGATATTGCCGAGCGTATTTGATCTTCAGCATGTTGCTTTCGGGATGTTGCGCCATGGCCATCTCCACGGCTTGCCGCGAGCGTTTCAGCTCGTTGTTTTTGGTGTAGTGGTCGATGATGTATTCAAACTCCTCGCTATCGAAATACACCGAGTCATGCGCTTTCAGCATGTCCTCGTATTTCTCGATGGCTTTCTCCATCTCCTCATTATAGTTCCCAAAATAATCTTCGTCCTCAAACATCTTGTGACTAGGTTGAAATTTTGTGCAAAAATAGTAAATATGGCGGATATATAGGCTGGTTTGACTTTTTTTGTACATTTGCAAGCGTGATTCAATAATTAGCAATTTGACCCATCCAAAAAAAATATTTACCTAATTAATATTATCATCTTTAATTTGATATTATGAATCGAAGCCAACATTATTATTCAAATATGTGTTTCAGCACAAAACTCTTTCTTCTTTTTCATATCTTATTCATTTCAACTATCGGCATTGCCCAAGTGCAAACTCAAAAAGGCGTGAGTTACCGCTACAACGGCAAAAATCCAAGGACTCCTTTGCCCAATGTGACCGTCGAATGTGTTACGGCCAACAATACCGTGATTAGCGACAGCACTGGCTCTTTCACGTTGACCTTCAATAAACTGAAGATGGGCGACCGAATGGGCTTGGTGACGGTGAAGAAGCGCGAGATGATGGTCTTCAACCAACACGCCGTGGATGAGTGGAGCATTCGAAAGGAGCCGCTTTGCCTCATTCTTTGCGATGCTGATGAGTTTGAGAACCAAAAGCAGAACCTTATCGCCATAGGCAGGCGCGAAGCCCAAAGGAAATACGACCGCCAGAAGGCAGAATTGCAAAAACAATTGGATGCCAGCGAAATTGACCGCGCCAAATACGAAATCGAATTAGATAAAGCCTACGAGGAACTCGACCGCCTGCACAAGCACCTTGACGAATACGCAGACCTCTTTGCCCGCATTGATGAAAGCGAGATTGACTCTACAGCACAGCAGGCCATGGACTTGTTCAACCAGGGGCATGTGGATGAGGCTGTGAAATTGTTTGAGCAGGGCAATTATTTGGAAAAATTGAAGGCCTCAAACCGTGCCATACAACAAGCAGACAACATGATTGAAACAGCAGAAGCAGTTAAGGCAAATGCGGAAAAAGACAAGGAGGAGCAAATGCAAAGCCTGAAGGCTCAGGTTGCTGCGTATAAAATGCAGAACGAGTGGGAAAAGGCTGGGGATTTATTGAAAGGGATTGCAGACGAAATAAATACTTTTGACGCCTTGATTGAATATGCAAACTTTAGTAATAGACAAAACCATTTTGAGCAAGCAGAATCTTATTACCAAAAAGCAGATATGGTATTGGAATCCAATAACAACAACTTTGAAGAATACAAATTGAAAAAAAGTATGCTATTATCAAAACTTGCTGGAATTTATAAAGCGACACAACGCTTTAATGAAAGCGAAACGGCATACATTTCAGCAATAAGTAACTATGATTATCTCATACGTATCACACCTTCTTCTTATGAGTTGAGATATGCTCAAACATTGAATCAATTGGGCAATCTTTATTATGATTGGAATAGATTCGATGATTGTGAAACAAGATGTCTTACGGCTTTAAGTATATGTGAAAAGTATCAAGGAAATCACAAAACAGAAGAGTACTATTATACATTGGCGGAAATTTCCAACATGCTAGGCTTGTTATATGACAGAACTCAAAGATTTGAAGAAAGTGAGACCATGTATTTATCAGCAATTGATTATTTCGAAAATCTTGATTCGATTAACCCTTCAACATATCAGTATTTAGTTGGCAAATCTTTTCTTAATATAGCTGCACTATACGATATCACACATCGATATGATGATGGTGAAAGATATTGTTTGCTGGCTCAGGCAACATTTGAACGTGCTGTTGAAACTAATCCTGATGCTTATCTTCAATACTTGGCTAGTGTACAGTTACAACTCGCAAAGTTGTATAACACTACCCAAAGACTAGAAGAAAGCGAAAAAAAGTATTATTCATCACTGAAAATCTTTGAGCAGTTGGCAGATATTTGTCCTTTAGTATATTTGCCGTTTGTAGCAGGAGTAAAACAAAATATTGGTGGGCTATATGAAAAAACACAAAGAATTGAAAAAGGTTTAGCGATGGATTTAGATGCATTGCATATATTTGAACACCTTGCTGAGTCAAATCCATCAACGTACAAACCTAAAGTGGCAGACTTGATGATGAACACCGCAATTTCGTATATGAAAATTATGCGATATGAAGAAAGTGAAGCTATGTTCCTTTCTGCATTAGAGATTAATAAAGATTTAGCAAAAACTATTCCATCAGTATATATGCCAAATCTACAAATCATATATGAGAATTTGGGAGTTTTTTATTTAAAAAGAGGATTGTTTGAACAAAGTGAGACCATGTTATTATCTTCTCTTGAAGTTTCAGAGTTTTTAGCTAGCACTAACCCTACTGTTTATGACCCCATTGTCGCACGTACTAAGCTGAGCCTTGGCACTATATATGAGTACACACAACGTTATGATGAAAGTGAAACGATGATATCTTCAGCTGTGCAAATCTATAAAAAATATGCTCAATCCAACTCATCTGTTTTCATGCCTTCTTTAGCAGAAGCTTATCACGCACTTGCTGTATTATATTACTATATTCAAGAATATGACAAAAGTGCCGATATGTATTCCTCTGAATTGGAAATCTTTGAGGCATTTGCCATAACTAATCCTTCCAAATACGATTATTATGTTGCTATCACATTATATAGTATCGGATTACTAAGATTAGTTCAAGAACACTATGTCGAAGGTATTGATCCTCTCAACAGGGCTATTGAAATATACAAACGTTGGATGCCCCATAATCCGTCTCTACAACGAGATTACTTTGGAGCGACTCACTGGATTGGACATATGTATGCTGGCTTAAAAGATTATATATCAGCCTATAATGCTTTAAATGAATGGTTGTTATGGGCCAAAGAATCACAATGGAATGTCCCCGAATTTGATATTGAAGAGTTTAGAAACGTTTCTAAATTTGCCAATAATGCTGGAAAATTTATCGAAGCTGAACAATGGGCACTTGAAGGATTGAAATTAGATTCGACACAAAACACTTTTTATTCTAACCTTGCTGCTGCTCTGCTCTTCCAAGGCAAATACACCGAAGCGGAAACCATCTACCACCAATACAAGGACGAACTAAAAGACAACTTCCTTCAAGACCTGCATGACTTCGAATCCGCAGGCGTCATCCCCGAGGAACGTAAGGCGGATGTGGAAAGAATCAGGAAAATGTTGAACGAATAAAGAGCAAAATATACCCACCCAATTCACGGTTTTGTTAGTAACAATTATTTGGCTTATGGACTTTCCCGAATTAACCCTCCAAAGTAAACTAGTTGTAGAGCAATTACTGCAAATCGAAACCCTTCCTTATCGGGAGCAGTTAGATATAATACAAGAGTTCCGTCATTGCCAAAATGACCCTCAAACAAATGACTTGCTTCTTCGTTTAGAAAAAATAATCCAGGAAGAAATCGCAAGGGATGAGGAACAAAAAATATCTCTACTAAGATCGGAGTTCGAGAATCAAAAATTGAAATCTGAGAATGCAAATATTAGAAATCGTTTGTCCTCTTATGAGGATGAGATAAATAAACTACATGCACGATTATCAGCTAACGAGACGCACTTAAACATGATGATAAGTTCACGCCCTAAGGGGTACAAGAACTTATTTATATTCTTATTTGCACATCCAAATAATCACTCAATCGCTACAAAAGAAATTCTTAACAGAATGAATTATTTGGATAAGATGACCAGAGACGTTCATTTTACTATGCCTGGTTATGAACGGGCCACAGCTGAGGACGATGTTGTTAATGACCAAGATAAGAACATGAAATTAACGTTTGACGAAAACGTTTTCTTGTCTTATGTGCAGGAACTGGAGGATAAGTCTTATGGCAAATTTAGATATCAAGACGATTGCGAGCTGGTTTTTGTTGGTCAAAAAGATAATGGTAAGTATGATATAGATTCATTGACAAGAATAGATTTAGATTATGTTTCAAGAGATAAAGGTATAGATCCAGTTAAATTGATTATAGCTGTTTCACAAGAATTCAGGAAAGATGAATCCAAAGAACTAGATGCAAGAAAACTGGTCACACACATCATAGGGGAATTATCCATTGAAAAGCCGAAATCTACTTTACGCGTGTTTATCGCTGGAGCTAAGAAACTTAAACTGGAAAGGCTTCTGCTTCGTGAACAATTGAGCAAATTGTCTAACCAGTTTAATATAGATATAAGAACTGTTACGTTTGAGGATTTTCAGACATCGCTAACGGGAAAAGAAAAAGGTCGACAAGAGGATTACAATAGATTTATCAAAGAGAAAGCTGATATCGTAATATTTGTGTTCAGCTCTATTGCTGGCAGAATAACAGAAGAAGAATTTGATGTAGCTTACAACTCTTTTCAAACAAACAATAGACCTGAAATTTTTGTGTATGTCAAGAAACAATTCTTTATTTTTGACAAAAGACTTCGAAACATAAAAAAACGTTTTTTCTCTGATAACCAAGAGTATTATGTAGAATATAATAACTTGGACAATATGTGTTATTTGTTCTATAGTAATATGAGTCATCTTTTGCAGAACAAAGAGAAATAGACTCTATTTTGAAAAAACAGTTGTTATTAAATCCTGACGAAACGCAACTTTATTTCCTATTCCAGTAGGTTTATAATATCAAAGTCCAACAAAATCGAACTTGTTTCGGGTTTGAATGGAATTGTTTTGTAATTTTGTGCCATAAATCTTTCACCCATTATGACCAACTCCTCTTACACCCCCAATCCCATCAACACCTCCGGCATAGAGCTTTCGGATGAGCTGAAACAACTCGTCGAGCAGCTGGCACGCAATGTGCATGACAACTGGGCCGTTGGCCGCATCAACGAAGGCTGGACGTACGGCCCTGAACGCAACGACATTCTCAAGCAGAATCCATGCCTTGTTGATTATGATGAATTGCCTGAGAGTGAGAAGGATTACGACAGAAATACCGCTGTTGAAACACTGAAACTCATCCTGAAATTGGGATGGGAGATAAAAAAACATAACCCATGAAAATCTCTGAACTAAGCAAAAAACACCTGGCATCCAAGAGTTTGGTAGGCCAGATATGGGGCGCCATACTAAAACGCTGGTGGCTTTTGGTATTGCTTGTCATCTGCCTGATACCAATTGCTGTGCCATGCATAGCCCGCGCCATTACTGATCCATGGTTTAAGGTGCTATTGATAACGGCACTTTCTTTGTTCGTGGTTTTGTCTATTTCGGTATGCCAGACACTGACAACCATCTTTAATCTGAAGAAAAAGGAAACTGGCATCACTTGGTGCCAAATCTCGATCCTGCTTGCTATAGGTATATGGATTGTTGGTTTTGTCATTATCTTTGAAATACGGGATAATAACAAAATGGCTGCTGCTGTTGGAGTGATCAGCATGGTGCTATCCTTGATTTTCCAAGATAAAATCAAGGGCGTGGCGGTTTTTCTCCATCTACGTATGCAGCATTTGCTCAACATTGATGACTGGATTCAGGTGCCGAAATATGATGTTGATGGTGTGGTCAAGCGTGTCACTTTGACTACGGTCACGATTTATAATTGGGATACCACTACATCCATTATTCCCATTAGTGCGTTGCATTCTGACCATTTCATCAATCTGCAAAACATGTCGGATGGCAAAACCTATGGGCGTAGGATGTTAAAATCATTCATTTTAGATGACGAATGGTTCCGTGCCCTTCTTCCTGAGGATGTTGATCGGCTAAACGAAAAGCTGAAAGAGGTTGGGGAGCAGGACTATTTACCCAAAGGAGAGATTAAAGCAGGCGTGCTCAATGCCCAGCTTTATCGGTTGTATTTGTACCATTGGCTGATGAATCAGCCTCATATATCGCAGCAACCCCGTTTGATTGTGCGTTGGCTGGAGCAGAAGGAAAGTGGAATGCCGTTGCAGGTATATGCTTATATCATAGACAGCGGTCTCGAAGCATTCGAATGGCAACAGTCGCAAATCATTGAGCACATCATAGAATCGCTTGATTGGTTTGGGCTTCGACTTTATCAGAACCCATCTGGTTATGACGTGGGGAAGGTAGATGTGCGCATGGCCAATTAAAGGAAAGGAGATTATATCATGAAGAAAAACTATAAAGAAAAGCCGTTTGAGTTTTTGAAGCCTAAAGATGGGAGCGAATATGATCCTGAAATCATCAAAAACTGGTATTGGGCCAGAGCTTTTGTTTTGGATAAATTGAAAGATGTTGCATTTACTCCAGATTCGAAGGATCACCTTCATGTGGTCGTGCTGGGTGATAGCGAATTAATGCTTTCCGTTGTGCGACAGCTTGCATTGTCAGCACATTATGTCAATTACGTGGAGTATGATGAATACGACGATTTAAAGTGTGATCATCGGACTGTTATCACCATTGTCAGCGACAGAGAAGACATTAAAGATAAGTTGTGTCAAGAAGAATATTTGTATAAGTTGTTGGAGCATTGTAAATACAGCCTCAATGGAAAAGTTGAAAATGCAGACTCCTATATCGACATAGAGCTGAACATAGTGAAGAAAGGAACCGCAATCCACGGTGAAAATGCAAAACGGATAACGGAAGACGATGTAATGGGCTTTGTCAATTCACACATACAAGAGGACATTTGTTGTATTGACACACGTAAAGCAGTATGGGCCAGCAGAATGTATGGTTTGGGCGATTTAATAGGCAACCTTCCGGCGGAAGATATTCATTGCGCCCATCGTTATGCCATCGCTTTGAATGTTTTTCAGTATAAGTTGCTTCAAGATGAGTGGAGGCCTCTTGTTAACGAGTCAGATTGGGCCAAAAGCCAGGCTAATGTAAAGAGAGACTTGTCGAATGTCTTTTGCGCGGATTGTTTCGAGTCAAGATATTTGGCCATAAAGAGGTATTGCGAGGAAAAGAAAATGTCGGAAACTGAAGCATGGGAAAAGAATAACGAGGCGTTATCGATAAGCGAGCATGAACGCTGGGTGGTGGAGAAGCTTATCATGGGTTTCAGTCCGCTTGATAAAGATGAGCGTATCAAAGACGAGCGCTTGTTTGGCAATGCTAAGAAACAGTACCGTAAAGCCTTGAAAAGCCATCAAAAGGAAAGCGGTACTCCCCATATCGACTTGTGTTCCTATCGCGACTTACGCCGTGTCAATCCCGATGATATGAAATACGACAGTTTCCTGATGTTGGCTATTCCCAAGATTCTTGAAAAGTTAGGGAAAGACAAGCGATGAATAGCAATCCATTATGAAAAAGCCCAAAAAGCAAAAGTTCAGTAGCGTAAAAGCCTTGCTCAAAGCCGACCGTGAGAAGGAAATCGAACTGTACGGCAAGCAGGTCAGTATGCGGCCATCGAAGGTGCATAAGTCGAAGAAGGACTACGACCGAAGGAAAAACAAGGTGGACAAGAGTGATTTGGATTAGTTTTTTCCGTAGCTTTGCAGTCAGATTATAATAGAACAAAATACTAATAATATGACTATCAAAGAATTGGAAAGAATCGCCTCGCAGGTGCGCCGCGACATCATCCGTATGGTGCATGGCTGCCAGTCGGGTCACCCGGGCGGTTCATTGGGCGCAACAGATATCGTCACCGCCCTGTATTTCGAGCAAATGCAAATCGACCCCGCCAAGTTCCGCATGGACGGCAACGGCGAGGACATGTTCTTCCTCTCCAATGGCCACACCAGTCCGATGTTTTACAGCATCTTGGCAAGACGTGGCTATTTCCCAGTTAGCGAATTGGCTACTTTCCGCCGTCTTGGTACCCGTCTTCAAGGCCATCCCACCACAGCTGAAGGACTGCCAGGCGTTCGTATCGCTTCGGGCTCTTTGGGTCAGGGTCTTTCCGTCGCCATTGGTGCTGCCCAAGCCAAGAAGCTGAATGGTGACAAACATCTCGTCTATGTCCTCATGGGCGACGGCGAGCAGGAGGAAGGCCAGATCTGGGAAGCTGCCATGTATGCGTCCGCCAAAAATGTGGACAACCTCATCGCCATCATCGACTACAACAAGAAACAGATTGACGGTCCCACCGATGAAGTACTGAATCTCGGTGATTTGCGCGCCAAATACGAGGCCTTCGGCTGGTATGTCCTGGAGATGAGTGGAAACAACATGCAGGCCATCGTGAATACCATGAAGTTTGCCCGCGCGAACACCCACCAAGGCAGGCCGCAGCTCATTTTGGCACACACCGAAATGGGCTTTGGCGTCGACTTCATGATGGGCACGCACAAATGGCATGGCACTGCTCCGAATGATGAACAGGCCGCTAACGCACTCTCACAATTACAGGAAACTTTAGGAGATTATTAGATTCCCTGCGGGAATGGAAGTCAATGGTTGTTTTCAATTGCGGCGGCTTGTGGTGTTACGAATTGGCAGTTTGCTCTTGCCGCCGCAAATTACAAAAATGGACAAACTCCATTCCCGAAGGGAAACTCATTAAACAAAGAATAAAACTTACATATCATGGACTTTACAATTCAAAACCAAAAAGATACAAGATCGGGATTCGGTGAAGGCCTGCTTGAAGCGGGTCGCCGCAACCCTAAGGTGGTGGCCTTTTGTGCCGACCTCACGCCCTCGCTCAAAATGGGTGACTTTGCCAAGGAGTTCCCGAACCGTTTCTTCCAGACGGGCATCGCCGAGGCTAATATGATCAATATGGCGGCAGGCATGGCCTTGAGTGGCTTCGTGCCGTTCACGGGCACTTTCGCGGCCTTCTCTACGGGTCGCGTCTACGACCAAATCCGCCAGAGCGTGGCCTATTCCAACAAGAATGTGAAGTTAGCCGCCTCCCACGCGGGTGTTACCCTTGGCGAGGATGGTGCCACGCACCAGATTCTCGAAGACATCGGCATGATGAAGATGCTGCCCAACATGACGGTTATCGTGCCTTGCGACTTCAACCAGACCAAAAATGCCACCATCGCTGCTGCCGAATATGATGGCCCTGTGTATTTGCGCTTCGGTCGCCCGAAAGTGCCGAATTTCACCCCTGCGGATGAGAAGTTTGTCATCGGCAAGGCGCAAATGCTGCAAGAAGGCTCCGATGTGACCATCTTTGCTTGTGGTCACCTCGTTTGGAAAGCCATTGAAGCCCTACCGATACTGAAAGAGATGGGCATCAATGCGGAGCTGATCAACATCCATACCATCAAACCTTTGGATGTGGAGGCCATTTTGAAGTCGGTGAAGAAGACCAGATGTGTGGTCACGGCTGAGGAGCATCAGCGTAATGGCGGTTTGGGCGACAGCATTGCACAGGTGTTGGCCTTGAACATGCCTTGCCCCATGGAGATGGTGGCCGTCAATGATGAGTTTGGTCAAAGCGGCACGCCCGATGAATTGATGAAGGCTTATCATCTTGACACGCCTGACATCGTGGAGGCCGTGAAAAAAGTTGTTGGTAGGAAGCAATAAAGTGAAATAATAGACGATATAATACAAAGATTCCCCTGCGGGGAATGGAGTAGGATCAAAATTTGCAAGCGGCGGCTAAAGACAGTTACAATTGGGATGCTGTTTATGGCCGCCGTTGGGAACAAAAACAACAATTCCATTCCCGAAGGGAAACTAAACCCATTAAAATGCCAAATATGAAAAAACTAACTACACTATCCCTTATCGCCCTCGTTATGCTGGGCATAATGTCGGCTTGCGACTGTAAGAAGGAAGAGACTCCAGAACCGCCTAAAGCGATGAATGTCATTTATTTCATCGGTGATGGCACAGCTTTGCCACAGGTGTATGCTGGTATGTTGGCCACGCGTCAAGATCTGGTATTCCCGAAGTTCCCCTACATTGGTGTGGTCGATACCCACTCGGCCAGCAACGACATCACCGACTCGGCAGCGGGTGGTACGGC
>JAEEGL015486323.1_pt1 | contig 10520 bp, 3 predicted proteins | sample 9134231 | NCBI WGS metagenome assembly JAEEGL01 (sample SAMN16246548, study PRJNA631951) | gut metagenome | biome: gut microbiome; feature: rumen; material: fiber-attached | host: Bos | place: Iran: Karaj | collected 2018-10
GCCTGTTTCAGAAGGCCATCGTGGACAGCGGGCTGGAGCTCGGCCCCTACGAGCCCAATATGTTCGGACCCAACCTGCCCCTGGCGGAGGCGGAACAGATCGGCGTGAAGTTCTTCGAGGAGCTGGGGGTCAAGACCCTGGCGGAGGCCCGGAAGCTGGACGCCTTCTATATCCGCGACAAGGCCAATGTCTCCAAGCTGCGCTTCGGCGTGGTGGAGGACGGGCACATGATCGTGGGTCCCACCAACGAGCTGTTCATGAAGAACCAGGTCAACCAGATGCCCATGCTCTTCGGCCACACCTCCACGGAGTTCCCCTCCACGCCGCCCGCGAAAAACGTGGAGGAGTTCGTGGCCTACGCGAAGAAGAACTTCGGGGACGATGCGGATGAATTCCTGGCCCTCTGCGCCTCTCCCTCCGGCTCCCTGGCGGAGATGCTGAACAAATCCAAGGCCCAGCACCTGGAGTTCTCCATCCGCAGGCTGGCCCAGAAGAAGGCGGAGACGGGAGACAAGTTCCCCATGTACTACTGGGTCTTCGATCCCGAGATCCCCGGCTGGGACAACCCCGGCACCTTCCACTCCAGCGACCTGTGGTTCTTCTTCGAGACCCTGGCCAAGTGCTGGCGTCCCTTCAAGGGCAAGCACTACGACCTGGCCCGTCAGATGTGCAACTACTGGGCGAACTTCATCCGCTCCGGCGACCCCAACGGCCAGGATGCGGACGGGGAGGACATGCCCCTCTGGCGGCCCTACACGGTGGACGATCCCTGCCGGATCTGGTTCGGCGACACGGTCTACACCGAGGCCAAGGGCCCCAGGGCCCTGATGCGCTTCCTGCTGAAGGAAGCCGACAAGGAATAAGCGATCATCGGCGCCGGGAGGCCTGTGCCTCCCGGCGCTGTGAAACCGGATCCCCGGCTTCCCGCCGCGGCGGCAAAAAACCTGAGGAGCGGAAGGAATGGAGAAACAGCAGATCAGCGACGACTACCTGCGGGAATTTTTCGGCATCCGCGGCGACGAAGAGGGAAACGCGGAGCTGGAGGAGATCAAGTCCCGGCTGGTGCGGCTGCAGTTCAAGCACGGCGAGGATATCTGCAGAATCGACGACGAGGCCGACGGGATGTATTTCCTGGAATCGGGCACGGCCGTGGTGCTGAACCGGGAGGGCGAGCAGATCAACATCATGCGCTCCGGCCAGTATTTCGGCGAATACGCCGCCGTCACGGGCCAGCGGCGCCTCTCCACCGTGCGTTCCGTGGGCCGGACCCTGGTCTACCGCATGGAGAATGAGGACGTGATCCGCGTCCTCCAGCGCCATCCGGACACCTATGGGGATCTGATGAAGCGCGTCTACGGTCAGGTCTCCGGCAAGCACAGCCAGATGCTGGCCCTGTCCCGCATGCAGCGGGGCATCCTGCAGCACCCCAGCAACAGCGTGCCCATGACGCCGCTGCACATGGCGCTGCAGTACGGCGCCCTGGCGGTCGTCTTCCTCCTGGCCTGGCTCCTGGTGCCCAAGGGCTCTGCGGCCCCCATCTTCATCCTGCCCCTGTTCCTGCTGACGGTCTACGTGTTCATCACCCACCGCACGGTGGAGTCCCTGGCCGTGGCCGGCATGATGGCGGCCCTCATGCTCTACCGCAACGGGCTGTCCGGCAGCTACGTGGAGGCGCTCATGAACGCCATGGGCTCAAAAGACAACGTATTCACCGTGCTGGTGATGGCCCTCATGGGCGGCGTGGTCACCCTGATCGAAGCCTCCGGCGCGGTGACGGCCTTCAAGAAGCTGGCGGACCGGAAGATCGCCACCGGCCGCGGCGTTCGCCTGGCGGCTCTGGGCATCATGGCGGTCACCGCCATCGACGACGGGCTCAACATGCTCTGCGCGGCCACCAGCCTCCAGTCCGTGGCGGACGAGCAGCAGATCCCCCGGGAGGATTCCGGCCTCCTCCTGAGCTTCCTGCCCACGACGCTCTCCTCCTTCCTGCCCTTCTCCCTGTGGGGCATCTTCGTCATCGGCACCATGAACGCGGCCATGGACGGCCGTACCGCGCTCATCTTCTGCAAGTCCATCCCGTTCAATTTCTTTTCCATCCTCGCCGTCCTGGCCATGGTGGCCTTCTGCTTCGGCAAGCTGCCCCGCACGAAGCGGCTGAAGCAGGCCCAGAAGCGGGTGGACGCGGGGGGTGAGCTCTGGCCGGAGGGGTCGGAGAAATACCTCGTCCGGGACGAAACGGAGGTCTGGGGCAAGCTCATCAACCTGATCCTGCCCGTGGTCGCCCTGGCGGTGTTCTCCCTGGCGGTGCGCAGCATCTACTCCGGCGGCCTGATCCTGGACAGCGCCGTGGGCCTCATGGCCACGCTGATCTTCATGTTCCTTCTCTACTGCGCCCAGGGCCTTATGACCCCGGAGCAGTTCGTCGATCATCTGGTCAACGGCATCCAGGGCATGGTCCTGCCCATCATCCTCTATCTCATGACCATGTGCTTCTCCACGCTGCTGGATCAGCAGGCCCTGGGAGAGTATTTCAATGAGATCGTGGAGGAATTCGGGGTCGTGTCCCGGCTCATGCCGGCGATCCTGTTCCTGTTCTCCACCCTGGTCACCGTCCTCCTGGGCTCCTCCTGGGCCATGTATGCCATCGCTCTCCCCGCGGCCATGCACATCTCGGCGGCCATGGGGCTCAACCTGCCCCTCTGCGTGGGCGCGGTGGCCGCTGCGGGGATCGCGGGGGAGAAGAACTGCGTCTTCACCAGCGACAGCATGTCCGTGGGCAATGCTATCGGCTGCGACCCCAAGGCGGTGCTGGGGGTGCGGCTGCCCTACAGCATCGCCCTGACGATCCTGTCCCTCATTCTCTACGTGATTGCGGGCTTCCTCTTCTGACGGCCCGCGCCCGCTCCCCCGGCTGCGGCCGGGGGAGCTTTTGCATGTGCATACGGCGGAAATGGACCGGCGCAAAACCGGGAAAATGTGGATCGCCGTCTTGAAAAATGCGGGCATTTGCAGTAAAATTTATCTATTAGTGTGTCTGCCGCCGGCAGCGGTTTTCGGGGGTGCTCCCGGCTTCCTGCGGCGCGGACGAGCGCAACTCCCTCCGGCCGCGGAAGCCCTGCCGGGCAGCGGTGCGGAAGACTGTACAAAGGAGAGAAAGCACATGAAACGCAGCTGGAAGCGCATCCTTTCCCTGGTGCTGGCGTTTGCCCTGCTCCTGGCTCTGACCATTCCCGGCTTCGCCGCGAATGAGGACGAGCAGGAGGAGCAGAAGGGCGGCTACAGTGTCACCTGGGAAAAGATCGATGCACAGCCCCGCCTGAACCGGAAGCCTCTGCCGCCTGAGGGGGCCGAGGCCCGCACGCCCGACGAGATGGTGCGCGTGTCCATCGTCCTCGGGGAGCCCGCCGTCCTGCAGGCCGGTTTCTCCGGCGAGGACTACGCCTCCGATTACCGGGCGCATCAGTATCGCGAGGGCATCCACCGTTCCCAGGACAGGATCGTGGACATCATCTCCGCCGACGTCCTGAACGGAGAAAAGCTGGACGTCGTCTGGAACCTGACGCTGGCGGCCAACATCATCTCCGCCAACGTGCCCTTCGGCAAGATCGAGGCCATCAAGGCGCTGGACGGCGTCAGGGACGTGATCCTTGAAGCCTGCTACGAGCCCATGGCGGACGATCCCGACATGAGCAACGCCGCCGAGATGACCGGCAGCGTCCAGGTCTGGGCCAACGGTTACACCGGCGCGGGCAGCGTGGTGGCCATCGTGGACACCGGCCTGGATACGGATCACGAGCTGTTCCAGCCCGAAGCCCTGCTGTATGCCATCGAGGAGACCGACAAGGACGTGGAGCTCATGACCGAGGCGAACGTCACCGCCGTCTGGGACCAGCTGAACGCTTCCAGCTTTCTGGACAGCGCCGAAGGCGTGTATCTGAATGCAAAGGTGCCTTTCGGCGTCAACTACGTGGACCGCGGCCTGGACATCACCCACGACAACGACAGTCAGGGCGAGCACGGCTCCCACGTGGCGGGCATCGCCGCCGCCAACCGCTTTGTCGGTGAAGACCGTGCCTCCGCACTGGACAGCGTGCTGACCCAGGGCCAGGCCCCCGACGCCCAGATCCTGGTCATGAAGGTGTTCGGCAAGGGCGGCGGCGCCTACGATTCCGACTACATGGCCGCCATCGAGGACGCCATCGTCCTGGGCGCCGGTGCCGTGAACCTCTCCCTGGGCTCCGCTGCGGCCGGCTTCGTCACCAGCGAAAGCTATCAGTCCATCATGGAGGATCTGGTGAACTCCGACACGGTGGTGGTCATGTCTGCGGGCAACTCCTACTTCTGGCCGGATCAGACCTCCTACGGCTATCTGTATTCCGACGGCGTCAACTTCGACACCGTGGGTTCTCCCGGCTCCTACGCCAACTCGCTGACCGTGGCCTCCGTGGACAACAACGGCGTCACCGGCGCCTACCTCACCGCCTACGATGAGCAGATCTTTTATACGGAGACCAGCGGTTACGGCAATGAGCCCATGACCACCATCGCCGGCGAGCAGGAATTCGTGTTCGTGGACAGCACCGGCGTGGACGACAACGATAACGTCGGCAAGGAGGGCGACGATTTCCTGGCCCTCGGCAGCGACGTGCTGAGCGGGAAGATCGCCGTCTGCTGGCGCGGCAGCTCCTCCTTCTTTGCCAAGGCGAACGCCGCCGCGGCCCAGGGCGCCGTGGGCGTCATCGTCGCCAACAATCAGGACGGCAGCATCTCCATGAATCTGACCGGTTACGAGTATACGATCCCCGTCGTTTCCATCACCCAGGCGGAAGGCCAGTTCCTGCTGTCCCAGGCGGAGGCGGTCGAGGATGAGGAAGGCGGCGCCCTCTGCTATACGGGGACTCTGGAGGTGGGCGCCGGCATCGGTTCCAGCTCCTACGACAGCGATACCTACACCATGAGCGACTTCTCCAGCTGGGGCGTTCCCGGAGATCTCAGCCTGAAGCCCGAGATCACCGCCCCCGGCGGCAGCATCTATTCCGTCAACGGCCTCACCCCCGGCGGACAGGCCTATGAGACCATGAGCGGCACCTCCATGGCAGCCCCGCAGATCGCGGGCATCGCCGCTCTCATGGCCCAGTACATCCGGGAGAACGATCTGGCGGCGCAGACAGGGCTCTCCTGCCGCGCCCTCATCAACTCCCTCCTCATGTCCACCGCCATGCCGCTGATCGAAGAGGAGAGCGGCTGCTACTATCCCGTCATGCGGCAGGGCGCCGGCCTGGTGGACGCGGATGCCGCCGTCAGCGCCGATACCTACGTTCTCATGAATGGGGACGCCACCGTCTCCTGTGAGGACGGCAAGGTGAAGGCGGAGCTGGGGGACGATCCGGAGCGGACCGGCGAATACGGTTTCTCCTTCACCCTCAACAACCTCACCGAAAAAGACCTGGAATACACCCTGGCAGCGGATTTCTTCACCCAGGATATCTACTACTTCCTCATGGATACCTGCACCGTCCTTCTGGAGCCCGACGATGTCAGCTGGACGGCGGACGGCGCTGAATGTGATCCGGAAGAAGGGGTCGTCGTTCCCGCCTCCGGCTCCGTGGAGATCGGCGTGACCTTCTCCCTTTCGGAGCTGGCCTCTTACGACGATCGCGGCACCTACGTGGAGGGCTACGTTTACGCCATCGAAAAGGAGACCGAGGACGGCGCCGCGGGTACCGTCCACTCCATCCCCGTGCTGGGCTACTACGGCAGCTGGATCGAGCCCTCCATGCACGACGTGGGCTCCCGTCTGGAGTATCTGTACGGGATGGAGGACCGCTACCCCTATCTGTACCCCATCCTGGAGGACGAGTCCTTTGAATACGAGACCTACGGCGTGAAATACGGCTGGAACGGCCAGGTGTTCAGCCTGGGCGGCAACCCCTACATGGATGACGAGGAGTACATGCCCGAGCGGAACGCCATCGCTGCGGACAGCACCGTGTCCGGCGTCTACTACTCCCTGATCCGCAATGCCGCCGGCAGCCTCTTCCTGGTCGCGGACGCGGAGGACAACATCCTTGCGGTGATCCCCGGCGGCGCCCAGAACTCCGCTTACTACAACTACAACGACAGCTCCTGGAACAAGACAAAGACCGTCTCCGCGCTGAATTATCAGCCCGAGGACATGGAAGACGGCGACGAGATCAGCCTGTACTTCTATCTGTATCCGGAGTACTATCCGCTGTTTGACGAGGAAGGATATCCGGATTACGGCGTTCTGGGCACCATCCAGTCCTACGGCGATCCCATTGCCCTTGACCTGGTGGTGGACAGCACCGCGCCCGAAGTGATCTCCGCTTCCGCCGACGACGAGGGACTGACCGTGGAGGTCGGGGAAAACCGCTACGTGGCGGCCGTCGTGATCTGGGACGAGGAAAACTGGAATGACCTGGAAAACGGCGAGCCCATGCTGGAGTTCGGCGGCGATCCCGAGGAAGAAGAAGGCGCCGGCCGTGTCCTGACCGTTGCCAACGGCACGGAGGAGGGCCAGCTGGACCTGAGCGCGGAGGAAAACCGGCACCTGATGATCCAGGTTTTCGACTACGCCGCCAACTACGTCACCTATAAGCTGAACCTCAATGAGGAGGAGCTGGAGGGCGGACCTCAGGGACTGACGATCACGCCCGAGACGGCCAGCACCATTCCCGGCGGCAGGATCTACCTGACGGCAGCCGCGGATCCCTGGGGCACCGACGAGAGCGTGACCTGGTCCTCCGACGACGAATCCGTCGCCGCGGTGGATGAGAACGGCGTGGTCACCGGCGTGGCCGAGGGCACTGCCGTCATCACCGCCGTTTCCTCCGTCAATCCGGAGGCCATCGGCACGGCCACCGTGGAAGTGGTCTGCCCGGATATCGACCTGAATGCCGCCATCTTCGATCCGGAGGGCAAGGTGGCCTTTGCACGCATCAACACCAAGGATCTGATCCAGGGGATCACGGACTACGAGGTGCTGAAGGACGCCGACAGAGGTATCATCGACATGAGCTGGGATCTCAGCGGCGAGGTGCTCTATGCGGCCGATCTCAGCGATGATTTCACCTCCACGCTGTACACCCTGGACCCCGCGACCCTGGAGCTGACGGAGATCGGCAGCGATTCCCAGATCGCCTTCCTGGGCATGGCGCCCTCCACGGCGATGCCGGCGGTCTCCGGCAACGAGAACGAGACCATGCTCACCATCTACGGCCCCTATCTCCTGGGCATCGACGTTTCCACCGGCACTGCGGATACGGGTTCGCTCGTGTCCGTGGAGGAAGACATCGACGGCACGAACCTCATCGGCATCGCGCATATCGAGCCCTTTGAGTATTACGACGGCGCCCTCACCGGCGACGCATACTTCTTGGTGGACGATCAGTCGAGCGTCTACTATGCGATGGTTTACCAGTATGCGGGAACGCCCTATACGGACGTGCAGAAGGTCGGCAGCTTCGATGCGCCGGTGAATGCGGATCACTACAATTCCCTGTATTACGACGGCGAGAATCTGTTCTGGTCCCGCTTCTGCTACGATACGGAGGTGGCGTCGCTCTACATGTGGGCGGATCTGTGGTCGGAGGACGACGGCAGCATCTACTTCCTGGGCGACTTCGCAGAGAGCGTGTGGCCCGTGGGCGGCCTCGTCCGCTTCGAGTTCACCTTCCTGCCGGAGTTCGAGTGGGCGGAGGACTGCAGCGAGGCGGTCGCCGTCTTCTACGCGCAGGAGAATTCGTCCAAGGAGCCCTTCGTGCTTCCCGCGGACGTGGTGCTCACCGAGCAGACCGACCCCACCTGCGAGGAGCCCGGTGAGCTCGTGTACACCGCCACCGTCGTGTACGACGGGACCACCTATGAGGATACGCAGTCGGTGGAGGTCCCGGCCCTGGGCCACGATTACGAGCTGCGGCGCTGGAAATGGGCAGGCAACTGCTGCGGCGCCACTGCGATATTCGTCTGCAAAAACGATTCCGAGCACGTTGTGGAGCTGGAAGCCGAGCTGGAAACCATCGAGGAGAGAGAGCCCACCGAGGACGAGGACGGGATCGTCACCGTCCGGGCGACGGTCACCTTTGAGGACGTGGAATACACCGATGTGGACAGCGTGATCCTGCCTGCCCTCGGCGCCGACAATGCGGACACCGAAGGCAGCGGCCCCAAGCCCATCTCCGATACCCCCCGGGAGGAAGAGCCCTTCCCCTTCAAGGACGTGAAGAAGCTGGACTGGTTCTATTCCGACGTGGAAGCCATGTGGCGCGCCGGCTTCATCAAGGGCACCTCCGAAACCACCTACAGCCCCGAGGACAGCATTTCCCGGGCGCAGATCGTCACCATCCTCTTCCGGATGGACGGCGAGCGCAGAACGGACGTTCCCGCGGCCTTTGAGGACGTACCTGCGGGCGCCTACTATGCGGACGCGGTGGCCTGGGCCGCCGCCAACGGCATCGTGTTCGGCATGTCCGAGACCGAGTTCGCCCCGACCCTGGACATCACCCGCGAGCAGTTTGCCGCCATCATCTACCGCTACGCCCGCTACCGCGGTCTGGTGGATCAGCCTCAGGGCAGCCTGGCGGGCTTCCGGGATGCCGGCAGCGTATCCTCCTGGGCCACCGAGGCCGTGATCTGGAACTGCCAGGCGAAGCTGATCCTGGGCGTCGGCGACGACACCCTCGACCCCAAGGGCACCGCCACCCGCGCGCAGGCGGCCGCCGTGTTCAACCGCCTGTTCAAGCTCCTCTGATGCAGAAAACCCGCCCCGCTCCGGGAGCCCGGAGCGGGGCGGCAGAGAAGGATCGCCGGCAGGGCCGCAGCTGCGGCCCTGCCGGTTTTTCGCTTATCCTCAGATCTCCATCACTTTTCCGCAGTACATGGCTTCCAGCCGGTCTCCCAGCAGCTCCTTCAAGATCCCGCAGGGTCCCGCGCCGGTGCAGTGGCCCGTGCAGTAACGGGCGGGGAAGCCCGCCAGGACCTCGCCCACCGCCCGGATCAGGGGTTCCGGCTCGTCCCGGTACAGGCCGGGGTTCGTCAGGTGGAAGCCTGCGATCACCGCGTCCGGCGCTCTTCCGGCGAGGGCCGAAGCCCGTCGGAGAATGTTGACGATGCCCCGGTGGGCGCAGCCCGCCGCCAGCACCAGCTTGTCCCCCTCCCGGATCAGCAGGTCCTGCTCGTGGAAAAAGCGGTCCGGGTCGGTCCCGCCGTCCGCGGTCCCTTCAAAGAGGGTGCCGTTAGCGCCGGTCACCAGCTCGCTTCCGGCGACGTCCGAAAACAGGGTCAGCTCACCGTCCACGGGAAGCACCCCCTCCGTCAGCCGGATGCGCCCGGGATAGGCCGCCGGCAGCCCGGCGTCCGCGCTGATGTCCGCCAGGACTTCCCCGTGAAGGGAGTAGTGGGGGAGAAAAGCCAGGCGGTGCGCGTAGACTGCGGCCTTCGCGTTCCGCTTCAGGAAGGCCTCCAGACCGCCTGCGTGGTCGTTGTGCCCGTGGGACAGCACCGCAATGTCCACCGCCTCCAGGTCGATGCCCAGGGCGGCGGCATTGGCCTCCAGCAGCGCCCCGTCCGGGCCGAAGTCGAAGAGGAGCCGGTGCTTTTCCGTCTGTATGTGCAGACTGAGGCCGTGGGCGCCCCGGAGCCCCTTCCCGGGGGTGTTTTCCACCAGGACCGTGATCTTCATGCGCGCATCCTTCCTTTCTCCTCCATGATAGCACAGGAACCGCGCGGGGAAAAGAGAAGAAAAGAGATCAGGCCCGCCCTTGCAGAAGGGCGGGCCTGGTTTTGTGCCGGAAACTCAGGACTCCGTCAGCAGCTTTCTGGTTCTCCACTTGCCGCTGAAGTAGTAGACCATGCAGATGATCATGGGGCCGACTCTGGCCAGGGAATTGCCCCACCAGTAGCTGGCGACCCCCAGGTGGAAGAGCGCCTCGATGGCAAGGCTGATGCCGATCCGGAACACAACGTCCAGGATGCCGATCACGAAGCCCATGGAAGCGAAGCCGGAGCCGTTGACCATGGCGAAGAAGGGGCCCATCAGGGCGCCGCAGTAGAAGGTGGCGACCATGATCCGCAGGAAGACGCGGCCCTGCTCCACCACTTCCGGATCCTTGGTGAAGATGCCGAACAGGGCGTCGCCCCAGATCAGGCTGATGGCGGAAGTGACGGTGGCCATGACCATGGTGCAGCCCAGGGTGGTCCAGATGGTCTTCACGCACCGGTCCTGCTTCCTGGCGCCCAGGTTCTGGCCGATCATGGTGGAGGCGGCGCCGTCCACGCCCATGACGAACACGTTGCACAGACGCTGGATCTTGTTGCCCACGCCGTTGGTGGCGGTGGCGATGAGGCCGAACTCGTTGATCCTGGCCGTGCAGAACAGCAGGGAGAAGTGGATGGCGATATTCTGCACCACCTTGGGGATCCCCAGGACCAGGATGATCTTCAGGGGCTCCCAGCGGATCTTAAAGGTATCCCAGTTGAATTTCAGGTCCAGCAGGTCCCGC
>JAEEGL017083018.1_pt1 | contig 10520 bp, 6 predicted proteins | sample 9134231 | NCBI WGS metagenome assembly JAEEGL01 (sample SAMN16246548, study PRJNA631951) | gut metagenome | biome: gut microbiome; feature: rumen; material: fiber-attached | host: Bos | place: Iran: Karaj | collected 2018-10
AGACACCGCTCGCTGTGGCGGCAACATCAACCGAAATGGATTCGCTGTCCTTCTGTCCGGCCGAATAAACGCGCAACGGCTTGAACGAACCGTTGCTGTTCGCGCTGCTGGAATTGAACTGTGCGGCCCATGCGCTGTATATGTCGTTTTCCTTGCGTCCAATCAGGTAGGCGTAGTCGGTGCCGCCGCGCGGACGAAGCCATAAGGACGCTGTGAACGTCTTGTCCGACCCATCCGCCGCAAGGGAATCCACGACTGCGCGCTTGGCCGTGTCCGAAAGACTCACGAGGATGTGTCCGTTGGCCGCCGATGCGCCGCCCTTGGTCGAGACTCGACGCGAGCCTCCAATGCGACCTTCGGTCTGGGCACTCGAATTGGCGTGTGTAACACCGGTGAGTTCGTGGACAGTGGAGTCGTACACGGACTGCACTCCATCGCCCGTCTCGCCGAGGTGCCAGACGCCGACATAGTCGCCCCACGCATTGGCCGGGCAGACGACCGCCCCGCTCTTCGAGGAGCGGTACCACATCGCGAACTCGGTGCCGTTCGTCATCCGCGGGAGCGTGACCCAGACGAGCGATTCTCCGGACGTGTTCCACGTGTCTATTTCATGCGGAATGGGGTTGCCGGCCGCGTCAAGGAAGCAAAGGTCCGCGCCCGGAACGTCGCCGGGGTTGTAGAAGTCTGCGTAGGAGAAGCCCGTCGGGGAGTCCTGCGAGAGGCGGACGAGCACCGGGAAGTTAGTAAGCACCTGCGTGCCGGCATACCCTTTGACGGTGAACTTGACGCCACGCGAGAACTCCGCCACGTCCGGATCGGGCCGCTTGAAGTCAATACCAGTGGTGAAGGTGCCCGTAACGGTTGTCGTCCGCTCGAGGTTGTTGGACGCAATGAAGGAATACGTGTACTCGGCACCCTCCTCAAGCCCGGAGATGCTGCGCGAGAACGTACCGCCAGCCACAAGACCGGAGGAGACGAGCTCGTAGGTGGGAAGCGCGCTTCCCGAGGGGGCGTAGGCGAAATAGAGGTCGCAGGAAGACGCACCTAGGCCAAGGAAGCCAACTGTGGCGCTTGCGACAAAGCCGTCCATGTCGAACCTCCTGGCCGAGGCCGAAAGCACCGGACTGTCTGCGACGGAGACCGCCCCGAATGTGAGGAAGCCAGACGCAGACGCGGTGTCGTATTCGGCCTTGACCCAGTCGGCGGAGGCTGCCCCGCCCATAAGGCGACATTCGTCAAACGCGCCCTGGAGATAGGTCTCGGAGCCGTCGGAGTCGCAGCCAAAGGAGAGCGCGAAGCCGTTGTCCGTGGCGGCGGTGATGGCGCCGGTCTTGATCTGTGCACCGTTCTGGTACACAGTGAGCGTCGCGCCGGAATAGACAAAGGCGAGATGCGACCACGCGTTCTGGAGCGAGGGCGAGAAGGTGCCGCTGTAGGCCGGGGAGTTGTTGATGCCGCGTGCGGCGAAGTTGGCCATGCTCCCGTTTGACATTTCAATTTCCCAGCCGTTGGCGTCCTGGTAGCCCTGCTTGCGGGAAAAGACGCGGGGATATTGCGTGCAGCCCGACATCTTCACCCAGCCCGACATTGTGAACGTGCCGCCAAGGCCGAAGCTGTCGTAGTTCGGGACGGAGAGGTAGCCTTTGGCTGCGGAGGTGGCGGTCTGGCGGCCGTTTCCGACGGGTCCCGTGACGGCGATGGAGTTCGCCGAGTTGCCCTGGACGGAGGCCGTAAGGCCGTGGCCCGTGGCATCAGCGACGGAGCCAGACGCCTCGTCCATGTGCCAGACGCCCGTGAAGGCGCTCCAGGTGCTGGCCGGGATATTCGCCGCGGCACTTCCCCCGTACCACATCGTAAATTGAGTGCCAACCGACATCGAGGGGAGCTTCACCCAGACAAGCGACTCGCCAGACGTGTTCCATGTGTCGATCTCGTGCGGGATCAGGTTACCGGACGCGTCCGAGAAGCGGATGTCGGAGCCGTCTGCCGCGCAGTCAGCGTAGCTGAACCCGGCCGGCGAGTTGGCCGCAAGCCGCACCAGGACCGGGAAGTTCTCAAGGGTCGTCGAACCCGTGTAGCCCGATACCGTAATTGGCGCACGATAAGTATTGCCGGCATACGCGCCATGCGCGAAGGACAAACACACCAGGACCGCTGCGAACGCGGCGGCAATAACTTTCTTCATAGCGAACTCCTCCTGCTTTTCATGAAATCCGATGCAGATACACTTTCCCCATCTGTGCGAATAGTATCATTTATCCACCCTCTCTGTCAACCACGGCGCAATCTGTGGAGTGGCGCGGATAATCGCTGATTGCGGCCGCCTCGGCGAGGCGGCCCTACCATTACAAGGCGACGTTTCGCCGAAAAGTGGCGGTCAGGAGGAAAGCAGGGCCTTGAGGTAGCCGTTGGCGAAAAGCCGCCCGAGCGTAAAGTACCCCGGAGTCCCCTCTGGCGTGAGGACGCGGTCGTACGCCATCTCCGGGACGTGGTCGCCGCGCACTGGCACGTCTAGGCCAATCTCCCGGTATGTGCGCATCAGCGCAAACTGGTCGGTCGTCCCCTGGTCGTGGAAGAGCTCGGTGAAATCCTCCTTCGTCCCCTCTACGTCGCGAACGTGGATGAACGCTATTCGCCTGCCGAAGTGGCGGGCCGTCTCTTCAAGGTCAGCGCCCATCAACTTGAAGTTCGCCTGGCAGAATGTGACGGCGTTGGAAGGAGAGGGGTAGAGCGCGTAGGCGCGGTCGTAGGCTTCGACAGAGCCGAAGATCCTTGCATAGCCGCCGAGCGACGGCAGACACGGGTCGTCGGGATGGAGTCCCATCCTGACGCCGCACTTCTCCGCCGTCGGCATCACGGACTTGATGAAATACTCGTAGTTCAACCACACTTGATCGTGGTTTAATTCCAGCCGTGTAGAACATGTAGAACGTGTAGAAAAGTAGGTCGCCTTGGCTCCGCCGCGGCCTTCGCGGACGCCTGTGCGCGACCAGCCCTTCCCGACCATGAAGTTGTAGCATAGGAGCTTTATCCCAAGCCGCCCCATCGACTCCAGCAGCTCGCGGTAATGTCCAAGAGCATCTTCTCTCTCGCCTGTTTTGCACTTTCCACTTTCAACTTTAAACTCTTTAATGGGCGTCATGTCGAAGGGATCGCCTTCGAGCCCGACGACATTGAGTCCGGCGGACTTTAGCCGAGAGACGATGGACGCAAGTGTCTCGTATCGCCATGGATCGGCGAGCCCCGTCAGTTCCGGGTTCACCTTCACGATGACGTCCGTTATCCCCATCTGCGGGCAGAGCTCCCACAGCGGATGCGGCGTAGGAGGAACAAATTCGACAAGGGTCATAGCGTGTCTTGCTTGATTGTGGAATTGTGGAATTGTGAAATTGTGAAACTATGGAAATATGGAAATACAAATCATTGGCTGTTAGCATATTTGCACATTTTCACACTTCCACATTTTCACATTCTTTCAGACGCCGGCAGAAGAGAGGAATCCGCCGTCGACAGGAACCGTTATGCCGGTCACGAACGACGCGACTGAATCGTCGAGAAGCCAGTTGACGCAGCCAAGCAGGTCCTCCGCCTCGCCGAAACGCCCAGCAGGCGTGTGGTGCATCACCTGCTCGCCGCGCGGCGAGAGCCCGCCGTCGGGCGTCATCAGGTACTGCCTCGAGCGCTCGTTGACCATGAAGCCCGGCGCAACGGCGTTTACGCGCACCTTGGCCGGGGCCATGTACTGCGCGAAGAACATCGTCCAGTTCGCTATCGCCGCCTTGCTCATCGCGTACGGCGCGACGCGCGTCAGCGGACGGTATGTGTTCATGGAGGCGAAGTTGAGGATCGAGCCTCCGCCCGCCTTCGCCATCTGGAGCCCGAAAATGCGGCTCGGGATCACCGTGCCGAGCGTGTTGATCTCAAGGACGGACCTGAACGCCTCCATGTCGATGTCGAAGAATCCGCGCTCCTTGGCGAAGTCCTCCGTCGGTTCGTAGTCCGCCTCGCTGAACCTGAGGCGCGTCGGCATCGCCTTGACGTTGTTCCCGCCGGCGCCGTTGACGAGGAAACGGCACGGACCCCACTCTGCGGCGATCCGGTCCGCCATCTCGCGCATAGCCCTTTCGTCTGTCACGTCGGCCGGCTCGATGCGAATGGCGGGGGGGCGCGTGTCCACACGCGCCGGAGAATCGGCGGTTGAGGACAACCGCCCTCCCTTTATCTCGTCCGCGACCTTCTCCAGCTTGTCGCGCGTGCGCCCCACAAGGACGACCTTCGCGCCCTTCCTCGCGAGGTCTACGGCAATCGCAGAGCAGAGCGTCCCTCCCGCGCCGGTGACGACGGCAACTTTCCCTTCACAGTAGTTCATGACACCATTCCTTTCGCGTTTCGGTAGCAGATGTTTTCAAGAAGCGGCCGCACAAGCGACTCGTCGTCCGGGAATGCGCCCGAGGCGATCTTCTCCGCGGCCCATTTGCAGAGGACGCGGCGGAAGTAGTCGTGTCGGACGAACGACAGCAGAGAGCGCGAGTCGGTCGTCATGCCGACGAATGTCGAGAGCACCCCGTACGCAGCGTTCTTCTCCAGCACGTCGCGGATCCCCTCCTCGTGGTCGCACCACCACCAGGCCGGCCCGAGCTGCACCTTGCCAGGGATCCCCTCGCCGTTGAACGACCCGGCGAGCACCGCGAGCTGCGCGTGCGCCTCGGGGTTGAGCGACATGAGGATTGTCCGCGGCAGGCGGCCTTGATTCTCAAGCCCATTCAAGAACGACGCCACCGCAGCAGGGTCTACAGGCGCGCGCATGCCCGCAAAGCCGCCGGCAGGGCCGGCCGCCGCGCGAAGCCGCGCGGATGTCTCGCGCAGCGCCCCCATGTGGAGTAGCATCGTCCAGCCATGGGCCGCGGCATACGCCGCGACAGTTGCAAGTTGAGAGTTGTGAGTTGTGAGTTGTGAGACATCGTCGACTGACATATCAACTACTTTGCATCCAGCAGCATTGAACTTCCCGAGCGCCTCCTCAGACACCTCTTCGCCTGCGTTCATGCGAAGCGAGGGCGCGACCTTTGTGCTCTTTGCGGCAAAATCAAAGTCTGCTCCGACGCACGGACTCATGTACTCCACGTTGAACTTCTTCAAGATCTTCCCCGGCGTCCAGTCGGCAAGCGAAATGTCCTCCAGTCTTCGCCACCACGCCTCTTCTCCGCGCCTCTGCGTCTCTGCGTTAAAGATCCCCAGCCACTCCATTTCCATCTTCGCCCACGAGAACAGCGGATTGCCGACGAGCTTAGGAAGGGTTCGCGTCCACGCATCCCACTTTTCCGACTCCGGCGCATCGCCGGTGATTACGCGCTCCGGCTCGCCGCAGATGCGCATCGCGCGGTGCTTGTATGGGTCAGTCTTCACCCAGACGTCATACAGCGAGCCAAGCGGCTTGTCCGCCGCGAGCGCGGCAAGGTCGAGGTGGTTGTGCCAGTCGATGACCGGAAGATCTCGCACCCAGGAGTACAAAATGTCAAAAGCAAGTTTCATCGTTTCCACGTTCTTTTAGACTGTCAAACAGCTCGTCCCTTGCCTCTCGCTCGCGCTCCGGCGTGCCCAGGAGCGCGCCGCCGAAGTAGCCTGCGAAGCACACCGCGATCTGCAGGAGAGTCTTGAACTCCCACTTGAGAGAGGGCATCTTCAGCGCCACGAGCCCAGACGAAACCCCCAGCACGATGCACAGCACCACACCCTTCGTGTTCGGCCTTTTCCATAGGATGCCGAAGACGCTTGGTATCACGATCGGCACCCCTACAAGCCCCATCAGCATCTTGTTCGTCTCGAACGCTCCGCCTAGCGCCTCGACATACGCCGCTCCGACGGCGACAAGAACAGCCACGCCGAGCGTCGTAAGCCGCGCCACGACAAGCTGCTCGCGCGGCGAGGCGTTCGGACGCCACAGCCGCTCGTAGACGTCCTTCGTCAGCACCGAGCTCGTCACGTTGAACTCGCCGGCCAGCGTCGAGAGCGTCGCCGCGAGCATTGCCGACACGAGCAGTCCCAGGACTCCGCTCGGCAGGAGCTGGCAGCAGAGCCTAAGGTAGCTCTCCTCGGGATTCACATCCGGAATCAGCTGGCGCGCGCAGATGGCAGGCAGCAGCGCCACGACGGGGAAGACGAAGAAGAGAACGGCCGTGAGGAGGCTCATCTTCTTCGCGTCCCGCTCCGTCGGCACGCTCGCGAGCCGCTGTATGAACGCCCAGTTGGCGTTGTACTTGATGAACGTCATCGCGTAGTAGGCGAAGAGGAACCAGAACTCGCCGCGGCGCCCGTTGAATGGATCGAAGTGCTGCGGCAGCGCGGCATGCAGCGCGCCGATGCCGCCAACGGCATGGAGCGCGACAGGAAGGACCGCGACTGCGACGCCAAGCAGGACCACGCACTGGATCATGTCCGTAACGAGGACGCTCCACAGCCCTCCCGTCATCGTGTACGCAAGGACGATGCACACGCCTAGCCAGATGCCCTTCTCGACCGATATGCCGAGCAGCACCGACGCGATGAGGCCGAGCGTGTATAGCCGCACCATGTTGTCGAGGACGCGGAACCCGACTCCGCACCAGCTGATGAACTGCCGCACCCATGCGCCATAGCGCCGCTCCAGGTACTCCATCGGCGTCGACACCTTCGCGCGGCGCCAGCGGGACGAGAACATCCACGTGCCGGCCAGCACGGCGAAGGCGCAGCTCCAGAACACCACGACGGCCACTATGCCGTCCTCGTATGCTATGCCTCCGTGCGCTATGAAGACGAACGAGCTGATCATCGCCATGTAGCTCGAAATCGCCCCCATCCACCACGGCACCTTGTTGCCGCCGGAGAAGAAGTCCTTGCCGCTCTTCACGAACCTGCCCATGAACAGCCCGGCCGACAGCGTCACCGCGAAGTACGCGGCGATGACGGCGAAGTCCAGCCCGGAAAGTGGAGTTGTGAATTTCATTGGCGCCATTATATCAAAACAGCTCGCCAATGCCATCCCATTATACTATCGATTTGCATCCCATTATGCGAATGTGCTATAATGCCCGCGTGCAGACGATTCTATATTTCCAGTCACCGTCAAGGACATCCGCGCCGGACAAGCTCGCCGGCGTGCAGGAGGTCACGAACAGGAAAGGCATCCACGTCCAGGTCATCGAGGAGCACCCAACAAGGGAGCTGCTTGCGGGGCTTAGGGACTTCTGGCGTCCGCTTGGCGCGATAGCGGACTGCGGAGGCGAGCTAAGCCAGCTTGACGCGGAAATCTTCTGCGAGATGCCGACCGTCTTCCTGGGGCACGACCCGAAAACGCTGCCAAGGGAATGCCTGCATGTCCTTCACGACCAGTCCGCTACGGCGCATCTGGCTGCGCGCGAACTGCTTGAAACGGGGTTCGGCAACTTCGCGTACGTCCCGTTCCGGGAACGGCGATACTGGAGCGACGACAGGCAAAGGGCGTTCCGCGAGGCGCTTGCCCTGAACGGCAGGAGGTGCCGCGTCTTCAGCCACCCATCCAGCCCAGGCGGCGAAATCGCGCGGCTGGACGCACTTAGGCGCTTCGTCGCGTCGCTGCCCAAGCCATGCGCCGTGTTCGCTGCGAACGACAAGACCGCCGAGGCCGTCCTAGCGGCGGCGCAGCTGGCGGGAATCTCCGTTCCGGAGAAAATCGCGGTGATCGGAGTGGACAACTACACCGCCATCTGCGAGCACACCTCTCCGCCGCTGACTAGCATAGAGCCGGACTTCAGGCGCGGCGGCAACCTCGCCGCGCTCATGCTGCTTGCCGCGGCGCAGGCGAAAGGCCGATGGCGCGGAAGCCGCACCGCGACGTTCGGCCCGCTCCGGGTAGTCCGCAGGGCGTCGTCGCGGCTTCTTCTGCGCCACGACGCGCATGTTCTGGCGGCGCTCGACCTCATACGGCGCGAGGCGTGCACAGGGCTCAGGGCCGGCAAGGTCGCCTCGCTTTTCACCTGCTCGCGCAGCATGGTCGACATAAGGTTCTCGCGGGCTACCGGGCACACGATCCTCGAGGAGATACACGCCGTCCAGCTCGAGCGGGCGAAGGAACTGCTCGGGAACCGCAACATACCGCTGAAGGCCATTTCCGACTTCTGCGGATTCACGAACCCGAACTCACTGCGCAAGTTCTTCCTCAAGGAGACCGGAACGACCATGTCCGACTGGCGGCGCAGGCACCGCCAGCCGCAGCAATGAAACTGCCGCGCGAGCTACTGCTTAAGCTCCACCTGGGCGCGCTCGGCTATGAGAACCGGCGAATCCCAGATCGGGAGACGGCGGAAGACCGTCGTGCCGTTCAGCGTCAACATGTCTGCGCCGATTTCGTAGACCCGGCCCGTCACCATGTCCATCCAGACAGGATCAGTGAACCCAACCCCGGTGACGGAAAGGCTGACGGTGTCGAACACGAGCGCGTCCGACGGAATGCGGTGCGAGTACCACGCGAGCAGGACAGGCGTGCCGTTCTTCTCGAAGCGCGCGACATTGACTGCGTACGGAACGTCGTTCGTCGAGGGATCGTCGCGCGAGGGCAGGTCGAACTGCGGGATGCGCTTCTCCAGCACCTCGAAGTTGGCCTTGGCGAGCCCCACCGGCTTCACGTCGTCGTCGAAGAACGAGAACATGTTGCGGCAGGCGAAGTACTTGGGCCTTGCATACACCACGCCCTTGCGCAGGTTCGCCCGGAAAAGCCCGAAGCTCTGGAGCATGTCCTTGTACTGAAGGTCGACGATCGAGAACACGCTGTACGGAATGCCGCGGACCGCGTACTCGGCCATGCTGCGCAAATCCCACTTCGCCTGGCTGTACTCGGTCCAAGGGCGGAGCGACAGCGCGTGCGTGTACTCGAGCTGCCCGGGGCAGCCAGTCTCGCCCTGCACGAGCTTGATCCTCGGGTCGGCCTTGGCGAGGAGCCCGACGAATTCGTCGACGCTATTGAGCCCCCACCATTCGTCGGCCACGTTGTCCGGGTTCGCGATGTACGGATGGATGTGCCAGCGGTCGACCGCGTCCGTGCGGCCCGCCTTGACGAAGTGCTCGAGAAGCTCCTTCGCGTTCGCGACGGTCCCAACTGCCGAAACCATGATCTTGGCGTGCGGCTGGATCGCGCGGATCGCCTCCGAGGTCTTCACGAGCATCGTGAAGTAGTCGTCCATCTGCTTTCCGAACGGCTCGTTCCAGATCTCCCACTCGTCAACGACGTCGCCGTATCGCTTCACGACCTCCGTGCAGTACTTGATCCACGCCGCAAACGCCTCTTCGTTCCCTACCACGCCTGCGACGCCGGCGCCCAGGTTGAGGTCCGACTTGTAGACGGGGTTCCCGTACGAAAGGCACACCCACGGCTTTACGCCTACGCTCACGGCGTAGCGGATATGCTTGTCGAGCCACTCGAAGTCGTACTTCCCCTTCTCCTTCTCGGTCTTGGCCCAGCCGCTGAGGAACCGCGCGTGCTTCGCGCCGGTCTTCCCGAGATAGCCCTTGTACTCGTCGAAGTCGCCGAAGTCGCGGTCGAGGCACTCGCATCCGACGGACCACTTGGAAGACTTTATCTCGGACGACTCGCGCGTCCTGAACTGTCCGATCTGCTTCAAGCCCGGGTCGGTCCTGAGGAAGCCCTCGTACGGGATGCAGCGGCGGTAGCCGATAAGGTCTGGGTGCTTGTCGTCGCCCGTCGCAATCGACGCAGCGCAAACCAAAGCCGCAAATGCAATGACTATTTTCGTCGTGCTATTGTTCATGTCGGTACTCCACATCAGCGGACGATTATCAGCAGTCCGGAACGGCAGACGCTCCACGAGTTGCCGTTGCGGGCGATCTTCCAGCCGGACATGTCTTCGGCGGCATGCAGACCGCCGGTCACAGCGGGTGGAGTCTCGCCGTCCGCGGAAAGCACGTTCACCGCGCGCTGGACCGCCTGCGCCGGGTCGAGGTCGTGCCAGTCGTCCACGTACGCCGGGATGTCGTATCCGTTCGCGGCCGTGCCGAAGGTGACATTGCCGTATATCGTAAGAGGATCAACGACGCCGTTTACGACATCCAGCACAATGGAGTCAGTGACCGTGAGGCCCGAGAAGTTGGTGATCGATCCGCCGGAGCCAGTCAGCGTGGAGAGCGTGAGCGCCGCGCCGTTGGCGTCGATCGTGCCCGTTCCCTTCGCCTCGATCGAGGCCCCGTCGGCAAAGGCCGCATCGTACGCCGCAACAGCGCCCTCCTTGAGTCCCCACTTCTTCATGAGGTAGTCCTCCACCTTGGCAATCTCGAGATCGCTCAGCCTGTTGGTATAGACGATGATCTCCGCCATCTCCTGGTTGTTGCCGTTGTTGTTCATGTTGCAGCCGAGATCCCAGAGGACATTGTTATAGTAGCTGATGTCGGTCTGCCAGGACTCGGCACAGGCCGTGATCAGAAGCGGATTGGAATAGGCCGGCGGATACAAGGTGCTTATCGCAGCGTCGGTGTAGTCAACGCCGTTCAGGTGG
>JAEEGL010312947.1_pt1 | contig 10519 bp, 5 predicted proteins | sample 9134231 | NCBI WGS metagenome assembly JAEEGL01 (sample SAMN16246548, study PRJNA631951) | gut metagenome | biome: gut microbiome; feature: rumen; material: fiber-attached | host: Bos | place: Iran: Karaj | collected 2018-10
ATCTTTTCTGTTGTTCCGTTATTTTATTGCCATGCATATCCGGCACCGACCGCAGAAGTTTTATCTCCATGATCCAGATTATTTGTCAGGAAACTGTACGGGATTGGACTTCCCGAAAGCACGATCGCATTTTGTCCTTGCAGAAGATAACTGATAGCAGGATCCGTCATCGATTTCTTTTCCAGATCTGTCATTCTTCCTGCACCGATTACCATGACTTGCAATTTTTCCGCATTTTTAGCAATATTTCTAAACTGCATATATGCCTTTTCGTCGCTTTCGCCGAGAATGTCAGCAAGCCTGGGAATATCGTCTACGATCATAAGCAAAAGCTGGAAGGACGCATTTTCATCCGCTGTTTTGACTTTTTCCCGCTCAATCATCTGTTGAAGAATCACTACCAACATGGATTTTATCTGTTCCAGATCAGATTCCCTGCAATATCCTGTCGCTATATTCTCAATCTCTGCGAGCGATTTCGATGCGCTGTCGATCACGAATAACTGTCTGCTATCATCTTTTTGCATGCACATTTTTGCAATCGATGTCAGTAACGCAGATTTTCCGGTACCCATCATTCCGGTAACAACGCCGCAGCCTGTTTTGTCCAGATCCCAAACGATAGGTTTGATCTCTGACACACTGTATCCTAATGGAAGCTTTCTGTCCTCAGTATACTCTATCAGCATTTCATCTATCGTAACCCGATCCGGCATAACAGGGATCCGTTCGGGTTTCTTTCCTGTCCAGGCCTGATTCATCCGTGCGCGTTCTTCCCTAAGCGCATTAACGCGTTCACTTTCATCATCACCCTTTTCATAGAGTAATGACTGGAATACAACCGGAACGCCCTCACGATTAATAATAGCCCTGCCCTTGTACCCGGCAACCGCGCGAGGATTTTCCACCCTTCCTACAAGCTGTACATAATCATTCTTATCGATCATCTCGAAAGCAACCACGCAACGGATATTCTGCGTAATTTTGAAACGAATACCTGTCGGCGTATTTGCTGTATAGATCAGATAGATACCAAAGCTGGCACCCTCCATGGCTATCTTGGTCAGCAATCCCTCGTATTCCGGATATGACTCAAAAATCGGGACAATATTATCCACAGCCAGAACAACTGCGGGCATATCGGCCGATACTGTTTTTCGATAAGATTTCAGCGAACTGATGCCATGCCTTGAAAACTCCATTTTTCGTTCTTCGAACATATTCTGCAGCATGGTTGCCAGTTTTTTAAACTTTTCTTCCTGCGTGCTTAACGCCACACCGCCGACATGCGGTATACCCTCGAAAGTATTTAAACTATATGATCCCATATCGATCAAATACATGATCACATCTTTCGGCGTATAGAAACGGGCAAGGTTCAAAAGGATGGTCTTCATAAGAGTTGTCTTGCCGCTGCCGGCAACACCATAAATAGCCATATGCCCTGTTTCCCCAAGATCGATGGACAACTCACCTTGTTCCTGGCGAACCGGAAGGTCATATCTCCCAACAGGTACACTGAGCCAATTTGAGCCATCCGGCCAGGCCTCGCCATTGAAATAGTCTTTTTCTTCCAAATCTTCCAGATAAAGGTTTTCCGGTAATTCAGGCAGCCACGGGCACATCATCTTCGGAACACCATGCTCTTTCGCCGTTCTTGACAGATAATCCGAAATGACCGTAAGTTCCGTCTCTTCTGATTGGAATCTGGTTTTTTCCTCCGAGATCGTCTTGACCCTGTCTCCGTTCAATTTTACCAATCTGACAGTATTTCCCGCATCAGGTGTCGAATGTCCGTTTTTCTGATATGGCGCGCCACACCAATAGGACTGTACCTGTTCATAGATCTCATCTGTTCCCACCCGGACATAAGCACGACCGGAAAGAGAAATGTAAGCAGCATCCGGATGCGAGATTACTTCCTTGCTGGCTGCCGGACTTTGTACCTTCAGACAGATCTGGAACTGCGAATTAGAACGGATCTGATCATCAACAATACCACTGGGATTCTGACAGGCCAGTACCAAATGAACGCCCAGGGAACGTCCGATACGAGCCACACTGATCAGAGATTGCAAAAAGTCCGGCTCCTGCGCTTTCAATTCCGCAAACTCATCCGTTACGATCAGCAGCCTCGGAAGCGGCTCATCGTATTTGCCTTCGTGATAACCTTTGATATAATCTTTGATATTATTGACACCGACCTCATGAAAGATTGCCTGTCTCCGTTTCGATTCCGCATCCAGGGATTCCATGGATCGATTAATGTTACTTCCGATGTTGGTGATCTTGCCCACCATATGGGGAAGTCCTTCCAGCGTATCAGCCAGGCCACCGCCTTTATAGTCGATGATCACAAATGACACATCGCTTGGTGGATAATGCACCGCAACTGAAAGCAGCCACGCCGTGATCAACTCACTCTTTCCTGAACCTGTAGTACCGGCGATCAATCCGTGAGGACCATGTTTTACAACATCCAGTTCGAAATCTTTTTCTCCCAGCATTCTTGCCATGGGCGCAGCCAGCGATTTTTCCCCTGAATGATTCTGCCATTTTGACCATACATCCAGCTGCTCGGGCTCCTGCACGTTCATGCCTTGCAGGAACGTAATCCCATTTGGAAGCGGTGCCACAGCCGAAGCGCTGTCCACTTCGATGGCAGACATAGATCTGCAGAAAGTATCAAATGTCTCCGGGGTGACAACAGGATCAGGAGTAAAGATGAATCTTTCGTTGATTTTGCCGACATCATAGGCTATGGCGCCATATTCACCATCCGTATCTACAATGAACTGGCATTCCGGAGGCAGAAAACTGATCTGCTGATCCGACCTGTAATTTGGCAGGTTGTATGCCAATATTGTAGTTACGCCCAATGCTTTTCTACCATTCATCAGTGTTTCCATCACACTGAGGCGTTCACACATTCTGTGGGATCCGAGAATGAAGATATAATGCGCATCTCCGCTTGGCTTCCCGCCCTTTTCTGTTGCCCTTGTCTTGAAAAAGTCCCTGAACAGATCACTGATCGTTTCCGCTTCATCCTGATCAAAAGCAATATATCGTTTCTGATAATCCGCTGTCCATACATGCGGCAGCCATCTGAGCTGCTCCCATAACGGTCTTTCTTCCTCATCAAAAATACCGACTATGCGGACATCTTCATAAAAATGCTGCGTAGTAAGATTGATCAGTATATTCCGCAAAAGACCAACGACCTTGTTGCGGCTGCCGATCAGACCGAATACCGAATATTGGAACAGATGCAGCCTTGCAGGAACATTATCAACAATCCTTGTCTCCTCGATAATGGATTTTACCAGTTCCTCCTGCTCATCATCTTCCATCTGAAATGCATTGAAATCCAGAGGTGCCTTGACTTCCACACAGAGATCATCATAGCCCATGCCAATACGGACATCCAGGAAATCATTATCTATGGGCCGTCTGTCCCATAACGTCCTTTTCATATCAAAGACGGTTCCGATATTGGAAGATGCAGCCAAAAACTCACTATTGATGATCTGCCGCTGTTTTTCAGCAACCGCCTCAATCGCTGCTTTTTGTGCCTCGATATAAGCCCCGTATTTTTCCTGCCGGTATCTTTCATATTCTTCATAGTTTTTGAAACCGGCCTTATTGGCTTTTCTGGCACTTGCCATATTTACAAATGTAGGAACAAGGCTGGCACCCCTTGCTGCGAGCAGTGCAGGAGAGGCGGCACCGTAGACCAAACTGGAAGCTACCATGGCACCGCTGCCGATCAACTGACCAAACAAGCCACCCCTCTTTTCAAATTTTCTTGCTTTTGTCGGCGGTTTGGACAAAACAATCGGGTTCTTCGGCAGCTGTTCACGAATTCTTGGAGACCGTCTGAAATGAGCATTATGACTGATCACCTTCTGATTCGTATCGTAGGTTTCTGCCATCTCATGGATCGTCAGCACTCTTCCTGTATTTTCAAACAGAAGGTTATTATTTTTCCGTGTGATGCGAACATTCAGTATATCGATCACATCGCCGGACTGCAGCAGAGTTTTCGTAATACGTTTCCCGTTCAAATAGGTTCCGTTTGTACTCGGCTTTCCCTGATAGCCGTCCTCCAAATGCGCAACACCATTTTCACAACGGATCAACAGTTGTCTGCCGGAGATCAGATGGTTTTTAATGACGATCGTATTCTTGTCAGATCTTCCGATGGAAACAAGTCCGCTATAGGGCAGCTGAAATGTTTTATCGGTATCCTCTGCGCGTTCACTGAAACTGATCCCCAGCCGCAGATTATAACTGATGATTCTGCCGATTCCATCTGAAGGTATCGGCTCTGTCATCAGATCGTCTATCTTTTTTCCTCCGACAACTAATCTTCCGTCAGATCTGACACTGAAACGCAGCTGCGAAGGCTGAAGCTCCTTAATGGCCCACTTATCCTTCGGTCCGCTTCCGGCGGTTATCGTATCGCCCTGATTTAACTCAGTTTTGTATAATGTTTGATCTCCGATCACAAGAATCAATAAAAACATACTTTACTTCCAATCACTTTTGTTAGTTTTTCTATCTGCTGCAATGAACCAATACCATGGTCACATTGTCTTTCGCTCCTGCTTCATATACCCGGTTAAGCATCTGCTGCAATAATTGTTCCAAGGCCTTGCTGCGGCTTTTCCGCATAACCGAATCGATCAGGTGCATCGGGCAGTATTTGTACAGTCCGTCGGAGCAAAGCAAAAACGCTTCCCTGTTTCTAAGCTCTTCCGCATGGAAATACACCTTTACTTCTTTCGTTGTTCCCACCGCATTCACAAGCCGGCCTTTATACGGATGATTCTGTATGGCTTTTTTATCCATCGTCAGCGCTTCGGCGTTGCGGTTCTCCCAAACATCGTCCACCATTACTGATTTTGCTTTGAATCCTTCCAGCCTGTAGATCCTGCTGTCGCCGGCATTTAATACCCCGAAAGCGTTATCATACAGATACATCACTACCGCTGTCGAACCGCATATCTGTTTTTGATTGAGCTGCGAATAGATCATGCCGTTAATCCGGATCAGTTCTTTCTTCAGCAATACCCCTATATCCTGAAAACTCAGGTTTCTTTCTTTTTTACTGCCGGAAAGATCCAATGTAGATGTGTCGTCATCCGGTGCAGTATTGTCACCATCCATAGCCGGCAATTCCAGTGTTACGGGATCCTCTTCCGCATTCTCATCATCCTGATAAAACAGAGTCTCAGCACGCTTTTTCAGACCATCCGTTATCATCCGGCTTGCCACTTCTCCGTCAGCGTGTCCACCCATGCCGTCGGCAACGGCAAACAGATAAAAACCATGAGCCGGATCTTCATGCATCAAAACCGAATCCTGATTGATCTCTCGTTTTAAACCTTTATCCGTTATCCCGTAATAAGAAACTTGAATCATTCTCAGTTCATTTCCACCCTAAGTTCCACGCGTCCGAGTTTGAGCATATCACCGGACCTGATTTCCGTTTCATCATAGATCCGTGACCCGTTCACAAAAGTTCCGTTGCTGGAATCTAAATCTCTGATATACATACGATCGCTTTGCAGAAGGATCTCACAATGCTGAGATGATACAGCCTTATCATAGTTGATGCAGATATCACTCTTTTCCTGCTTCCTTCCGATTACGATCTTGTTCCTGAGCGGAGACTTAAATTGCCTGGATGGATCTGACAAATCGGTTAGTACCAGTGTCGGCGTCTGTGCATCATTATACAGATAAAGCGTTTTTTCGTCCGAATCATCAGCGCCGCCGCCAAATAACTGAACTGTCTCACCATCGTCAAATAACTGAGCCGTCTTTTCCCCATCTCTCATGCCCGATGCATAAGGATTACTGTTATAAGAGTTAACGGGCTGACTCTTATTGCTTCCCTTTTTCTTTTTCAGTGCCACGACAGTAATGATGATTCCTGCCAAAAGAACGACGCCTGCTATGATCAAAACCAACATAGACATATTTCCACTTTCCTTCCCACTTGTATCAACCGGTGTCGGCATCGACTGTTTGTTTTCCGTACTCTCTGTATCCTGTGTTTCCGTTGTTTCCTCGCTGCTTTCGACGGTTTCTTCCTCTTCCGTCTTTGTTCCGGCCACCTGTGCCATGAGGACGTTGTTTTCTTTCAGATTCAGGCTGTCAAGGGTAAGCGAAACCGTCTTTTTGCTTCCATCCAATAGGGTACTGTCCGGTTTTACGATAACCTGTGCCATATCTCTGTCAGCTTTCAGGCTTTCTGCCACCTCGAGAGGATCGTTCAGCTCATCGAGCAAAAAGCTTTCTCCCCGGGATGTCCTTGCGATCGCAAACATCTTCTTCAGCTGATCCTGGTTGCTCTTTTTTTTGTTATAACTTCCCACGGTGTAGATCGGTATCTTTTTTTCCGATACGATCTCTTCGAGTTCATTTTCCGTGTATCCGATGGATTTATTATCAACTCCGTCAGAGAACACAACAATTCTGTCAAAATGGTATGCATCCTCTTCCTGAAAAGCATCCTGGGAAAGCAGATCATAAAGCACATCTGTCAGATAGGTTTCCTGGTCTGCATATTGAATTCCTTCGATTGTTCCCTTAAGCGTCGAATAATCTTCCGTCAGTCCCTGGATGACACTCACATTTTCACTGAAAAGCGCGACCGCGAATTTTTCATGATCGCTGCGTCCGGCGACTGTTTCTATCATGATATTTTTTATGGATTCCCTGCTTGCTTCGGGAATGGATATGGAATTATCGATCAGGAATAATGTATTCATATGAAATGAACCATCATTCATGTAAGAAACTGTGACATCGTCACATTGAGACGTGCCGATCAGCGCCGAAGCACTGTTGATCTGCGAAGTTATCCCTTTCACATAAAAGATCAGGCTTTCATCTATGCTTTTCGATTCAACAATCTTCGGCTCTCCATTTGCCAGGACCGTTGTAAAAAGCAGACAACTGATCAAACTCACCAAAAACACAAAACGTAAAGTATTTTTCACTTTGTTTCTCCCCCAAGATTACATTTTATTATTTTATTGTTTTATAAATCGTGTCTAAATCTGATTTCAGAATCCCATAAGCGGAAGTCGCATCCGGTTTTACACTCATACCGGACAGGAAACTAAGGTCCGGATTCAGATCAACATAGCTGTTAAACGTATCCTTCAGCAACGGCAGGCCGTTTCCGCCCTCTAAATATGCACTGTCCTGGGCCTGCTGACTCATCATATAATAAACAAACCGTTTTGCTGCATTCGACCTGTCTTCATCATCTCCTGCCGTTACAGCCCAGACATTGCTATACCCCATTTTTGCATTATCCAATGCACTGATACTGTAAATGCCGGCCAAATGCTCCTGCACATCAGGATAATCCGCGATCGTTCCTACATAACACGAAGATTTTCCGTTTAAAAAATCTGTTTTGCTGTTGGATCCGCTTTTCGTGGATACCGTCATATTCTCGTATAAGACTGTCACGTCATATCCTGTCGGTATCTGACAGCTGTTATACAGCTTTTGGAAATCACCGAATTGATAATTATCCATATCCAGCATCTTATAGACATCTGTCAGATCAGAGAAATTAACATTATCATATTTGTCCAAAAGCGATGACTCAAAGGCATCCGGAAGATTTCCGGCAGCTGCTGCCTTCGCGATCTTTGTGGCGTATTCTTTTTCCGATACATACTCTATATTGACCGTTACCGAAGGGTATGTCTGGAAAAAATCATCCATCCCGCTTTCGACCCGCGTTTGTGTATCAGATTTTGTATCGCCCTCACTTACCGGATACCATACCGAAATACTACATGGAACGAGTGTCGCTTTATTCTGCGACCGCCTGATCATCTGATACTCTTTCGTTCCTGCGACTCCGACAACAGCCAGAATGCCGGTGATCAGAACGCCCCTGATTATCCGGCGTCTTAATATCTCGCCCTTGACCGACCTGACCTTTCTTCTGCGCATCAGACTGGTTTCCAGTTCAGCTACGCTCTGAAAACGGATCTGCGGCTGCAAGGCCATGCACTTCATGATGATCTTGCTTAAGTATTCGGGTATGGACCGTTCTACCGCTCTCGGTTCCCTGACATCATCCTTCGTCGTCCTGTTCACCGATTGTTCCGGTATCACACCGGTTATGATCCGGTATAATGTCGCGCCAAGCGCATAGATGTCCGTATAAGGACCCTGCCTGCTTTTTGTACGATACTGCTCCGGCGGTGCAAAGCCGGGTTTCAATACCACGGACAGGGTTTTTTCTTCTTCCGGATTTGACGAAAATCTTGCCGCGCCGAAATCCAACAGTTTGACAATTCCATTATTGCAGATAAAAATGTTGTCCGGACTGATATCCCTGTGAATGATCTTCTGCTTATGTAATACTTTGAGTGCCTGAATGACTTCGAGAATATACTCAACGCCTTTTTCCCATGGAATCTTTCCGCCGTTTGCCTTCGTATATTCCTTTAACGAAACACCTTCCAAAAATTCCATGACGATATAGGCGGTTCCGTTTTCCTCAAAAAAGTTGTAGACACTGACAATATTGGAAACATCGGAAAATCTGGCCATATTCCTTGCTTCGTCTAAGAATCTCACCAGCCCTTTTCGAAAATCTTCCTCTCTCTTGGCTGAAAAGACGGAAACGGTTTTCCCGTCAGGCATTCGATTTACCAGGCTTGTGGGATAAAACTCCTTAACCGCCACTTGAATATTCAGTGTATGGTCAATGGCGCTGTACATGACACCGAATCCACCGAAACCTACAACGCTTTTCACCTCATATCTGCCCTGTAAAAACGTTCCCTCCTTCAGATGATATACATCTCTTTGGATATCTTTCTTTACATTCTGCTGTTGTGACTGAAACAGATACTGTGTCCCGTCTCCTGTTTTTTCCTGCTCAGTCAGATACAGTGTGCGGTCATCCTGAGACTGCTGCTGATTCAGATATAAAGTGCGATCTTCCTCAGGTTGTTGTCCTGACAAAAACTCCGTACGATCTTCTGCGGGTTGCTGATCAAACAAATACTCCGTATGACCTTCTGTGTTCTCATCTCCGCCACCGAAAAGCATTTGTGTATTGTCATCATCCATGATTGTTCCCTTTACGCTTCCATCCAAACGGCAATTGCCGAATAATTATCCTGCTCTTTCCCCTTGCCTCTCTTTAATACAAGCTGCTGCATGGAAATAAGCCATTCCTGCGGGCTTTTGGATTTCTTTAAAAGCCGCTGCATTTCTTTTTCCAAAACATATTCCCAAAATCCGTCACTGCAAAGCAGAAATCTCATATTCGGATAGCACGGTAACCATTCTCCTGTTTCATAAACAGGCTTGTCCATTTTCACTCCCATGACACGAATCAAACGGTTTCTGTCTTCATGAAAACGAATCTTTGATTCTCTGAGCTGCTTTGCCAAAACAAGCATTTGCGGAACACTGTGGTCCAGGGTTCTTTGAACAATTCGGTCACCTTCGAACAAATACAGCCTGGAATCCCCTGAATATCCCCACCGTATTTTATTGCTTTCAATCTGCAAATTGACTATTGTAGTCTTGATATCATTCGGCAATGACTGCCTGTACTGTTCTTCCAACAACCGATTCTGCGCTTTTCGAAGCGATTCCTCTAAAAAAGATTCTTGCTTATAATCATTTTTGAAATGACGCAGTACAGTACCGACAGCCAAATCCGAAGCCACTTCACCCTTTCCATGGCCACCTAAACCATCTGCCAATACAAAGCATGCCCGATCCTGTAATACGAGTGCCCCTACCTTATCCTCATTATGGTTTCTGCCTCCCTTGTCGGATAGCATATGATATCGTATTCTCATTCCATATAAAACTCGAAACCGCCCTGCCAATCGCCACCGGGTTGTACCTCCGGTGCATTAGGCTGTACCTGAATATCGGCATTAGGGCTCTGATCTACTGCGCCTGATATGCCTGTCTGCTGCTCAACTTCTTCTGTTGTTGCTGCGGCCTGCTGTGATGCTTGTTTCTTCTTTGCCGCTTCTTCTTTTTTCTTCTTTTCCTCTTCTGCCTTCTTCTTTTTCTCTTCTCTCTTTTCTTTTTCCTTTTCCTTCTTTTCGTTCAAAGACTCTTCCTTAACGTTTTTCAGCGCTTTACTTGCAGCGGACTCCGTCCACTTTTGAGTCTGCTGCCCGTTATTGGTATTCTGTGCAATAGTCTGTTGTTCGCTCTGTGTCTGTTGCTGTACAATATCACCGTCCTTGGTACCATCAGACTTTGCGGATGCCTCTGATTTCTGTCCGCTAACCACAATAGAGATTGCAGACCCTTTTTTCACAACCTGGCCTTCTTCTATATCCTGACGAATGACCTTGCCCACTTCCACGGTATTGTTGGTTTCATAACTGATCTCAACCTCAAATCCGCTGGATTCCAAAGCTTTTATCGCCTCTGCCTCCGTCTTGTACTGCACATCGGGAACCACTACTTCATCATCCGCAAGATTATCCGCCAGGTTTTC
>JAEEGL010782109.1_pt1 | contig 10519 bp, 10 predicted proteins | sample 9134231 | NCBI WGS metagenome assembly JAEEGL01 (sample SAMN16246548, study PRJNA631951) | gut metagenome | biome: gut microbiome; feature: rumen; material: fiber-attached | host: Bos | place: Iran: Karaj | collected 2018-10
CTGACGAAGGAACTGTTCCCCGGGGACACTGTGCTGAGCAACAACGGCCTGGTGATCCTGACGGTGGAAGAGGTCAAAGGGAACGACGTGATCTGCCGCATCCAGAACGGCGGCGTGCTCTCCGACCGGAAGAGCATGAACTTCCCCGGGAAGGTGCTGAAACAGGATTTCCTGTCCGAACAGGACAAGAAGGACCTGCTCTTCGGCATCGCAAATGGGGTCGACTTTGTGGCCGCGTCCTTCGTGTCCTCCCGGGACGACGTGCAGGCCATGCGGGACCTGCTGAACGAGAACGGCGGGGAAGACATCGATATCATCGCCAAGATCGAGAACCGGAGCGGCGTGGACCACGTGGAGGAAATCTGCGAGGTGGCCGACGGCATCATGGTGGCCCGGGGCGACCTGGGCGTGGAGATCCCCTTCATGGAAGTGCCCGCCCTGCAGAAGTACCTGATCAGCAAGTGCCGGATGCTGGGCAAGCGGGTCATTACGGCGACGGAAATGCTGGAGAGCATGATCCAGAATCCCCGGCCTACCCGGGCGGAGATCTCCGACGTGGCCAACGCGGTGTACGACGGATCTTCAGCGATCATGCTCAGCGGCGAGACGGCCGCGGGGCGGTTCCCGGTGCAGGCGGTCCAGACCATGGCGGACACCGCCCGCTTCACGGAGGCGGGGATCAACTACACCAAGCGGTTCAGGACCCAGGAATTCACGATCCACAGCAACCTGGACGCCATTTCCCACGCGACCTGCGCCATGGCCGTGGACGTGAACGCGAAGGCAATCGTGGTGAACTCCATCTCCGGCCGGACCGCGCGGATGGTCTCCCGGTTCCGCTGCCCGGTGAGCATCATCGGCACGACCACGAACGAGCGGGCCTGGCGTAAGCTGAATCTGTCCTGGGGCGTCACGCCGGTGCTGACGGAGAACTATTCGTCCATTGATGTCATGTTCTGGCAGGACGTGAAGATCGCCCGGGAGATCTGCGCCCTGGAGAAGGGGGACAACGTGGTCCTGACCGGCGGGCAGATCAACGGGGAGCCCGGAAACACCAACATCATCAAGGTCGAATGCATCAAATAACAAAGGCTCCGGGAAGAGAATCATGACGCTGGAAGAAGAGATCCGGGGGATCTTTGCGGGACATCCGGAGATCCTGTACGGGTTTACGGATACGCCCTACTGCGAATACGGGGACCGGTACCGGTCCGCGCTGGTGTTCGCCGTGCCCTACGGAGAGCAGCTGACCGCTGAGAACTATACCGAGGAGAAGTTCGAGCAGGGGATCGTGAGCGCCCGGGACGTGCTGGACGGGGTGGTCGCCGCCCTGGAGGAGGCCCTGCGGAGGCACGGAACGGCATACTGGGTGCCGCCGGTGGCACAGCAGAACGAAACGGAACTCCGGGCGCTGTTTTCCTTCAAAACTGCCGCGGCCCGCGCGGGCATCGGCTGGTTCGGGAAGAACGACGTGATCATCACGGAACGCTACGGGCCCCGGGTGAGGCTGTCGGCGATCCTGATCGACGAATCTTTCCCGTACGGTGAACCAATCACGGAAGGCCGGTGCCCGGAGGACTGCACCCTGTGCGTCGACGCCTGCCCGTGCCATGCCCTGAAGAACCGGCAGTGGCAGGCCGGCATGGACCGGTTCGAGATCATCGATTACCACAAGTGCAACAAGATGCGGAGCGCTTTCATCCCCAGGCTGGGGCGCAAAAACGCCTGCGGGCGGTGCTTCGTGGTCTGCCCCTTCGGACAGGCGAAGGCTGCTGTAAAGAAGATTTGACACAGGAAAATCAACGGATGTAAAGCACATTTGACAGACAGGTTTCCCCGGTTTCGATAGGATGGGCCTGCAAGGAGGACGCTGAGATGGAGCTTGGAACACGGCTGAAGGAATACAGGAACCGGCTGGGCATGACCCAGGACGACCTGGCCGAGCGGTTGTTCGTTTCCCGGCAGACCGTATCCGCCTGGGAGAACGACAAGACCTATCCGGATATCCACAGCCTGCTGATGCTGAGCGACCTGTTCGACGTCTCCCTTGACACACTGGTTAAAGGAGATATCGAAATCATGAAGGAAACAATCGACCGCACAGACATCCGCAGCTTCAGGAGGGACAGCAACATCTTCACCGTTTTACTGCTGCTCTGTATCATCACCGTGATCCCGCTGTACAAGTGGCTGGGCATCCCCGGGTTCATCATCTGGGGCGTGCTGTTTGCAGTCACGATCTATTTTGCCGTCCGGGTGGAAAAGGTCAAGAAGGCGCAGGACATCTATACCTACCGGGAGATCGTGGCTTTTACGAACGGGGAAAAGCTGGACAGCATCGAAAAAGCCCGGGAGGAAGGCAAACGGCATTACCAGCAGATCGCCCTTGCCCTGGGGGCTGCCGCGATCGGCCTGGCAGTGGCCTGGCTTTTTTCGCTGATTATTTAGGAAAGAAATGAGATCGCTCCCGGCGTGTTTCACGCCGGGAGCGTTTTGCTGTTTTCTTTTTTCATTTAGCTGTCCTTATCATCCTTCTCAGAATATCAAAGCAGGAGTTGATTTTGCTCCGGCAGGCCGGCGTTTGCTATATTCTTTCGATGATCATTTCCGCCGAGCCTTCTTCAAGGGCATTATACGCGTCATAATGGATGTGATCGCCCGGCATGCCGTCCGCGAGCGCCTTCAGCTGCCCGGCCAGCGAGAGCAGTCCCTCCCTGTTTGCGGAAATGACGATTTCACCTTTTTCAGCTGCAACCTTGATTTTAAAACCATCCATCCATTCAGTTTCCATGATCCACCTCATCAATCGGATCCTGTGCGTCAGTTCGCTCTTCCAGCATGCCGATAAGCATGGCCGTTGCGCGGATACAGTTTTCCAGTCCCTTTCCGTTCATATGATCATATGAATCCCTGCGGGTGTGGTAATAATCCTCCAGCATGTGGTTTAAGCCGGTTATGCCTGCCGAACGGAAGCCGCCCTGCGTGAACGCGGCGCTGTCAGTTGCTCCCCCAAGCAGGGGCACAATGTCCTTTCTGCATGGCACTCCCGCCTTTTCGGCCGCGCGCAGAAACAGATCGCACAGCTCCGGATCAGACTTTACCGTGCCGTTGAGATCCCTGGTGTTGACAGCGAGGTGCTTCGGGTCGTGGATGGTGTCGAAGCAGAAGATGAAGGTCGGAACGTCCTCATATTCGCCTTTATGGGCCTCCGCCCACGCCTTGGCACCGCGCAGGCCCGCTTCCTCAGAGCCGGTCAGTATCACGCCGAGCTCTGTATGTTCGAGGGTTATGCCGCGCTTTTCCATCCCGTGCAGGATTGCCAGGCCGATATAGCAGCCGGATAAGTTGTCATTCGCGCCGTCAACCACGCGCTTCGGATTATAGGTAAACGCCACAAGAATAAAAAACGGAATAAAACAGAAACCCCACAGCGCCGCGGTCCTGATCCACCCGCCTGCGCCGCAGAGGGCGCAGACGGAGAGCCCGATATAGAACAGCACCCCGCAAAGCGCCGCGATCCCGGGTATTTCAAACACGATCCCGCCGAAGCGATAGTTCAGGGGAAATTCCCACGCCGCGTCGGTGTGCCCGTTCAGGAAGACCCGCTGCGTGACCTGGCCTGAGCACTTTTTGACGGCGGTGACGTTAACGCTCTCTTTCACGGGGAAGAAGGGGTCGATGGGCTTTTTGTAAAGCACGAAGTGGAACAGGAACAACATAAATGCCAGACAGCCGAAAAGGATGCTCAGCCACGGATGGATGAAAAAGCTGAAAGCGCAGAGCGTATCGAACGTCGCTGAAAAATAGAAATAGCTGTAAAAAGAAGCCGGGTGTTCCTTAAAGGCCTCAATCCTGACGTCAGTGCAGCCGCATTCCTTTTCAAGCGAAGCCGCCATATACTCAGCAGCCTCGCGCTCGCCTTTGCTGCCGGGCGCGCGCTTTTTCATGTCCCGGCAGATATGGGTGATCTCCCGCAACGCGAAGGCAACTGCCGATTGGAAGTCAATATCAAGCATCCGCATCTTCTTCTCCCCATGTCTTGCGGTTATTATATGTGAAAATGAGCCGTAAGACAACAGCCGCCATCCGGATCGTCCGGTACATGCGGCTGGGGCGCCGCTGTCAGTGGCCTGCTTTTTTTGCTTTCCCGGTCAGCAGGACCAGGGCAAGGATCAGGACCAGGGGGAAGACGCTGCCTACCAGCATACCGGACTGCAGGTTGTCCGCCGCCTGCTGGGTGACGGTCCCGACCAGGCTCGGCCCGAAGGCACCGCCCAGGTCACCGGCCATCGCCAGCAGGGCAAACAACGCCGTTCCGCCCCTGGGAATACGCGGGGAGGTGATGCTGATCGTTCCGGGCCACATGATGCCCACGGAGAAGCCGCAGCATACGCAGCCTACCAGGCCGAGGACCGGGTTTTTTGACAGGCCGGCCAGCAGATAGCAGCACAGGCACATCAGGCCTGAGCCGATCATGAACTTCGTCAGGTCCATCTGCGGGCCGAACCTGCCGTAGATCACCCGGCAGATGCCCATGGTCACCGCGAACAGGCAGGGCCCGACAAGGTCGCCTACGGTCTTGGAGAAGCCCAGCGCTGCCTCTGTGAAGGCGGACGCCCACTGGGCCATGGCCAGTTCCGAGGCGCCGGCGCAGACCATCAGCAGGATCGCCAGCCAGAAGATCGGCAGCCGGAACAGCTCCCGGATCTTCATGCCTTTGCCCTCTTCGGTCAGCCGCTCGATGGGACAGGTGGCAAAATTACAGATGTTGCAAAGCGGAATCAGCGCCCAGATACAGGCCAGCCACTTCCAGTGCTCAATGCCGAACACGGCAAAGAACAGCGTGGAGAGCAGGATCACGCCCACCGCTCCCCAGCAGTAAAAGGAATGCAGCAGGCTCATGACCGCGTCCTTGTTCTCAAAGGGGCAGGCTTCCACAATCGGGCTGGCCAGCACCTCGATCAGGCCGCTGCCGACCGCGTAAATCACGACACAGATCATGACGCCGATGAACGGATCGGCGAACAGATCCGGGAGGACGGCCAGGCCGGCCAGGCCGGCGCCGGCGAAAATCTCCGAGAAAACCACGCTGCGCCGGTATCCGATGGAATCCACAAAACGCGCGCAGAATATGTCCACCAGCAGCTGGGTCAGGAAGAACGCAGTCGGTATCAGCGCGATCTGCCCCAGGGAGATGGTATAGTCCGTATGGAACTTCAGAAACAGCAGCGGCGTGAAATTTGCGCAGATTGCCTGGGTGATAAACGCCAGATAGCAGGCCAGCAGGGTTTTCCGGTAGTTTTTCTCCATGGTTTCCTCCGGACAGCACGGTTATTCTGTCAAAACAAATGACCCCATAATCATACGGGATAAACATTATATGATAAACCGGCACGGAAGGAAAGCGTTCCATGACCTGCTGAAGGGCAGGACAGCCGGGAAACGAACCGGTACAGGAGGAAGAAACCGTCTATGATAAGGTATGCCGAACCTCAGGACAAAACAGCCTGGTTTTCACTGGATCACGGTTTCCCGGAGGCCGGTTTTGACGAGAAGGTCAGGAACCGGCAGGCATATGTCTGCGTCATGGACGGCAGAATCATCGGGATTCTCCGTTTCAACCTTTTCTGGGACAGCATTCCCTTCTGCACGATGCTGTATATCGACGACGGGTACCGGCGCCGGGGATACGGGAGACAGCTGATGGAGCGCTGGGAGCAGGACATGAAAGCGGCGGGCTGCGGCATGGTGATGACGTCCACCCAGGTGAACGAGGAAGCGCAGCACTTCTACCGCAGGCTCGGCTATAAAGACGCCGGCGGGTTTATTGTGGACGTTCCGGGGTACGAGCAGCCCATGGAGATGATCATGATCAAAGCGCTTCAGGGAGAACCGGGGATACGGCGCACCGCGGACTTCCAAAGTGAATGACGATACGGCACGAAGGCGGGATATTCATGGATCTGAGCAATGTATATTTTGTGATCGGCACATCCTATGCCGGAAAATCCACCGTTGTGAAGAACCTGGCGAAGAAGCATCACGGGATCGCGCTGGAGGAAAACTACCACGATGCAAAGCTGCCGGAACTGGACAGCAGGGAATTCCCGAACCTGTGCTATACCCGGGATCTGCAGGACTGGAATCAATTTATCCGGCGCACGACGGATGAATACGTCACCTGGCTGCAGAACGTGAAAAAAGAATGCGAAACCGTCGAGCTGCAGATTCTCGGGGAACTCCTTCAGGATCCGGAAACGCGGGGGAAAAAGATTTTCGTGGATACCAATATCTGCATCGAAACCCTTCACAGGATTTCGGATCCAGGGCACGTACTGGTCATGCTGGCTGACCCTGAGATCGGGATACACCGCTTTTTCGACCGGCCGGACCCTGAAAAGCAGTTCCTGTACCGGCTGATGCTGGAGGAACCGGATCCGCAGGCCGCCCTGGACAATTACCGGGAGATCCTCACACGGGTGTGCTCAAAAGAAAGCTATAACGAGCTGCTCCATTCCGGTTTCCGGGTCGTTTTCCGGGATGAGGAAAGAAGCCGGGAGGAAACCGCCGCGCTGGCTGACGAAATTTTCGGACTGGCTTAATCCGCGGTTTCCGATGACGCGGACCGCTGACAGCTGCGCGGAAGCCTTCTTTTCGCGTCGGCGAAATCATAGGCTTCCCGGATCCAGGAAAACAGTTCCCCGTCCAGTTCCCCCGGCTGACTGACGACAATATGATGGGTCCATCTGCCGGGATAAGGCTCTGTCTTCACTGCGACACGGGCGGAATCCAGCGGTACGGGCAGGCCGAGCGTGATGACCATATACCCTTCCGGAAGCTCAGCCTTCCGTTTCACCCGCGCGAACGAAACGCATGCAAAGACATGCCGGTTTGAAAATGTGATCTGCGTTTTCTGCACACGCTTGTTTACAGCAGGGAAAGTGCGGTACAGCAGCCTTTCAAAAACCTGATACAGCGCCAGCGCTTCCGGGCGGCCGTCAAAGAAAAACAGGGTGTCCGGGTCGGATTCGCGCGTTTCGTTTTCCTGAGCAGGCACCGGCTCAATCACAACATGCAGCGGATCGCCGCCGCGCTTATGCAGCTTTTCACGGATCGCTTTCAGCACCCCGATGATATAGCATACCGAACCGTCTTCGTTCTTCAGGCCCATATTGACGATGCTGCCGTCATAGGGGATCCCGTCAAACAGCGCGTGCACTTTTATGCGCCCCCTGCCGAACTCCCGGCGGATATCCCATGGAAAAACCACATAAGCTCCGCCGTTGTCCGGCGTCTCCTGCAAAACCGCGTCAAATTCGTATCTTTTCATATGCGATTCCCCGTTTTCAGCGTCATGCCGCAATTCCGGCAATCAGGGAAAGCGGCCTTTCCTCAGCTTCCTATCATAGACCATAGAGCCGGCTCAAAGTCAAGATGCCCGCAGCTTTCGGGGGAATACCGGCAGCCGTGCCGGCGCGGCGCCGGCGGCAGGGAGAAAGACTGCTGCAAAAAGCCGGGGAATATGCTATGATGAAAGCTGAAGACCGGCAGAGATTTACAGAATATGCCCGATCCTGCGTTCCGGCGGGGATCCGGCATCATACAGGAGGAATCATAATGGACCTGAATGCTTTCCGGTGGACGAGGGAGCCAAAGGCCTGCGGGATCGGGGACGGGACGATCCGGGTCACCACGATGCCGCACACGGATCTCTGGCAGCGTACATACTATCATTTCAGGAACGACAACGCGCCTGTGTTTCAGATGGAAACGGAGGAAAAGTTCTTCAGTTTTATTGTGAAGACAGTCTTTGAAGAAAGCCATCACCGGTTTGACCAGTGCGGCGTCGTCATGTACCTGAACAGCGAAAACTGGCTGAAAGCTTCCGTCGAGTACGAGAACGCGGAATACCAGCACCTGGGCAGCGTCGTAACGAACCGCGGGTATTCCGACTGGGCCACGACCGAGATTCCCGCCGGCGTGAAGTCGATGTGGTACCGTTTCAGCCGCAGGGAAGACGATTACTGCATCGAATGCTCTGAAGACGGGACGCGGTGGAAACAGATGCGGATCTGCCATATGGAGGAGGGGAACGGGAAAATCCGGTTCGGCATCTATGCCTGCTCCCCTGAGGACTCGTCCTTCACAGCGGTTTTCAGCGATTTGCAGTTGACCGCGTGCGCCTGGCAGGCGCACGACGGACAGCAGCCGGACTAAGGGGAAAGCATCATCCCGCAGACAGATTTAAACTGCCCGCCGTTTCACAGCCGGCGGGCAGTTTTTTTCTGCGCTTAATTTTCCCGCGTGCTTTTGCGCCATACGGGATTGGTACGGACATGCGTCCAGCTGTACGGCAGTTCCGGATTGCGGATGCGGGCAAGGAGGATATCGGCGGACATCCGGCCGATCTCCACGCTGGGAATCTGCACGGTGGTGAGAGCGGGTTCGACCAGCGCCGACTGGGAAGTGCCGTCGAAACCGGTGACCATAATATCGCCGGGAATGGACAGCCCCATCTTCTTGAGGGCGCTCATCAGGTGAATGGCGAGGAAGTCATTGGCGCAGACGAAAGCATCCGGCAGGGCGGGCATACGGTTCATCCGGCTGATCAGCCAGTCGGAGCTGCTGTATGGCGAATCGTCCGGCGCCAGGATGCAGAGACTTTCATCCGGCGTCAGCCCCGCCGTCTCCAGGGCCATCCGGAAACCGAACCACCGTTCATAAAAACTGCCGCAATGCTCCTTGTCGCCTACAAAACCGATACGGCGTGCGCCGAGTTCAATGACGCGCCGTACGACAGCGGCAATGCTGGCGATATTCTCCATGGAAACAAAATCACAGGGGAACGGACGGATAAGAGCATGCGGAGGACTGTCGATCATGATGGTAGGCAGACCCAGGCCGCAGATCATATTCAGATAATCAGGGTCAAAAAGCTCAATGGCCACGATGCCCGCCATCTGCCCGGGAATAAAGTGGGGCGGCAGCTGTCTGTTCCGCAGTTCCCCGGCGGAAATCTCAAACATTTTCAGGGTATAGCCCGCACGGCAGATCTGATCGGTAAACGTGGTGACGAAAAAGGTACCGAAATGGTAGTCCACGGGCATGTTGCTGGTCAGCAGCGCGATACTGCCGCCGGCGGACGGGATGACAGCCGCGGGTGCTTTTTCGTCCGCCGGAAGCCCGTACCCCAGATCGGCTGCCTTTTGCAGAATCAGGGAACGGGTGCCGGGCGGCACCGCACCGCGCCCGTTGAATACCTTTGACACTGTGTTTCTGGACAACCCGCAGGCGTCAGCGATGTCCTGCATGGTAACGCGCTTGATTGCCATGAATCACTGCACCCTTTCGTTTGTTTTTTACATATTACCACAGCATGAGACACAGATCAAATTTACAAATTGTAAACTAAAAGAAATAAAGAACGGCTGAATCAGAGCGTATTCCCGCTGTTTTGTACAGTTTGACAAAAATTTTGTGTAAAATGTTGACATGATGTAAATCATAATGTAAAATCAAATCGAAGTTTGTAAACCGTGACCGTTACCCCATTATGTAAAAAGCTGTCCCGCACGCAACGGCGGGACAGCCGGCTCGTTTCCTTTATGCAACCATTGTAAACCGGCCAGCATTACGAAAGGGGGCTTTCTGAAAATTAAATCCATGGTTCCCTGGTTTCTTTCATCAAGTTTTGATAAGGAGGGAAAACATGCAAAGCGCAAGCAAAGCTCCTGCCGCAGCCGTCCGGATCAAGAAAGACAAGCCGGATATGGGGAAAAGGCTGCGGGATTTCAGGGAGAACTGCCCGTATCTCGTGATGATCCTGCCGGCAGTCCTGGTGGTATTCCTGTTCAATTACCTGCCGATCTACGGCGTATTGATCGCCTTCCAGGATTTCATGCCCGGCGACGCGATCCTGTCCAGTGAAACGATCTGGGTCGGGTTTGAGAACTTCACCCGTTTCTTCAACGACGTGCAGTTCTGGCCCCTGATGAAGAACACCTTCCTGCTGTGCATCATCGGCTTCATCATCGGCTTCCCGCTGCCCATCCTGGTATCCCTGGCCCTGAACGCCCTGAAGCATAAGAAAACCGGCAAGGTGTTCCAGACCATCTATACCGCGCCGCACTTCATCTCCCTGGTCGTACTGGTCGGTATGCTGCAGCTGTTCTTCGGCCGGTACGGCCTGGTGAACAATCTGGCGGCAAGCCTGGGCGGCACCCGTTTCTCCTACTTCCTGGAGAGCTCGGCCTTCCGGCCCATGTACATCCTGTCCAGCAACTGGCAGGACTTCGGCTGGAGCGCCGTGATCTATATCGCGGCCCTGTCCAACGTTGACCCGGTGCAGCATGAAGCCGCCATGATCGACGGCGCGACCCGGTTCCAGCGGGTGCTGCACGTGGACATCCCCGCCATTATGCCCATGATCAGCGTAATGCTCATCATGTCCATCGGCGGCCTGATGGGCGTCGGCTACGAAAAGGCCCTGCTGATGCAGACGGACGGCAACCTGGCTGTC
>JAEEGL011002254.1_pt1 | contig 10519 bp, 8 predicted proteins | sample 9134231 | NCBI WGS metagenome assembly JAEEGL01 (sample SAMN16246548, study PRJNA631951) | gut metagenome | biome: gut microbiome; feature: rumen; material: fiber-attached | host: Bos | place: Iran: Karaj | collected 2018-10
ACACCACCTCCACATCGTCATCATTGGTCTGGGCCATTACTACTGCTGAAAGTGTCAGCATCATTGTTGCGAGCACTGCTCTGAATGGAATGTTCTGTTTCATATCTTTTGCGTTTTTATTGTTTTCTGGGTGCAAAATTACAAGAAACAAGGCCACGCCCCAAGTCACTTTCGACGAAATTACCCCTGTCTTTCGACCAAATCCAACAAGGCCAAGGGTCATTTCTCATTTTTCATTTGAATTTCTCATTCCTCATTTCTCATTTCTCATTTAAAAGTGTTACCTTTGCAGGCAATATGGATTTTGCGACGACAATCATACAATGGTTTCGTGAGAACGGGCGGGCGCTTCCTTGGCGGGAAACGCGCGATCCGTATGCCATCTGGCTCTCGGAAATCATCCTCCAGCAGACGCGCATCGAACAAGGGCGCCCCTATTGGGAGCGCTTCATGCAGCGCTGGCCCACCGTCGAGGCGTTGGCTGAGGCTTCCGAGGATGAGGTGCTTCGCCTGTGGCAGGGCCTGGGCTACTACAGCCGTGCCCGTAACCTGCATGCTGCCGCCAAACAGGTCGTCGCCCGTGGCGGTTTCCCCACCACGCTCGAAGGCCTTCGCTCCCTGAAAGGCGTTGGCGACTATACTGCTGCTGCCATCGGCTCCTTTGCCTTCGGACTGCCTGCTGCCGTTGTCGACGGCAACGTCTATCGCGTACTGGCGCGCCATTACGGCATCGACACCCCCATCAATACCACCGAGGGAAAGAAAGAGTTTGCCCTGCTGGCGCAGAGCCTCCTCCCTTCAGACCATTCCTCATTCCTCATTCCTCATTCCTCATTATATAACCAGGCTCTCATGGACTTCGGCGCCACCCATTGCACCCCCTCATCCCCCGGGTGCCCGTCGTGCCCTCTACAGGAGACCTGCGTGGCTTTCCGCGAGGGCCGCGTCAACGAACTTCCCGTCAAGCAGCGCACCCTAAAAATTAAGGAGCGCCACCTCACCTATATATATATTAGGTATCGTGGCGAAACGGCCCTCCACCGCCGTCCTGCCGGCGACATCTGGCAAGGCCTCTACGAGCCCCTTCTTACCGAACGTGTTCTGTGTGGCGCGGTTTTGCTGCGCCAAAACGTCCGCCACGTCCTCACCCACCGTGTGCTCTATGCCGACTTCTGGCTATGGGAACCAACGGAAAAGCCCTCACTCCCAGAAGGTTACTTCTGGGTCCCCGAGTCCGACCTCGACCGCTATGGCGTGCCCCGGCTCATCGAAATCCTGTTCGATGCCGTACATCAGCACACCGCCTCCGACGCTAGAACACAAAGCCCAGGTTGATGTAATAATAGAAATTCTTGGTGAGGTTGTTATAGCCTACGGAACCACCCAGCGGACCGAAGATGGAGTTGAAATAATAGCTGAGCGATCCACCCAGCATGGTCTTGTGCTTCAGCAGGTCTTCGAAGGTCTGGGCATCTTGTCCGGCGGCAAAGCGCAACAGGATGATGTTGTTGTTCGTAACCTTGTACTGCGCCTGCATTTGGGCAGCCACCAGCTTGTCCCAGGTAAGCTCCACATTACCCACACCGGCAAAGGGCATCTGCTCGTCCAGATAGTGCCCGTACCATTCGCCGCCCATCACGTTGCTCAGCACCATGGGCACGTTGTCGGCATAAAGGGCTCGCCCGAAAATCTTAGGCTGTATGGAGAACCGCTTGCCCAGGGGGAAGTTCATGCGACCTATCAGACTGTATTCGCGGATGCCTACATGACCGTCCAGCATAGCGAAATTGTCGGGATAGTAGGCGAATTTGGCCTGCAAGCGGTGTCCGCTGGTGGGGAAATACCAGTCGTTCTCGCTGTTATACCACGCCTTGGCCTCATAGCTGATGTAGCCCTTGTTCTTCAGTTCCGCATCTTTCGTGTGTTCTTCCTGGTGGTCGAAGAGCATGGAGTGATAGTGGTAGTAGTCCCAATTGGCTCCGATGCTGATGTTCAGGTTGCGAACATTGAAATTGAAGAGCTTCACTTTCACCGAGTGCTGGCGGTAATCCATGCTGAAGGCCTTGTCGCCGTCGTCGTAGAAGTCAATCTCGTTGCTGCGGAAAATATACGATATGGTGGGCCGGAAGAAACTGATGGGGCGCATCGACCAGTCGGCACGGGCCATCAGACGTTTGCCCAGTCGTAGGGTCAGCTCCACATCCATAGGTACCTTGCTGCGGATGGGAAACTCGGCATTGGCCTGCAGGGCTACCATCTCTTCGTTGTCGAAACGTGCACCGACGTTCACCTGACTGTTGCGTCTATCGCGGGCCAGGAACGATACACGGGTTTCCGAGTGCTCCTGATCATTCTTAGAGCGCGTCGTTGCGGGCAGCGACTGCTGAACCTGTAGCAGACGCTGATGGCGGCGGTGACCGTCGACACCAAGCTGCTGGCGCAGTGCCACTAGTTCGTCCCAGTGCTCCATGGCGGCTTCCTCGCCCCTGCGTATCAGCGTGTCGATGGCTACCGTCGAAAAACTCGCCGAACTGTATCCCTTGGTATTCACGCGGATCAGGATGTCTGTCATGGCTTTGTTCTCTTCAAACTTGTTCATGCAGTTGAAGTCTACAATCTGCATCAGGATGCTCGACGTGGAATTAAGCTCCGAGGCGGTTTTCAGTTCCGATGATACATCGACGCCGATAATGATGTCGGCACCCATCTGGCGGGCGATGTCGGCAGGATAGTTGTTGCGCAGACCACCGTCCACCAGCACCATGCCGCCCGTTCTGACGGGGGCAAAGACGCCGGGAATCGACATGCTGGCACGCATGGCCCTGCTCAGCACGCCGCTGTGGAACACCACTTCGGTATTGTCGACCATATTGGTGGCCACGCAGGCAAAGGGAATGGGTAGCTTATTGAAGTCGATGGAATCGTGGTAGGGTGCCGTCAGAGTGTCAAACAGCGTGGCAATGTTCTTGCCCACGACGAGGCCGCCACCGTCCGGCTTCGCCTTCTTGCTCTTGCCGAAGGTGAGGCTCTTCGAGATGACGTAGGTGTTCTGTTTCTCGCGCTCATGCAGACTCTGACGCCGCAGGTCCTCGCGGTCCGAGAGCACGAACGACCAGTTCTGGGCCATGAGGATGGAATCCAGCTCGTCGGCACTGTGACCGCAGGCATAGATACCGCCCACGATGCTGCCCATGCTGGTACCGGTGATGATGTCGATGGGGATGCCTGCACGTTCCAGCACCTTCAGTGCACCCACGTGTGCCGTACCCTTGGCACCGCCGCCGCTCAGCACCAGCGCCACCTTCTTGCGGCCTGCTGCTGTCTGGCCTGTCGTCTGGCCTTCGGTGCTCGTCACCCTTTCGCCCCACGCTGTTTGTGCGAAGAACACCATCAGCACCGTCAAAGTCATTGCTACCTGTCTCATCTCCTGCAATTTTCTGCAAAAGTACGCATTTTTTCTTAATTCTTAACTCTTAACTCTTGATTTTTTTGTAATTTTGCAGCCAAAATGGAACAGACAATGAAAATCAATATCGCCATCTTCGTTTCCGGCAGTGGTACCAACTGCGAGAATCTTATCCGTTATTTCGCTGACTCTGAACGCGTTAGCTGCGCCCTCGTTGTCAGCAACAAACCCGACGCCTTCGCCCTGGTGCGGGCGCAAAATTTGGGTGTTGCCACCGCTGTGGCTCCCAAGGCTCAGCTCAACGATGCCGACTTCATGATGCCCCTGCTCAGCGAACACCATATCGACTTCATTGTTCTGGCGGGATTCCTGCCCCTGGTACCCGACTTCCTCATCGAGGCCTTCCCACGCCGCATCATCAACATCCACCCGGCGTTGCTGCCTAAATATGGTGGCAAGGGCATGTGGGGCCACCACGTCCACGAGGCCGTGAAGGCTGCTGGCGAAACAGAAACAGGCATGACGGTGCATTACGTCACACCCGTCTGCGACAGCGGTGAGATTATCGCTCAGTTCCGCACACCCCTATCACCCGACGATACCGCCGACGACATTGCCGCCAAAGAGCACATCCTCGAAATGGAACACTTCCCGAAAGTCGTCGAGCAAGTTCTCTTTGAGACTTTCTCGAATGTTGAATGAGGAGTGTTGAATGTTGAATGGTCGCCTATGGCGATGAAGAATGAATAATTGAGAAGGCTGCGATTAAGCGAGGGCAGAGCCATGCTTGCATGGGCTATGCCGAGCGTGAGCAGGCTGACCATAGGTCAATTCTTCATTCAATCATCGCAGCGAAGCGAGAATAATTCCACATTCCACATTCGTCATTCCACAATCGGCTATGCCGACCATTCCACATTCCTCATTCCACATTCCTCATTTGAAGAAATGCTATTTCTTCTTCAGATCATTCTGCATCTTGATGACGAAGATGATGACGCTGCAGGTAAAGGTGATGAGGTTGGTGAGTACCAGGTAGTAGTTCTCAACCAACAGTCCCTGAACTACAAACGCAAAGCAACCTACAGCCATCATGATGAAGCCCGGCAGCGAGATGCCGTCGGTGTTACGTGTACGAATAGTCTGAACGGCCTGGGGCAGATAACCCAGAATAAGTCCGATGCTGGCTATCCAGCCGCAAAGGTGAATCAAAAAATCGTTGTCCATAGTTTTTTAGTTATTTTGTTCTTAATATCTGCCTGCGAATTTACGGCTTTTTATTCAAAAAACCAAACTTTTTGTCAAAAAACCGCTCTAATTTGCACTATTTCAATCATTTATCTACAATTTTTTTGGTGTTTTCTTTCTTAATTCGTATTTTTGCACGGATAAAGTGATACGAAATTGAGCACCATCAAGCTACATCGAGCCGTTTGTGTCCTGCTATTGTTGTTAGCATCGGCAACGGGTAAGGCCCAAAACCTTGCCCTGAAGACGAATTTGCTCTACGATGCCGTGCTCATTCCCAACATCGGTGTCGAAGTGTCACTCGGCAAACAATGGACAGCCAGTGCCGATTGGTTCTACACCTGGTTTTCTTCCGACAATCGCCACCGCTACTGGCAAGGCTACGGCGGCTACCTCACCGTGAGGCGTTACTTCGCCAATCATTCCACATTCCACATTCCTCATTCCACATTCCCAACCGGTCACCACCTCGGTGCTTATGTGCTCGGTCTTACCTACGACGTGGAGTGGGGTGGACGCGGCTATCAGGCCGACCATTTCGGCTTTGGTGCGGGTTTGGAGTACGGCTATGCCTTGCCCATCAGTAACCGTCTGTTGCTTGATTTCTCGATAGGCATCGGTTTCCAGGACGGTGAATACAAGGAATACGAGCCGCAGGGCAACCGGTACGTCTGGCAGGCAACACGCCAGCGCCACTGGTTCGGTCCCACCAAGGCGGAGGTCACGTTGAAGTGGCTTTTAGGCAAGAAAGGAGGTGGTAAATGAAGTTCACCAAGCTCTTCCTTCTCGCCTCTTCCCTCTTCCTTCTTACCTCCTGCGACTACAAGGACCTGAGCTACGACAACAGCCAGAGTGCGAGTGTCAATGTCCGTTTCGATTGGCAGAAGGTTCCTGATCTGAATGCCAAAGGCATGACGGTGCTGTTCTACGATACCGAGAAGGCCGGCAATCCTGAGCGTTACGACTTTGTGGGCCGCGACGGAGGTACCGCCCGTCTGGTAACGGGCAGCTATCGTGCGGTGGCCTACAACTACGATACGGAGACCATCCTCTATCGGGGCATGGAGAGCAGTTCGACGCTGGAGGCTTACACCCGCCTTTCGAGCATCGAGGAGGGCACGCAGATGGCGGCCATATCGCGTGGCTACACCATGCCGCGTGCTGGGGGCACAGAGGATGAACCGGTCATCCTCGAGCCCGATCCGCTGTGTGGTGCACAGAGCGACGCCTTCCAGCTGGATGCCAGTGTGGCGGGCGACGTCACTATCACGCCCTATATGCGCACCCGGGAGGTGGTCATTACCATCAATCATGTGCCCAACCTGCAGTACACCTCGCAGATTGGTGGTGCACTCACGGGCTTGGCTCCCTCGGTCAATATGACGACGGGCCAGCTGGGCGAAGGCTGTGCCACACAGGCGTTTGCCGCCGTTGCCGCAGGCGACTCTACCATCGTGATGAAGTTTAACATCTTCGGCCATTGTCCCCATGCCAAGGGTGACGACCATAATGCCCACCTGCTTACCGTCTATGCCGTGCTGGCCGATGGTTCCAAGTGGTATTACACCCAGGATGTGGGCGGTCAGATGCACAATCCGTCGCAAGGTGGCGGCGGCGGTGGATCTGGCGAGGATGTCGAAATCGACATCGAGGTCGACGACCTGCCCATCCCCAAACCCATCGTCAACGGTTCCGGCTTCCAGCCCACCATCGACGGCTGGCAAGGCATCGAGATTCCAGTGGATATGTAGCGCGTTTTGCTGTCCTTTTGTCCGTTTTCGAGGTGAAAACGTGTCCTAATGTATTGATTTAAAGGACAAAAGGCCGCTTTTTTATACTTTTTTTGCTTTTTTCTTTGGCGGTTCAGATTTTTTCTCTATCTTTGCAGCGGTGCATAGTGTCAAATCACGTGTCCACAATAAAGCGAAATCAATATAATTACTTACTTAATAAAAAACTTATGAGAAAAAGAATAGCCTTTTTATCCTTTGCAGCAGCCTTAGTTTTCTGCTATTCCTGCTCGAACGACGAAACCGTAGCGGTAAATACCACCCCGCAAGATAATGAAATCAGCTTCCGTCCGCTGATGATGGGTATGACAAGAGCAGCTGACGCGAGTTTTACAACAAATGGTTTTTATGTGACAGCTCTTAAGACTGGTCAGACGCCTAGTGCTGATAATACCTATTTCGATAATGTGGCTTTTACTGGTTCCGGACAATACACATCAGCCTCGAAGTACTATTGGCCAAACGACTATAACTTAGATTTCTATGCTTATAGCCCGGCAACAGGAGTAGATCTTACTCGAACAGATTATAAAATATTTACTGTAAAGGCCAACGCTACTGCTGGTAGTCAAATAGACTTTGTTTATGCCAATACAAATAAATGGGGAAAGGTAAATGAGGATGGATATCATAGTGGTACGACAGGTGTGGCAATTAATTTCCGCCATACGGAATCTAAGGTTGTCATTATGTTAAAAAATTCTGAGTCAAATTTGAAATTTACGATAGGTGATGTGTCTCTATGTAATCTTTATAATCGGGCTACTTTTACCTATACTGGTAGTAATACTGATACTAAAAACACCCCATTTGCTTCTTCTGCATGGAGTGCATGGGGAACTGATGCAACTGATAATGCATATACTTCGGTGTTTACGCAGACTGTGGCCGACGCCGCAGGTTATTCTACTTCAACGGCAGTACAAGCAGGTGCTGATATGATTTTAGTCCCTCAGACTTTGCACACCTCTACAACTTATTCCGATAATGCTGCCACTTCTCCTTTTATAGCCGCTTGCTTAAAAGTTAAGCTAAAAATTCAGAATTCCGCTAATAATGCATATATTGTAGGTTCTGCATCTGGTCCTGCATTAGGAAACGTAGATGCGAATGGATTTGTTACAGCGATGTGGCCTCTTCCAACTCTTACATTGACTCCAGGCTACAAGTACACCTTTACTGTTGACCTCGCAGGCGGTGGCTATTATGAGACTAATCAGGATGCAGTAGCTAAGCTCGATCCTATCCTTGGTGGTTCTGAAATTAGGTTTGTTGACGTGACGGTTGATGGTTGGCAAAATTCAGATGTTCTTCTTGTAAAGGCTGGAAGTACTCATACAGTCAATGTTCAAAATAAGTATGCAGCAAATCCATACAATATTGTTGTTGATGGTTTAACATCTAATGCGACAATTACAGCAACAGGAACGAATAATTATACTTCAGCTCCTGAGATAAGTGATTCTGGTACAGTCCCGTCATCAGGTATTATTTATGTTTCAGGTGCTCTAAGTGCAAATGATACTGATGAAGTAATTAGCGTTATTACTATTACAGAGTCAGGAGCAGGTACTTCTGTGACTACCATCAACATCGTTCAGGCAGCACCAGCAACACCTTGATGTATTAATATAATAAGGTGAAGGTCACAGGGGTTCACTTCACAGGCACGCTGTGAGGTTTCGCTCCTGTAACTACGAAACATCACAGGGGGACAGGCACGCTGTGAGGTCTCATCCCTGAAACTGTGAAATATTCAATAGAGGTTGTATGCTACAGCCTCTATTTTCTTTGTTTCGACCTCACAGCGTGCCTGTCCCTCTGTGAGGTTTTTTGAAAATCTTTTGTTTTTTTGCAAAATAAATCGTAACTTTGCAGCATTGAAGTCAAATATTACTATGCCACGTAAATCTAGAGAAATAAGCGGAACGGGCATCTATCATGTTATGATGAGAGGCACCAATAGGCAAGACATCTTCGAAGATAGAACCTCACAGGGGGACAGGCACGGTGTGAGGTCGGGGAGAATTTAGGCTGAATTCAAGGCGTTTGAAGGCTGAATTCGGAGAGTATTTGACCCCTATTCGAAGAGAAAAGCTCAAATATATTAATATATTTGTGTAACGAGTGTAGTGAGAAATGATAAAATCGATTATAGAAATGCATTTAGCTGGAGGTAAATATATTTTCTATAAGGGAAGTTCTATTTATTCGTTACATTCGTTACATTCTATTTGGCCGTATGACAAATAATGTCTATCTTTGCACCCACTAACATAAAAATGTTATGAAACGACTTCTCCTATCTACACTTCTCCTGCTCGCTGCGGTTAGCACGTGGGCACAGCGGTTTGACGACTGTTTCGAGGACCGCACGCTGCGTATCGACTATACATTCAGCGGCAACCACGAGCGCCAGCAGCTGTATGTCGATGAACTGGTGGCACTGCCCCGATGGTATGGGCGTCGCCAGCGATTGGCCGAACTGCCGCTGAAGGGTAACGGACAGCTTACCGTCAGGGCGAAGAGCACGGGTGAGGTCATCTATCGTCACAGCTTCTCGAGCCTTTTCCAGGAATGGCTCGCCACCGACGAGGCGAAGCATACGCAGAAGTCGTTCGAGAACGTCTTTCTGATGCCGTTCCCCAAGGCTCCTGTCGATATTACCGTCGAACTGCGCGATTACCACGAGCAGGTGGTGGCCGCGATGACGCACAGCGTCGACCCTAAGGATATTCTGATTCGCCGGGCTGGCGAACGACTCGTGACGCCCTACGTCACCCTGCAACAAGCTGCCGACACCTCCCACTGCATCCATGTGGCCTATGTGGCCGAGGGCTATCAGCAGCACGAGATGGACACGTTCCTCGACGACTGTCGGGTGGCGATGGAGTCGCTGTTCCAGCACGAGCCGTTCCGCCAGATGCAGGACCGATTTAACATGGTGGCAGTCATGTCGCCATCTGCTGAGAGCGGCACCAGTGAGCCCTCGAAGGGCATCTGGCGCCAGACGGCACTGGGCTCGCATTTCGATACGTTCTACAGCGACCGCTACCTGACGACGCTACATCTGAAACGGCTGCACGATGTGCTGGCAGGAACGCCCTACGAGCACATCATCATCCTTGTCAATACCGATCACTACGGCGGTGGCGGCATCTACAACTCCTACAACCTGACCTATGCCCATGGCAAGCACTTCCGCCCGGTGGTGGTACATGAATTCGGCCACAGCTTCGGCGGCTTGGGCGACGAGTATCCCTATGGCGACAGCGATCCCATGTACTTTGCCGATACCGAGCCCTGGGAACCCAACCTCACCACGAAGCACGACTTCACGGGCAAGTGGGAACAGCTGGTCCGCGAGGGTAGGGCAGGTCTCGTCGAAGGCGGCGGCTATCTGTCGAAAGGCATCTGGCGCGGTTTTGAGAACTGCCGCATGCGCACCAATGAAGAACCCGAATTCTGCCTTGTCTGCCAGCAAGCCCTTATCCGGCTGATTGATTTCTATACGAAATAACTCCCCTCTTTAACTCCCTCTTTGTGCTCATCCGCAATATGGGTTTTTGCCTGTTAGTCGACGAGTCGACAAGTCGACAAAAGGTGTTTTCGTTTGTCAACTTTTCTAGGAAAGTGACAAGGTGACAAGTGACAAAAGTCATTTTCTAAACACATTTAGCGACAAAACGACAAAATGTTTTTTTTGTTGGCGACAGGCGACAAAGCGACATTTTGTGTGTTGAAGCTGCAAAAGCTTGTGGGGAAGTAGACAAAGGAGACATAAATTATTGTATTAACAATTTATATATATTATATATATATTATAATATATATATAATATATATAAATTTGTCGTGAGTGTTTCGTACAAACCGAAAAGAGCAATTGTCGCTTTGTCGCCTGTCGCCAGTTGCATTTTGCCTTTCCCTGAATAGCGTTGACTCTTCTGGAGCGGTTGTTTAATGACTTTTTGTTAATTACTGTTTATCGTACTGAGTTCATTGACTTCTTCACCTGAGCTGTTTGTCTCGTTTCCTGACTATGTTGTCTCATTTCCCGGGATTGTTGACTTCAT
>JAEEGL011194875.1_pt1 | contig 10519 bp, 5 predicted proteins | sample 9134231 | NCBI WGS metagenome assembly JAEEGL01 (sample SAMN16246548, study PRJNA631951) | gut metagenome | biome: gut microbiome; feature: rumen; material: fiber-attached | host: Bos | place: Iran: Karaj | collected 2018-10
ACAGGAAATTCGATTTCTTCACCATCGTGTATAACTTTCTTCCATTCAACTTGTTCTGTTTTATCTTTGGCTTTTTCTTTTACTGTGGTTTTTTCTCTTCGCGAGGAAACTTTTTCTTTATTATTTGTTTCAAAGAAGGTTTCCCAATTGCTTTTATAACCTTTTAAATCATAACAAAATGCTTCCAAATCAAGGCTGACACCTTTCTTTAATGCAGGCATATCAATATTTAACGCTTTGTACATACTTCTCATAAATACATCAGCGATTCCGTTTGTTCCTCTTTCATAAGGACAGAAATTAGCCATCCTGTAATATAGTTCGGCTATATTGTCATGTGCTGTTTTAAGTTCAAGTTTAGATAGAGATTTACCACTTTGAACTTTTTGAAATAACGGTTGTAGTTTTTCATAGTTTGCTTTTATGTCAGATTGGAAAAGCTTAATATCATGAACGCTGCCTGAACGTATACTACCATAAAATATTTGAGCAGAATATTTGCATTCTTTATGTCTTAAATTTATAAATTTACGTAGTTCTTCCGATATTTCACCTTCGCCAAATTGTTCTAATTTACTTATCAGATCTAATTCACTTAATCTGTCGGCGTATTCTTCATAAATATTTTTTTCTTTTGAAAATGGTGTAACGACAACGTCTCCTTTTATTCGTGCATGACCATCTTCTTCATAATCTTCTCGCAGTTTTCCTACTTCATCAAACGTATCTATTTTTCTTGAATCTATACTTTTATAGCCCTCTGCTATGACAGCAAGCACATCTTCAATACCGCGGCCTTGTATAATTTGTTCAGTTGCTTTATCAGCAATAGAATTTACTTTTTTAGCCCAATCAAAATTTTTACCGTATCTTCGTTCGCTTACTGATAATCTTGAAAAATATTTTGATAATCCGTTAAGCTCTGTCAATATAACATTAATTTCTTCGGGGGTTGCATTTTCGGGAATTAAATCCTCCCAATTAATTTTATCAAAATGTTCTTTGCCTAATGTTTGTTCAAGAATATTCATTTTTTGAGGTTCTAATGAACTAGCCTTTTCAAATACAGTTTTCGGCTCTTCCTCAACAGCAGCAGAATTTTCTTTTGTATAATTTATCAATGCATCAAATTTCGCCGTAACAGAACATTCTGCTACCACTTCCTCTATTGAGTTAGCACGTCTTTTATTACCGTTAGCTTCTGTTATTATATAAATTTCTTTACCATTGATTGTTGTTTTCTTAATTTTTGTTTTTTGCAAGGTTTCATATTTTGCCAATTCTTCATCCAGCACTCTTTTTTGTTCTTTTATTGAACCTTTGTGCATAAATAGTAATTTTGAAATAGCCTTGATTTCACCTAAGTTCTTTGCCTGACCTTTTAATCTATCCCATAGATATTCGCCTAAACCCTCTTCTGTTAAATCTTCAGGAAGGTGTCTTTCTCCATTTTCGTCAGTCCTCAGCAATTCTCCTACCACTTCGTTTGCTGTTTCATATAGTGTAAATCCGCATATTTCAGCAAGGGTGCCTACTGTTTGCGCAAGCATTCCAGGACCTTGAGCCGTCAAATATGTTTTCATTACATCTGCACCGGTCATTTCAGAAGTTTTTTCAAAAGCTTTGCCAACTTTTGCTGCGGCTTTCGCTGCTGCCGGTTTTTCAAAAACTTTAGCCGTGCTTTCAACAACTTTACTTACAACAAGAGTGCTGAATAAGCCGGCGAATGCACCAAATTTGGCAGATTCTCCCAAACCTTGTCGGAATGCTCTCATTTCTTCTTCCGCCGCTTCACCGGTATACTGAATTTCTTTAGTTTTAATGTTTATATAATTTTTGGCGGCATCCCAAGCTGTGAATGTCAAACTTTGAGTTGCCATATTACCAACAACTCTGCCAACTGTTATGGATGAGTTATTGACGGTCGTAATCGTTTTTGACCCAACATTAATTAAAAATTTCGGAATGTATCTCGTTCCGTATTTTGCGGCCATCTTACCACCCGCCCAAAGAATGCCTTTACCTATAGCTTCTGTACCAACAAGCATCGCGGCAATATCAGCGGCTCCATCATACGTACCCTGTCTGTTTACTTTGCTCGTTATAAATCTTACAACTTCAGTTTCATAATAAATCTTGCCGTCTTTATCTGTTTTTGCAATACCGTAAGCCTTATTGTACGCATCCCAAAATCTTTTATTATAGTTTTCATCTTGGAATTTTTCAGGGTTTTTTGCCGATTCCGCCGCAATTTCAAAAAATGCTCTCATCTTTTCTTCATTGTATTCAGCCCCGCCTGTAAGTTCTTTAAATTTGGCTTTGAACTCATTGTCGCTTGTGCTATATCCTTTTAAAAAGCCAACAACAAAATGTTTTTGTTCTTCTAATTGTTTTATAACATCTTCAAAGCAGGTGCTTATATCTGTCGGATTAACTTTGGAAAGCAGCTGTCCCAGTTTTTCTCTGTAGTACCCGATATTCATCCAACCTTGATTACCTTGGTACTGTTCTATAACACTTATGGCATTATCAAATGCAAGAGCATAGTATTCTGCAGCCGACTCTTTTAGTTCTTGTTTCTCACGTGCTGCTCTTACCCTTGGTGAATTATATTCCTTCATATATTCTTCTGTTGTTCTTATTTCTATACCATTCCCGGCAAGGCAGCGAGTAATTCCTTCAAATGTATCTTTTGACATATCGCCGAAACTTTTTGAATTTAATAAATACAAATCGCTTTGAGGTACATTTGATAATCGTTCGTATATAGTTTTTCCCGGTTCAGATTTTAAATTTAATTTTAAAACATCGGTCAAGAATGTTTCCAAAGAAATAGGATTGGTTCTTTGGAATCCCGGATTAGTCCAGTTTGATGTCGGAATTACTTTTCCTGAATCAAATAAGTTTATTTGAGGGAAACGTTCTAATATTTTTGCCTTAATATCATTTGGTTCCTTGATATTATTTGCTCTGCACTCTTTTATTATAGATAGTGCCGCTATTTGTTCCGTTTTACTTAATGCATTAAATCTTTTGTAGAAAATCGCATTTTCTTTTGTCGGTTTGAAACCGTAATCGGATAATTCTTTCACATATTTTGAATCCAGAGTTTTAGCTTTAATCTGAATTTTAGTCCCTTTTGTGAATTTAATATTTCTTCCGTTAGCAACTATAATCTCATTTGCTTTATCATTTATTTGCTGGTTAGTCGGAGTTTTAATCCCGTCTGCTGCCAGCAAAGATTTTGCATAATCGTAAACATTTCTGTAATCTTTATCAAGAGTTACTTCCTGCATTGTCGAAGCATATAATTTTTCTGCTACACGGCCGGTTTCATCATTTTCATATTCTATCAGGGCATCTTCTCTTGATTTTCTTTTTGTTATTACGCTTGCGTCAGCATCGAATTCACCCGGAATGAGAATTTCTGCACCAACTTGTGTAATTGCATCTTTACCTTTTGCCGGATTTAATTGACGTAATACGGATTCATTTACTCCGAATTTTTTGGCAATACCTGCAGGAGTTTCACCATTTTGAACTGCTGTTTTGGTGTTGCCTTTGCCATCGTATTCAACTTCGTGTACCTCACCGTTTTGTTCGGTTCTTTGGTAGACTCTGTTTAATTTTTTCGCATCATATTCATCAAGATCGCTGCTGTTAAATACTGTATCTTGTTTTTTACCGTCTGGTCTTGTCTGTTCTTCAACAATATATCCCTCTTCTATATAAACATCCGTTACTGTTCCGTCAATTGAAACTGTTTGGCGGTCAATAAAATCTTCTTTTTCAAAATTCCCGTTTTCGTCAATCTCCAAAACATGTGTCGTTACTGTTGTTTTATTAGATTTCTCTGTTTTAACAGTTACATATTCATTTGAATCTTCTTCGTTGTATTCGTATTTAGTGGTCTCTGTTGTGTTGCCATTTTTAGTTTTAGTTTGAGATAAGGGTCTTCCGCCGAAAAAGGTTACCGTAGTTTCAAATACGTTACCTTTTTCATCTGTGGTTTTTATTATGCGTTCTAATACTTCATCCCCATCTTTAAGCTCTGAAATTTCGTTTCCGTTTTCATCCGTATAAGTCGTCATATCGTGATTTTCGGTCATCACTACCGAATCGCTGTGCTCTAATACAACGCCTTTACACCAATCCTCTTTTTTATCCCCCGAAAGTGACTTAGATAATTCTGCCTGTAATTCCTTTTCCGAAAGTGCAGCAAGACGAGCCCTCAGGTCATCCAGGGCCTTTCCCTGTAAACCGGATCGCGTCAAAATTTGTTGTTCTACTAAATTTCTGTCGTTATTAATTGCCACTTTCTGTACCTTTAACCAAAAAATTACCGGTATTTAACAATTAATATGTCGGCATTTTCTATCAAAACTTTAGCAATTTTATCGAAATTTTACGGAATTTTAACATTTAAAATATATGGCTTATCTATGTTTATTTTTGAGCTTTGGCCATAAATGCGAATTATATTTTCTTTTTACCTTTTGCGACAATGTCTCTTGTCTGCCAAAAGTATACTTTGCCATCCCGGTCAATTCCGCCTTCTATATCCTGTGGGTGATTAAAGAAATCTTCCAAAACGAGTGCTCCCTCTGCAACAATATTGAACAACGGTTTAAAATATTCCCAATTTTCCTTGACTTTGCTTTCTGTATGTTTCTCATCTACAATATTGCCTTTTTCATCGAGTAAATACTTAACCATAGGAGATTGTGCCCATTCCAAAGATAACTTTTTCGTACCCTTGTTATATCTGATTAAAGCTGGGGCTGCTCGCAAATGGCCAAACTCCGTATCGATCAATTCTATTATGATATTATTATCGCCGTCATCAGAATATGTAGTAAATGCATAATTATGCGGAATATAATCTTGTATTATGACAGACGGTTGGACGGAACTTTCTTTTATACCGTATTTCTTATGTACTTTTTTGGCTAATTTATCATCAAGGTCTAATAACACATCATAAACTGTTTCTTCCATGATGCTGCCGGATTGCATAGATTGAACTGATTTATAAATCCCTGCGGATGAAAAGCTGCCTAAATCTTCCGTATTATAGTTTGAACGGATCATTAAATTTTCTCTGTTCAATCCTAATTCTTTTATCTTATCTGCCGTATCCAGAGCATAATATCCTCTGACAGAACGCCTTTTTCTTTCTTCTTTATCATCAATATCTACATATTCCTTATACCTGTTTATATAACCTTCGGGGATTACAAAACCTTTCGGAATGGTTATGTCTTTTAGAATTCCTTCTTCCGCCAACTGTTGCATAAGACTTAACCGATAGCCCTTATTCCCGCAGTTTTGCGGCGTAAGTTCATCAAAATCCAAAAGTCGTTCAACATTTTGCAACTTTGGCACACAGACTTTTTCCGGTACCTCCTCTTTTAAAGGAGTGTGTAATCTGTTCACCTGTTTCAAAATTCCGTCTTCATTATCCAATCTGATATATTTACCATCTTGACTTTTTAAGCTTTTAAATTTATCCTCATCCAAAACAATACTCACTACGGAATATCTGTTTCTTGACAGGTTTGCAATGTGATTCAGAAGTCCGAAATAAGCAGATGCGGTTATAACACCTTTGACACTTTTTGGAATATGCGAAATGATATCACTATCGTCTTTTATTTCATCTAATACAAGTATTACCGGTTTGTCTTTCGGAATATCAGCCGAATAAATATCGTGCGCCGCAACAATTACTCCTTCGGCTTGTCCCTTTGAAACTGACAACTCAAGCGGCATGTTATTAAGTCTCATGTCAGCTCTTGCCGCAATATTTGCCAAACCGTAGGGATTAATTCTCTGCATCTCTCCATTTTTCTCGTATTTCCCGGTATCTTTGTAATAGATTCTGTACCTGTCAGTATCAGGTTCAACAGTCGCAGTGTAATACTTACCGTCATAGGTCATTGGTTCTACATATGCGCTGTGGCGTTCATAGAATTCTAAAACCGGCTCATGACCGAGATGCTCCTCATTATCCGTTGATATTCTGGTAAATTTGTAATATTTACCCATTTTATCAACAGTGAAATAGTTAGCTTTAAAATTTATATTTGATATTCCGTTAACGTACACTTATCTATACCCTGATTGATTTTAAAACATGAAAACAAATAAATTTGCTAAAAAAAAAGGATCGAATAATCAATCCTCTTTTTATTAGCTGGGGAGAGACTCGAACTCTCGACCTCTCGGGTATGAGCCGAACGCTCTAGCCAGCTGAGCTACCCAGCCATAATTCTGCTCACTCGTTAATTTTCCCACAAAAATATTTTTTTTCAAGAGGCACAATAAAAAAGGATTAGGCGTGATACCTAATCCTTTCTTACGACGGTATGGGCTATTTCACTTTATTTAATACCAGGTATTCATAGTCTATTGCACCCTCTCTTTTGTAATAGTTAGCAATACTTTTTAATACTGCCAATGTAAGTAATGCAATACCTGCTGCCAATAATGCAATTTTGCCTTTCTTCGCAACCGGAGATTTTACAAATTTTTCCAATGCAATAATCGCTTTATCAGCAACACTTTTCAGCACCTTGTTATTTTTTACAAATACAACCACTTTTTTAGCTGCACCTGCAAAAACCGCAAAAACTTTTGCTCCAAGTTTTGATCCTTTGATTCTCTCAATAATAACCGGAGCTTTCTTTTCAACAAACAATATAGCTCGTTCTGCCAAAGTACCCGTTTTCAAAGCCAGCTTATTAACTAATTTCGGATTTGCAACTACAACTTCTTTTGCCAGATACGGTGTTGTTGCCAAAGCACCTAAGGTAAAAATTGTATCAAATCTGTTCTTTGCTCTTGCTCCGTCTTCTGTTTTTGGTTTAATAATAACCGGTGATAATAACATACCGCCAAGAGAAGTCACTCCAACCGTTCTTAATACAGGTGTTAAAGCCATAATGAACCATCCTTTCCAATTTCCAAACCTACCAGTTATAAAAAAAATTTTTTTTGGTCTGAATTTCAGAAAGGCAAAAATCGGTTAAAATTTCTTAACAAAAAGGCCCGATTAAACCATTCGTAATCAAGCCCTTTATTGAATATATTTTTATTGCAGACCTATTTGTTTTCCAATACCGTACCGTCTTTTGTATCCTTAACGAGAATTCCGCACTCATCAAAAGCTATACGGATTTTATCTGCAATATCCCAGTTTTTCTCTGCACGTGCCTGTTTTCTAAGTTCTAAAATTTCATCCACCGAACCAAACGGTTTTCCTATTACTTCAGAAATTTTAGAAACTGCGTTAAGCAAATCTTCTTTGGACACTCCGGCTTTTTCAAAGGTAAAACCAAGAGTCGTACCAAGTTTATACAGGATTGTATAAGCATCTTTTTCATCCTTGTTGGCTCTTGTTGCAAGATCAAACAACACTGCCAGTGCCTTTGAAGTATTCAAATCATCATCCATTGCATCGCAAAACTCTTTATATTCCGGAGTTGTCGTTATATCTAAATCAGGATTATTTACCCCTTTTGCATTAACAAGACGTTTTGCACCTGCCTGAGCTGATGACAGAGCTTCATCAGAAAATTCAACAGGCATTCTGTAGTGATTTGTCAGGATAAAAAGACGCAAAGTATTTGCATCATAGTTTTTCAGCATATCATCAATGGTCAGGAAATTGCCCAACGATTTTGACATTTTTTCTTTATTTATAGTTACAAAACCGTTGTGCAGCCAATAATTTACGAATTTGCAACCGTTTGCACATTCTGATTGTGCAATTTCGTTTTCGTGATGCGGAAAGATTAAATCTGCACCTCCGGCGTGAATATCAATCGTTTTGCCCAAGTATTTTCTGCTCATTGCTGAACATTCAATATGCCAACCCGGGCGCCCTACACCCCAAGGTGAATTGTAGCCGAATTTTTCATCCTTCTTCCACAGTGCAAAATCCAACGGATCTTCTTTCAGCTCGCCAACCTCAATTCTTGCGCCGCTTTCAAGTTGATCAATCGGTTGTTTTGAAAGATAGCCGTAATTAGAAAACTTTTTAACTCTGAAATATACATCGCCGCCGGCTTCATAGGCATAACCTTTTGCAATTAAGTCCTTAACGATAGAAATCATTTCACCCAAAGTCTTTGTTGCAAACGGCTCAACATCAGGCCGCAAATTATTGAGTTTTTCCATAGAATTTGTAAACTGTTTGTACCAGTATTGTGAAACTTCTTCGGGTGTTTTGCCTTCTTTTTCCGCTTTTTTCAGGATTTTATCATCCACATCGGTAACGTTGCGGCAATATGTAACATCATATCCTTTGAATTTTAAATAACGATAAAGCACATCCCAGGTGATATAGCATCTTGCGTGTCCAAGGTGCGCATAATCATAAACCGTCGGGCCGCAAACGTACATTTTTACCTTATTTGGCTCGATAGTTTTAAATTCTTCTAATTGGTTTGAATATGTGTTAAATAGTTTCATAGTGTATCTCCCTGAAATCATTTTATAACAAAAATATTAATAATTGTAAAAAATCACGCAAAATAATAGCAATTTTATATAATAACTATTGTTTTTATTATTGTACACAATAGCGAGGTGAAGATATTATGAGTATTAATGGCATCAATGGCGGTGATAAAGTTCCTGATGGGTACACCCGAATTACAGTAAAAGACAAAGATTCAAGTAAATCTTTTGTTATAGATTTTGTCAACGCAAAAATTAAAGGGAACCAGGCCTCCTGGACAATAAAAGACGGCATATTATATGACAAAAACGGGAAACCAGTAAAAGATAATATTTTGGAAGTAACAAAATACCAGGCAGCACTGATTAAAGCCGCAGATTCATACGGCGACAACAGAATTAATGAACGCGACTTAAACGGTGCAGGATATGCCGATGCCGCAAGAAAAGAACTTGATAATGTTAAATCCGAATTCAGATTGGATAAGTGGGACACCGGTTCCGTACCAGATGATAAAAATGGTGGCTGGAAAACCAGTTATGTAGATGCTGCAGATGCATATGAATCCGGAGTTTTTGAAGCTGATGTTATCAACAATAAAGGCGAAAAAGGGCATCTGGAAATTGATATAAGAACACCGGAACAATTAGCAAAACAACAAAAACAACAAACTACAAGTAATGAAGAAAAGCCCTGGTGGAAATTCTGGTAAATTTATTTACTTAGCATATTAAAAATTTCAAATACCGGTTGGATAAGTTGTTCGACCGGTATTTCTTCGTCTAATTCCAAAGTTATTGTCGGGATATTACGTTCAACTCCGCAATAGGTACCGAAGCTTCCCGGTGTCGGATAGCCAATACTTGCTTCAACAGGATAACCGATTATATCGGAAATTTTTTGCGCCATCTCTTGTGCCGGCCCGTCATAGTTCACAATCTTATATGGTGCGTGAAGAGTCAATATTAGCTTTGGCTTGTATTTTTCAAGAACATCTATCACAAACTTTGTTTCAATCTCGCTTGCCGGCTCTTTCCCGCCATAATAAGCACTCGGGTCATCCCCTGCCGCACTGCCGTCTTGTCCGAAATTTTTTGTCGGGAAATTACGGTTTAAGTCCACACCATTTGCATTTACTCTGGCATTTACCCCCATTCCGTCGGGATTTAGACATGGAATAAAAAGAAGATTGGATTTTCTTTGCTCCAAATACTTGTCAATCAGATATTTTCCCTGCGGCTCATCTCCGTGAAAAACCCCAACAACAAGAACTTTGCCCTCGCCTGATCCACCGATAAGTCTAATTTCATTTCCGAGTTTAGTGGTTGCTGATTGTAGAATATTCATTTACCCCTCAAACAATGCCTCAATAAAATCTTCCGGATCAAAGGCCTTTAAATCCGTCATTTTTTCGCCGATACCAACAAGTTTTACCGGTAATTTCATCTCTTTTGCTATCGCAATAATTATTGCACCTTTGGCACTGCCGTCAAGCTTTGTCAGGGCTACACAAGTCAGATTTACACACTCCGCAAAGACTTTTGCCTGCTGTAAACCGTTTTGCCCTGTGTTTGCATCAATAACCAAAATGCTTTCCCTGAGTGCCTCAGGTGCTTGTTTATCAATAACAGTTTTTATCTTTTTCAATTCTTCCATCAAATTGAATTTGTTTTGCAATCTGCCCGCCGTATCAACCAAAATTACGTCATAGTGTTCATTTCTTGCTTTTTGTATCGCCTCATAAACCACTGACGCCGGATCAGCTTTATCTCGTCTTACGATATCAGCTCCTGCACGCTCAGACCAGATATTTAACTGTTCTTCCGCCGCAGCTCTGAAGGTATCACCTGCTGCTACAAGAACTTTCTTGCCCTGCTGCCTGAACTGGTATGCCATTTTGGCAATCAAAGTTGTTTTTCCGGCACCGTTCACACCTGTTATAAAATAAATATTTATCTCACCGTCTTTGTAGTTTAATTCTGTAGAGCCGGCTTCAGACAGTGTTTTTTTAAATTCTTCCTTCAGATAATTTTTCAGCTGAGAAGGTTTTGCATC
>JAEEGL011246161.1_pt1 | contig 10519 bp, 9 predicted proteins | sample 9134231 | NCBI WGS metagenome assembly JAEEGL01 (sample SAMN16246548, study PRJNA631951) | gut metagenome | biome: gut microbiome; feature: rumen; material: fiber-attached | host: Bos | place: Iran: Karaj | collected 2018-10
AATAACAATTGATTTACTGGAAAAGCTTTTATGGAAATTATATGACATGGGTGAAACTCGTAAAAATCATCCGCTTCTTAAAAACCGTCATGCCGTTATTATACAGGGAGGAACAATTTTAAAATATCTGATGCAGAGACTTTCCTTTTCTTCCTTGATTTGCAGTGACCAGGATGGCATGGAAGGATATGCAAAATTAATTTTCGATAATTACAAATAGAAACTTCTATAGGTTTTAAATAGAATCACGTTGCAAAACAATGTTGAATGCTTTATAATTTTTATAATCTTTTTTCCCATGTGAGGTGGTTTTTTAGTGGACAGTAGTCCTATAGGTCCTCTTTTACGGGCAGCAGAAGATACAGCCGTTTCTATCGGTTTTGACGGAATAGCCCGGTTCTTCATTTATTTTATTCTCCTTCTGGCAGGCGGTGCCTATTTTGCTGGCGCAGAAACTTCTCTTGCTTCGGTTAATCGTATCCGTATGATGACATATGCAGATGATGGATTAAAACGAGCGAAGCGAGTGCTATATATTCTGGATCATTTTGATGAAGCCCTGACAACAATTTTAATCGGAAACAATATCATGCATATCGGTGCAGCAACGCTAGCAACGATTGTTGCTACACGTTTAAATTGGAGTGACTTTGGTCTATCCATGATGTCTCTGGCTACTACTTTTTTGGTTTTTATCCTTGCAGAAACGATTCCGAAAACTATCGCAAAGGAATGTAATGAACGATTCGCTCTCTTTGTGGCACCTTCCCTTAGAGTATTAATGAAGGTGCTATATCCGTTAAACATTGCATTTACGGCTATTGCAAATTTCGCCAAAAAGCTTTTTAAGGTAAAAGAAATAGAAGAACCGACCGTATCTGAAGAAGAACTTCATGATATCATTGAGACTTTAGATGAGGAAGGGGAGATTGACGAAGATACGACAGAACTGATGCAATCGGCATTGGACTTCACGGAAACTCCTGTGGCTGAAGTGTTTACTCCCTGGGAAAATGTTACTTTTCTACGCAGCAACATGAAACCCAAGGAGATTGTTTCTGTAATTCAAAAAACAAATCACAGCAGGCTTCCTGTAATTAATAAAACAGGTGCTGTTATAGGAATCGTTCAAATTCGAAAATATTTGAAAGCCTATCTGCAATTTCATGATAATGTAATTTTGCAAAGAGTTATGGACAAACCATACTTTGTCCAGTTGGGTACCCCGATTGATGATCAGCTTGCCGGGATGAGTGAATCGAAAACGCATATTGCGATTGTTAGAAATGAAAAAGGTGAGTCTGTCGGTATTTTAACTGTTGAGGATATTTTGGAGGAACTCGTAGGCGAAATCTACGATGAGGACGATAAAGGAGGCGAGGAACATGCCTGAGTGGTCTCGTTACCTTCTGATCGTTATCAGTATCATTCTCTCAGCCATTTTTTCAGGTGCTGAAATCGCATATAATTCTGTAAGTGAAGTCAAGCTGCGTCTTTCATCCGAAAAAGGAGATAAAGCTGCTAAGCAGGCACTTCGTTTTTACGAACATTTTGATTCAGGTGTAATTGCGATTCTGCTTGGAAATAATCTTGTGAATATAGGTTCTTCCTCTCTTGCCGCTGCGATAGCCATATCGCTTCTTGGGGAAAGCGGAGCGTGGATAGCTACTGCTATTATGACAGTATTAATTATTACCTTTGGTGAAATCTTACCAAAGATAATTGCTTCTGAACGTCCGGAGAGCTTTGCTAAAGCTTTTTCTTACCCTCTTACCGCGTTGGGTATTGTTTTGTTTCCTATCGTCTGGACGCTGCAGAAACTTCTGGAAAGTATCTCTAAAATATGGAAAAACAATACAAGTGATGAGTCTATAACAGAGGATGACCTCGAAACGATTCTAGATACAGTGGAAGATGAGGGAGTTGTCGACGAGGATGTTGCGGAATTGCTCCAATCCGCATTTGAGTTTGATGATGTTCTTGCGTATGAAGTCATTACTCCTAGAGTTGATATGATAGCGCTTGACATTGATGATCCCCGAGAGAAAATGCTTAAAACTGCTCTTGCTTCGCCTTATACCAGATTACCTGTTTATCGTGAAACTCCGGATAGAATTATAGGGATTCTGCATCTTAATCATTTATATAAAGCTCTTGTAGAAGATCCTGAAGTTAATATCCGCAAGTTGCTTATGCCTGCTATTTATGTTCATAAAACAACCCCTCTTCCGGATGTTCTTAATACTATGCGGAAGAAGAAAAGTCATATGGTGATTGTCACCGATGAATATGGCGGAACAATGGGTATTCTTACAATGGAAGACGTTCTGGAACAACTTGTTGGGGATATATGGGATGAATCCGATGTAATTGAACAAGAGTTTGTAGAAGTTGCACCGAACCGTTATGAAGTCGATGGCGATATGCGCCTGATAGATTTCCTTCATGAGTTTGATAAGGAAGAAGAAGATCTTGACGATGACAATGCAACCGTTGGTGGTTGGGCGGTTGAAATGGTAGGCGGCTATCCAAAGCGTTTAGATAGTTTCGTTTATGAAAATCTAACGGTGACGATTCTAAAGAAAGAAAAAATGCGTGTTCTTCGTATAGCTGTTGAAGTGAACCCGGAATGGGAAGAGGATGAAGAGGAAGAATAATCTGTAAAATGAACAGATACAATTGGAGGTCTATACTGGTTAAATGAAAAACATACTGATGATCGGAACAGGTGGAACGATTGCTTCTGAAATGACGGAATCAGGCTTTTCTCCAATGCTTGATTCTGAAGATCTATTAAACTTTATTCCTGAAGTCCGTACATTTTGTAATGTCAACTGCATTCAGTTGATGAATCTTGACAGTACTAATATGACTCCATATCATTGGCTGAAGATTTCCGAATGCATATACTCTCATTATGATCAATATGATGGTTTCGTTATCTCTCATGGAACAGATACAATGGCATATACTGCGGCTGCCTTGTCATATCTGATCCAAAACTCTCCAAAGCCTATCATTTTGACAGGTGCGCAAAAACCGATTTCCATGGATGTCACGGATTCAAAGCAGAATCTGATTGATTCATTTTATTATGCTTGTTCAAAAGAATCGAGCGGAGTTTGCATCGTTTTCAATGGAAGCGTTATTCTTGGAACAAGAGCAAAGAAAGTGAGAACACATAGTTTTTCAGCTTTTTCGAGCATTAATTTTCCTGAGCTTGCAGTGATTCAGGATAGAAAAATTTTGCAATATATAACACTTCCTAATAATCTACAGCCGGTCTTTAATCATTGTATTCATGAAAATATAGGATTAGTCAAATTGATTCCTGGCGCTGATGCTGGAATGCTTGATTATGCTATTGCGAGATATGATGCAGTTATCGTTGAGAGCTTTGGAGTAGGAGGACTTCCTGAAACCTCAGATTCGCGTTTTTTCAGCAGTATACAGCGTGCTAAAAATATGGGAAAACTGATTGTAATGACGACCCAGGTTCTCTCAGAAGGAAGTGATCTGAATGTTTATCGCGTGGGACATACGCTGAAAAGCGAAGGCATATTGGAAGCTTTTGATATGACCACAGAAGCCGTGTTTGGAAAACTGACCTGGATTTTAGGACAAACAAGAGACCCGAAAGAAATAGAACGCCTTTTCTATCTGCCAATATCACATGACTTGCTGATTACTGGACAAGTATAAAGACGATCCAAAAAGATTGATATATAAAATCAGGTATCTGCTATCCGGTTATTTTTTGGATAGTTGCTTCATGATCCGGGTCAGGAAGTCCGAAGATATCTGAGGTGCATCCTGTGACATACAGATCAACAGAAGAAACTGCATCCCATTGAATTGATGCGGCAACATACTGATCATCCAATAATAAAAGAACAGCGCATTTATAGAAGCTGTTTGTATCTCCAAGCCAGGCAGAAAGATTTTTCAAAATGGGAGCATTTGGAATATTTCTGTTTGAAGGAACTGTAAACTCAGCGTGATTATTGCCACCGGTATAAACGAGATTAATGGTTTCTTTTGTATATGCATTGGTAATGAGATAGGATTCACCCACATTAAGCCTCGATTGTACAGCACTCCAATCCATTGCTACACCGCGCTGATATGAACCGTTCTGCGCAGAATAAGAAAGCGGAACATAAGCATGAAACGGTGCACGGACTGCATTTCTGGAAAACAGAGCTCCGTACGATTCCTGACCGATTGTACCGTCACTCATCAGACCGGATTCCAATTGATAAGAAACAACGGCTCTTCGGGTTACCGTCTGAAAGCTGCCGGTTGTTTTGTACGTATAGTAACCAAGGTCAAACAATCGCTCCTGGATACGAACAACCTGTTCACCTTTGCTTCCTTGACGGATAATCTGAAATTCATCTCCATATGCATAAGATGCAGTCAATAATAAGCTGCAAATCAGCATAATGACAAATATGCGTCTCATGTTTGTAGTATAGCATGAAAGATTATGATTGCATAGTCGTTTTTTCGATGATAGAATACTGAAGATTTAATTATACTGGAGGTATGATAATGAGATGCAGTTGCCGTGTATGCGGTACCTACATGGTACAAGATGAAAAAGGCATTCACAGTCGTTGCATTTGTCCTCAATGCTTTGCAACATGCTCAGCATGTATGGGAACAATTGGTGAGCCATTGGATATTGAATCGTTAAAGATAACTGCGAGATTAAGAGAAATCGAAGGCGATCAAAAAACAGATACTGATTTTGATGATTACGGATGGTAATCAATAACATACAAATTTTGTATTAACCGGGGGATACATTTAAAATGGATCCCTCTTTTTTTATTTTCAAAATAGTCTTGACTATTTTTGTATTAATGTATACAATAATACAAAAATACAGTTTGAGGCGATAAAAATGCTTGAAATGTCAAATAAAACCAATCTGTTGGAAGAGCGTCATTATAAATATTCTCTTCAGGATGTAAAGGATCCGATTCTTTACAGGGATATTTATCCATATGAGGAAGTACCTCGCGTCGCGTTTAACCATAGACGCGTTCCTATTGGAATGCCAAATGACATCTGGATTACAGATACATCTTTCCGTGATGGTCAGCAATCTGTTGAACCATATACAGTTCGTCAAATTGTAGAACTATATAAATTAATGTCAAGACTTGGTGGACCGTTTGGAATCATCAGACAAACAGAGTTTTTCGTTTACAGCAAAAAGGATCGGGAAGCTTTGAAAAAATGCATGGAATTGAATTACAGATTTCCCGAGATTACTACTTGGATCAGAGCGACAAAAGAAGATTTCAAACTTGTTAAAGACCTCGGAATTAAAGAAACTGGAATACTCGTTTCATGCAGTGATTATCATATTTTCAAAAAGATGAAAATGACTCGTAAACAGGTTGTTGACTATTATCTTGCTACCATTGCAGATGCATTTGAAGCGGGTGTTATTCCAAGATGTCATCTTGAAGACATCACTCGTGCTGACTTTTACGGTTTCGTTGTACCTTTCGTAAATGAACTGATGAAAATGTCTAATGATGCCGGTATTCCGGTGAAAATCAGGGCCTGTGACACAATGGGACTTGGAATACCATACCCTGAGGTTGCTTTACCGAGAAGCGTTCCAGGCATCATCTACGGTCTGCAGCATTATTCAGATGTTCCAAGTGAAATGCTTGAATGGCATGGACATAACGATTTCTATAAGGCTGTCGCAAATGCATCAACCGCATGGCTGTATGGAGCGTCTGCCGTGAATTGCTCATTGCTTGGAATTGGCGAAAGAACTGGGAACATTCCTTTAGAGGCAATGGTTATGGAATATGCTTCATTAAGAGGATCACTCGACGGGATGGATACAACGGTTATTACTGAAATCGCTGAATTTTTCCGTAAAGAAATCGGATATGACATTCCCAACATGACACCTTTCGTCGGTCGTTATTTCAATACAACAAGAGCTGGGATTCATGCTGATGGACTATTAAAAGATGAAGAAGTCTATACAATATTTGATACGAGAAAAATACTGGGGAAAACACCGTCTGTTATGATCGGAAAGACAAGCGGATTGGCAGGCATTGCATATTGGATCAATGAGAATTACGGATTAGAAGGGGAAGAATGTGTTGATAAAAAAGACCCGCTTGTCATAGAATTGAAAAATTGGATTGATATAGAATATGCTGATGGCCGGCAAACAACACTATCAATTGAAGAACTGGAAGAAAAAATAGAGACCCTTTCTAAAGGAAAGTTTAAAAGATTATAAAAATCGAGGAGTCAATTATGGAATACAGAACAGTATCGCTTGCCGATCAGATATTCGAGCGTTTGGAATCTGATATTTTGAAAGGGATTTATCAAAGAGGAGACACCATAACAGAACTGCAGTTATGCTCACAATTGGGAGTAAGCCGGACTCCGGTCCGTGAAGCGCTGAGAAGACTTTTTCAGGAACATTTGATTGAAGATACTCAAAAAGGAACAGTTGTCCTTGGGATTTCTTTGCAGGATTTTAAGGATATGTCTGCGATACGTATCAGAATCGAAGAGCTTGCAATGCGTGGGTTTATGAAAAATAAAGATGAGAATGCCGTTAAGCTGTTGAACGAGACAGTAGATTTTCAGGAATTCTATCTCTCCAAAAAAGATACTGAACATCTTAAAGAATTAGATGGAAGATTCCATGATATTATTTATGAAAATTGCGGAAGCAGAATATATCGCGATACTTTACTACCTCTTCATAATAAAATACAAAAATTCCGTTGGTCCTCAATCCGTAACCCTGAAAGAGCTGCTTCTTCTGTGAAAGAGCATAAAAATATACTGAATGCAATTTTGAACAATGATGAAGAAAAGGCAGTAGAAGCCTTGAATCAGCATATAAACAATGCGATTGAGCGTGCAATAGAAGAAGGAGTTGAATAATATGGGTCTTTCAATTGCTCAGAAGATTATTCAAAAACATATTGTTTCAGGTGAAATGATTGCAGGTAAAGAAATTGCGCTGCGAATAGATCAGACTTTAACGCAGGATGCAACGGGCACAATGGCGTACCTTGAATTTGAAACAATCGGAATTGATCGTGTAAAAACAGAATTGAGTGTTGCATATATTGATCATAATACATTGCAATGCGGTTTCGAAAATGCTGATGATCATAGATATATTCAAACGGTCGCCTCTAAATATGGAATTCGTTTTTCAAGACCTGGAAATGGTATATGTCATCAGGTCCATCTTGAACGGTTTGGTATTCCTGGCAAAACACTGATCGGTTCTGACAGTCATACACCCACGAACGGCGGACTTGGAATGCTTGCGTTTGGAGCCGGCGGTCTTGATGTAGCAGTCGCAATGGCCGGAGGGGCATATCATATCATCATGCCGAAAATAATCAAAGTAACGTTGACCGGGAAATTAAATCCATTTGTTAGTGCAAAAGATATCAGTCTTGAAATTTTAAGAATATTGTCGGTAAAAGGCGGAGTTGGAGCAATTATGGAATGGGGCGGAGAAGGAATATCAAATCTTTCTGTTCCGGAACGTGCTACAATTGCTAATATGGGCGCAGAATTGGGAGCCACAACTACGATATTTCCTTCTGATGAAATTACAAGACTTTTCTTGAAATCACAAGGAAGAGAAAAGGATTATACACCCTTACAAAGCGATGCTGATGCTGTTTATGATCAGACAATATCAATCGATTTGAACAAATTGGAACCGCTTGCTGCGTGTCCGAATAGCCCTGATAATGTCAAACCAGTCCGACAGTTGAAAGACATTAAGGTGGATCAGATTTGTATTGGTTCCTGCACGAACTCTTCATTAATGGATTTGATGAAAGTCGCTTCTATTTTAAAAAATCGGACCATTAATTCAAATGTCAGTTTGTCAATTAGTCCCGGATCAAAGCAGGTATTGACAGAATTAACGCAAAACGGTGCATTAACCGATATTTTAGATTCTGGCGCAAGACTTTTGGAATGTGCTTGCGGACCATGTATAGGGATGGGTTTTTCTCCTAATTCCAAAGGTGTTTCATTAAGAACTTTTAACAGAAATTTCCTTGGACGAAGCGGAACGAAAGATGCTGATATTTATCTTGTTTCGCCGGAAACAGCTGCTGCCAGCGCTCTGACAGGAATGATTACTGATCCGAGAGACGTTAAGACTTTAATGCACTTCAGCCTTCCTGAGCAACGCTTGATTAATGATTCATCTATCATTATGCCTGCTCCGAAAGAAGAGTCAAAAAATGTTAAAATACTTAGAGGTCCAAATATTAAAGAATTCCCAAAGGGAAAACCGATAGAGAATATTATTTGTGCTGAACTTTCATTGAAGGTAGGAGATCATATAACAACAGATCACATTATGCCAGCAGGAGCAAAAATACTGCCTTATCGGTCAAACATACCTTACATTTCACAGTTTTGCTTCTCAGTATGTGATGAAACATTTGCTGAACGTGCAAAGAAATCCGGTAACAGCATAATCGTCGGGGGAATTAATTACGGACAAGGATCTTCAAGAGAGCATGCTGCTTTAGTACCGTTATATCTGGGAATAAGAGCTGTTATCGCAAAAAGCTTTGCAAGAATCCACAAAGCAAATTTAATCAATGTTGGGATATTGCCTCTGACTTTTCAAAAAGAAGAAGATTATAATTTGCTTGAACAAGGTGATATGCTAAAAATATATGATATCCATGAGGGAATGATTTCCGGAGTTGTTAAGATGCAAGTGCTTCCATCCGGAAGAGAAATCAATTTGATTAGTTCTCTTTCTGCACGTGAAAGAAATATTCTTTTGGATGGTGGACTTCTTTCATATACAAAGGAGAAACACGATGAATAATGACATTGAATTAGCTGTAGTGAAATTTCGTTCGCTTTTGATGGAGCAAGTCGAAAGAGCGAAAAGGATGGGGAATGAAATCAAAACCCATGATTCTAATAAAAAACAGACTGTAATAGGAATCATTGAAGGGGATGGAATCGGTCCAATCATCATGCAGGAAACAGAACGTCTTTTGCGCTTTTTGTTGAAAGATGAAATAAAAAATAAAGAGATCGTATTACAAAAAATAGAAGGATTAACTATTGACGAAAGATTGAAACAGGGTTGTTCTGTACCAGATTTAGTTTTACAAGAAATAAAAAAATGCGATGTTCTTCTGAAAGGTCCTACGGAAACGCCAAAGGGCGGAAAAATGGAGAGCGCAAATGTTACGCTTCGTAGAGAGTTAGATCTATATGCGAATGTTCGCCCGGTCTCTATACCTGAGGAAGGAATCGAGTGGACTTTCTTCCGTGAAAATACAGAGGGAGAATACACATTGGGAAGCAAAGGAATAGAAATTGACAACTTGCTCTCCATGGATTTCAAAGTGACCACTGTTCTGGGAACTCGCAGAATTGCAAAAAAAGCTTTTGAATATGCAAGAAAAAACGGCAAAAATCACGTTTCGATTGTAACTAAAGCTAATATAATGAAGAAAACGGATGGCATGTTTTCTAAAATCTGCAATGAAGTTGCGGCAGAATATCCTGATATTGATGTTGATGATTGGTATATTGATATCATGACGGCAAATCTGGTCAACAAAAATATACGTAATCAGTTCCAAGTATTTATTCTTCCTAACTTATACGGAGATATCATAACGGATGAAGCTGCTCAGATACAAGGCGGAGTGGGAACGGCTGGAAGCGCAAATATTGGAGATAGTTATGCTATGTTCGAAGCAATACATGGAACAGCTCCAAGACTGATTGCTGAAGGAAAAGGAGATTATGCGAATCCATCAAGTCTGATGAAAGCAGCGAGTATGATGCTGAAACATATAGGACTATTTGAGAAAGCGGAATTGATTGAGAAAGCTCTTATCAAAGTGGCACATGAAGAATCGATGACTGCAAAAGAATATACTGATCAAATTATTAAATGTTTAGCATAATAAATAGAGCCGGTTTTCCGGCTCTATTCATTAGTTATATATTTAAATGGTTCTATACTAAACATTGGGGTAAAGATAAAAAAAGATAGAGCACAAATCACAAAAAGCTTGTAGAATGAAAGTACCACCAAACATCTGCAAGAGGTGACTTATGCTCTATAATGATTTTATCACAAAACTGCTGGATATGGAACACATGGAAATGAAAAATATAGAGTATCTGAAAGATCGGATCCTCATCCATGTGGAAATGAAGCGGAGGGTAACAACATGTCCCTGCTGCGGCGCGCTCACCGACAAGGTGCACGATTACCGGATTCAGAAGGTGAAGGACAGCCCTGTCCAGGGAAAAGCACTGATCTGGCTCTACCGGAAACGAAGGTATGTGTGCTCCTGCTGCAAAAAGCGGTTCTACGAGAAGAACTGTCTGCTTCCCAAGTGGCACAGGATCACGAACCGGCTTTGCCTGCAGGCGGTACAAAAACTTTCCACAAAGGAATCCAGGAAAGATATCGCGAGGGAATTCAACGTAT
>JAEEGL011907112.1_pt1 | contig 10519 bp, 8 predicted proteins | sample 9134231 | NCBI WGS metagenome assembly JAEEGL01 (sample SAMN16246548, study PRJNA631951) | gut metagenome | biome: gut microbiome; feature: rumen; material: fiber-attached | host: Bos | place: Iran: Karaj | collected 2018-10
GGCGCCTACGCGCCCGGGACGCGAACACGGCTCCAGCGTGACATACACGGTGGCGCCCGCCAACGGCTTTAAGGCCATTAAGGACCTTAAGGGCTGTAAGGGCGTTAAAGCCTTTAAGGGCCTTATGGGCGTTAAATGGCGCAACGCGTCCTTGATTGCCGCAACCTCGGCATGATCGCCGCCGCATCGTCGATGGCGTCCACGGCCGATCACTTCGCCGTTTCGCACGACCACCGCGCCCACGGGGGGATTCGGACGCGTATGCCCTGCCGACTTCCAGGCTTCGGCAAGCGCCAACTTCAGAAAAGTCGCGTCCTGCGTCACGGCCCCCTCCTTCACGGCAAAGCGTCTTCGGGCCCGGACGAAGCATTCGCGCGCAAGCTCTTGGCGTAACGGTCCAAAATCCCGTTCACGAAGCGTCCGCTCTTTGTCTCGGAGAAGAACTTGGCCAGATCGACATACTCGTTGATGACAATCGGCGGCGGAATCTCCGGACAGTTCTCCAGCTCCCAGACGCCGAGGCGTAGCACGTTGCGCTCGACCGTGCCGAGGCGATAGAGCGACCAGTTCTTCAGCCGGGGCTCGATCCTGGCATCCAGCGCATCGCGTTCCTGCACCACGCCGCGGATGCGCTCCTCGGCGAATTCGCGCGCCTCCGCGAAGGCCCTGGCCTTCTGCGTCTCCTGCGACTCGAAGTTGAGCACGCGCTCGATGCGATCGTCCTCCTCGTAGCGTTCGCGCTCCAGTTCGCGAAGCTGGTTCCAGAACGGTTCCAGAACGGCATCAAGGTTCGGTTCGGGATTCAGGTCCAGCTGCACCAGCAGCTGAAGCGCCCACTCGCGGGCTTGCCTACGGGTAGCCATTGGCGAAATCCTCAATCAGCGGCGCGCAATAGCAGTCCGGCGGCGGCGAGGCCGCCGACCTGCGACGCGTATGCAGGATCGATTTCTACGGGCAGCGCCTCCGGCACGCGGATGCCGGCGGCCGCCAGCTGCCGCCGCCACTTGGCCTGAAGGTCGGCGCGGCAGGTCGCGGGCGAGTCCTTGCCCTCGGCGTTCTTGACGGGCGAAAACTCGTCGGCGCGGTCAAAGGCGAGACAGACGACGCGGACGGCATCGGGCAGCGCGTCGAAGATGAACTTCTCGAACTTCCAGCCGTTGGGTTCTGACGGCTTCACGACCCTTCCTGCGGCGTCCACAGTCGGTATCTTCTTGTGGGCGAGGTGCAGCGGCATGTCCTTCGCGGCCTCGCGCTCCAGGAAGGCGCGGTCGAAGACATGGATGGCAGGAGAGCCGAACTTGAAATAGAGATCGCCCGTCTTCGTGCGGCGGGTGTTCATCTCTTCGGTCATTTCAGTATATTCCACCATGGCGTAGCGACCCTTGCGCTTCACCACCATGCCCAGCCCCTCGTATGGATCGCGCTTGGCGCAAAGCTTGAGGGAATACTCTGCCTTCTGGAGCGCATGCAGGCCGATGAAGGCCGGATCGGCCACTTCCACCAGAGGATTGTCGACCTGGAAGAAGAAGAGCGTCCTTACGCCGCGCCGGCGCATGTCCGCAAAGCAGCCATTGGCCTTGAGGGCCGTGATGAGGCCGCCATGTCCATCCGGGCTCATGAAAATGTGGCCCGGCGCGTCAAGGATGATCTTTCCGTCGTCGGTCATGCCGGGCCACACGCCCTGCCGGAAGAAGAAGACGTCGCCAGGATTCAACCCAAAGAATCCCCTTTCGCGAAAATGCGCGACCGTGGCCTCGTGGTTCACGGCGCTCGTCATGACATAGAACGGGATGCGCACGCCGTAGCGGCGGGAAAGAGCGACGATCTTCCGGGCATGGAAGAAGAAGAGCGTCTCGCCCGTGACGGGGCCGATGGAATATGCGCCCTTGGGGCCGTCGTAGCCCAGACGCGACCCCTGTCCGCCGGCCACAAGCAGCACGCCCACATGGCCGGCGCGCAGCTCCTTTTCGCCTGCGGCAATGGCGCGGGCACGCGCCGCACCCTTGAGCTGTGCGACCTTCGGCGCCGTGGGCGTGCCGATCTTCGCGACCGGCGCCGCGCCATCCCTCTGCGCCTTCAGAATCGCCGCGCAGCGCGCCACGGCCCTGAAGTCCAAGCCCTCGATCTGGGCCAGAAGCGCCTTGCGCTCCGCCGCCGTCAACTTCGCCCAATGGCCGAGCAGATGCTCCTGACCATGCTTCGCCAAAAGTTTTTTTGCTTCGTCAAATTTCATGTTGCCTTTCCGACGAACCCGCGTCCGTCAGCAGTTTCCCGATAGTTTAGCAGATTATGCCCATCCATGCAAGCGAAACGCCGACAACCCGCCGCCCACCGCTACGCACTAGCCGCCATTCACAGGCGCAAAACCCAGCACGCCGCACTTTTCGCCGACCCAATAGGAGGTACGGATAGCCTCGTGCACATACGCCTTGGCCCCGGCGACGGCCGTCGGCAGATCGCGTCCCAGCGCCAGCTCTGCGGCCAGGGCCGCCGCAAGCGAACACCCCGTGCCATGGGTGGAGACGGGATTCGCGAGGCGAGGCTGGGCGAAGCGATGGATCGAGACGCCGTCATCAAGCACATCGACGGCTGCATCACCGGCTCCATGTCCGCCCTTCACCAGCACGGCGCAGCCGAACTTTTCCCGCAGCGCGCGGGCAAGGTCTTCGGCGCGCGCCACATCTGCCGTGCGCGCGGTGGCGTCCAGATGGCCGCCGGCCAGCAGTTCCGCCTCCGGCAGATTGGGCGTGATCAGCGTCGCGAGCGGCAGCAGGCGTTTCGTCAAGGCCGCCCTAGCATCGTCCGCAATCAGCTTGGCGCCGCTGGTGGCTATCATCACGGGATCGACCACCTTCTGGATTTCAGGATGGCGTTCCAGGCGCGCGGCGACGGTCTCGATCACTGTGGCGGACGAAAGCATGCCGGTCTTCAGCGCGCGGATGTCGTAGACCCCCAGAACCGCGTCCAGCTGCGCAGCAACGAAGTCCGCCGGCACATCGTGTATCGCGGATACGGCAAACGGGTTCTGGGCGGTCAGCGCGGCAAAGACCGTGCAGCCGTGCAGTCCGTAGGCGTGAAATGCGCGCAGGTCGGCCTGGACGCCGGCGTTGCCACCGGAATCGGAACCGGCGATCGTCAGAGCGCAAGGATGGATTTTCGCGCTCATTTCCATCGGCCTCCAGGCAAAGTCGTGGAAGGAGCCTCTGCGGCAGTCCTACCCAAAAGCGCTTCCCACTGGTCAAATATCCTTTCGCGAGAATACTGGTCGGCGCAGAACTCGCGCGCGTTCTCCCCCATCTTCCGCCGAAGCTCCGCGTCCGACATCAGCCGGCGCAGTCCTTCGGCATACGCCACTTCATTCGGCGCCGTCAGCAAGCCCGTCCGTCCGTCGCGTATGATGTCTTCCGCGCCGGGCAGCGCCTTGTGCGCAACCGCGCACAGGCCAGATTGCGCCGCATCCAGGAGCGCCAGCGGAAAGCCTTCCAGCGTGGAGGGGAAGGCGACAAACGCCGCCTGGTCGTATGCGCTCGCCATGTCGTCGATAAAGCCCGCAAACTCAACGCGTCCGGCAAGTCCCTTTTTCTCCACCAGACGGCGGCAGGCGTCGGCATACGGAGTCGAAGACTTCCCCAGAAGGCGTACGCGCCAGGAAGGAAACGCGTCGGCGACATGCGCGAACGCCGCGATCAGCAGCTTCTGGTTCTTCACCCGATTGACGACGGCGGCAGGATATAGAATGACGTTTTTCGACTCCTGTGGGCCGGAAGGACGCATGGGCGTGTCCGTGTAGTTGCCGATGGCGTAAAGGCGGGGATGGGGCGCCAAACGCCTGAACTCGGCCTCGTAGGACGAGCAGAGCACCTGCGCGGAGTCCGCCTTGTTGAACGCCCGGCGGATGCGATAGTTGCGCAACGGATGCCTCCACTTGAAGAAGCCGCGCGGCGCGAGATGGAGCTGCAGCACCACCCTCGCGCGATCGGGGCGCGCAAAGTACCCGGCGAGATCCATGTCGACGATCTCGTTCGGCCCCGTGGCCACTATGATCTCGAATGCGTCCCCGGTGTCCCTCGTGTCGGCGGCGGTTCTGTCCAGCACGCGGGCAAAGAACTCCGCCTTCTCCATGAGCGACACTTCAAGTCCGCGTTCGGCGAGTCCGGCGGCAAAGTTCTTCACGGCGCGATCGGCGCCGCGCCCGGTGGAAAGGTTGTCCTTGTAGATTGCGATTTTCATGTCGTCATCCCCCTTGGAGTCGTCATCCCCTTTAGAAGCGCGAGAGAACGGGCACGATCGGCATCGAACGCCTTGGCGTCGAACAGGGCGACATCCGCAGGCGAATGCGCCTTTCGGGCGCGAAAGTCGATGATGTCCTGGAGACCGCCGGAAAGACAGTATCGCGTGCAGAAATCCACCAGCCTCGCGGCGTTTGAGCTTGGATCGGACATGTTTCCAAGCGCGAGAAAAGGCTTTCGGGCAAGGGTGGCGAACTGAAGTCCGTGGAAGGAATCCGTCACCACCGCAGTTGCCCCGAAGATAGTGCGCACGAAATCGAACGGATCGGCATCGACGTAGGGGGCAACCTCCGGCGGAAACCGGAACTTGGGCAGTGGCCCTGCGCTCAGCAGGCAGACGGGGGACGACATGTCCCTTGCCATGCGCGCAAGAGCCGTCACATCGGCCTCCGTCGGAGGCCTCACCCAATATGCCGCAACAAATCGCCCACGCGGTCCCTGAGGACGAGTCCCCATGCCTGCGGGGACTGTCCCCACCACACCCGCGGGGACTGTCCCCACGACCTTTTGCCAATCTTCCATCGTCAAAAGCAAAGTAGGGTCCAGCACCACCTGGGGACTGTCCCCATCGGCCGCATCATGGGGACTGTCCCCATGACCGCACAGCAGGTCTTTGCATATTCTTGCGCCCGATTCCTCGCGAACTGTAATTTTGCGGAACTTGGAGAGGGCGGACCTATATATGTCGCGACACTCTTCAGGCAGCTCGGATACGCCGAACGAGGCGGCGTAGGCTACACGGTCCTGCCGGTCCGGCAAGTCTGTCCCCAAATATTGGTTATGCCCAAAATCATGGTTCAAGCCAGGATTCCATATCTGGTCGCTGCCCACCACCACCGTGGCATACGGGGACAGTCCCCTGAGCTCTCCCGGATTCCTGTAAATTTTCGCAGTTGGGCGGATATGGTCTTCAATCAGGCGAATCGTCTTTGCGCGACGCGCCTCGAAGAGTTCGGGGTGGAAATAGCGGGCGGCGAACTTGCGCTTGTTGCGCCAGCGCTGCAGCCAGGGGGTGTTTGGGTTTGTGATCTTGCCGAGCAGGTGATTGTCGCGAGGATCCATGCGATGGTTTATCACGTCCACGGCGTCTTCGCCGTACAGGCCGCGCAGGACGCGCGCAAGCGCATACGCCTGCAGGACGGCCCCGTAGTTCGTGCAGCGGAAAATCGTGTAGAGGGCTATCTTCATCGCGGCGGCTTCATGACATCTGCTGCATTTCGCAAAGCTTGCGATAGACCCCGTTCTTCGCGTAAAGCTCGTCGTGCGTGCCGCGTTCGACGATCTTGCCGCGATCCATGACGAGAATGAGGTCGGCATGGCGGATTGTCGACAGGCGATGGGCAATGGCGAATGTCGTGCGATTCTGCATGAGATTCTCCAGCGCGTCCTGCACCAGGCGCTCCGTCACCGTGTCGAGAGCGCTCGTCGCCTCGTCGAGGACGAGAATCGGCGGATTCTTCAGGATTGCCCGCGCGATGGCGATGCGCTGACGCTCGCCGCCCGAAAGCGCAAAGCCCTTCTCGCCGACGACGCGGTCGTATCCGCCCGGCTGGGACATGATGAAGTCGTGGGCGTTCGCCATCTTCGCGGCGGCGACGACCTGTTCGTGCGTGGCGTCGAAGGAACCATAGCGGATGTTCGCCTCGATCGTGTCGTTGAACAGCAGCGTCTCCTGCATGACCGCGCCGACGAGGTTGCGGAGATCGCCCACATGGACGTCGCGCAGGTCGACGCCATCGATCGTGACGCGTCCCTCGCGGGGATCGAAGAATCGGGCCAGGAGGCCGCTCATCGTGGACTTGCCCGAACCCGTGCCGCCGACGACGGCCACCATCTTGCCGCGCGGCATCTCGAAGGAGGCGTGCGAAACGGCGTCCTGCTCGGCCGTGTCGTACCGGAACGAGACATCCTCGAACACGATGCCCTTCTCGAACGTCGGCTTGCGCACCGGATTGGCGCTTTCGGGAAGCTCCATGTGAAGATCGAGAAGCGAGTAGATGCGGCTCAGGGCGGCAAGCGAGTTCTCGATCTGCACCTGCAGCTTTGAAAGCTGCTTTACGGGCTTGTAGATGATCAGCAGCGGCGCAAGCATGGGCACGACGTCGGACACCTTCACGCCCATGACGAAGCACCAGACGACAAATCCGCAGAGGAGAAATATGCCGACGGTCTCTACCGTGGGACCTACCATCAGCCCCAGGCGAAGCGCGCGCATGGTGGACTTGAGCATGTAGCGGTTCGTCTTCGCGAACTGGACGTTCTCGTGCTCCTCGGTATGATAGCTCTTGACCACGCGGATGCACGTGAGTATCTCGTGAATCTTGGCGCCGATCATCGAGGCGCGCTCAAGCGTCTTTCTTGCCCACTTCTTGATGCGGCGGCCAAGCATCTGCACCGGCAGGACGAACAGCGGGAAGCCTATGGCGATCAGGCAGAGCGTCGGCAGCATGTGGTTCGCGGCGGCAAACCAGACGATGAATCCTATCGCCACGAATATCTCGAACGGCGCCAGCGCAACCTCGGAGAGGATGGTGGAGAGGATGATCTGGATCTGATGGGGATCGCCAAAGATGCGGGAGAGCACCTGTCCCATGTCCACGCGCCCGAAGAACTGCATGTTCTGCCGCTGCACATGCTCGAGCATCTCCTGCCGAAGATCGGTCACCGCGTGCGCGCCAGACCAGCTCAAACAGTAGTGGTTGAGATACATGAGACCCAGGCGCACCAGCGCCACGAGCGGTACGATCACGCATACGATGAGCACCAGCGCCCCGCCCATGCCGCCTTGGTCGTCCTGAAGCCTGATGCCCAGCCTCGCCGCCCATTTTTCTACCTTTGGATACCAGGCCGGCAGCTTGGAATTTCGCTCGATCTGCTTTTCGATCGCGTTTCTGGGCCTGTGTCCGGCCGTCGCGGGAGAAGCTTGACGCTCCTTCTCCGCGGCCTTCTCGACCATCTCGGCCTTCCCGGCTCCCTCGACCTTCTCAACCCCCATGTCGTGCGACTCGACATGCTGCAGCGCAGGCTGCACGATCTGGAAGAACGGCACGAGCGTGCCGGCCGTGGCCATGCCGCAGATGACGCCGATGGCCAGGCGCAGCCTGTACTTCTTCGCGTATTTCCACACCCGGGCGTAAGCCTCGCGTATCGTATAGTCGCGATCGAAGAATTCCTTGCGGTACTCGATCTTGCCCCTGGTCTTTTGCATTGGACGTCCTGTCTCCTGTCTATCGGCCACCGTCAGCCTCCTCGTACCTTAAATTTGCGATTTCGCAGTCAATCAACACATCAGGCTCCTGATCGTAGAATATGAGCGCGCACGACTCGCTCCCGTTCCCGCAGACGCCCGCCACGCGCACGCACAGGACAACGTTTCCGTCCACCATCAGCACGAACACGTCGCGCACGATCTCGAAGCGCACGCGAGCGGCAACGCCCATCTTGAACGAAAACGGGACGGATCGGCTGTCCGGCGCGAAGAAACCTCCGTCAATCACGGAAAAGACGAACCGTTCGTTGTGACGGAGCATGAACCGAAGCCGTTGGTGAAGCGATCGCACGAGAAAGTCGAACTGAAGCTGTTCGCGGAAAGGCGTATGCGGCGTATAGTCGAACTCAAGCGCGTAGACGGGCGGGAGCGGCCTGCCGGAGACCAGCATGATCCACCGCATCGGACGTCCCCCAGGATAGACGAGGCGCTGTCCGACGTCCGTCGGATTGACGGAATATCCCGTCGCCGCCTGCCGCCGCGGCGCAAACGGGAAAACGCCGGTGAGCCTTCCCTTCCACAGTTCGGCCGGCATCTCGCCCCTGCAGATGTCGTTTACGAGCCTGACCTCGCATGCCGTATCGTCAACACCCAGGAAGAAATCGCCGACAGGCGCCGTGCTCGACATGACCGTGCGCCAGGCCACACGAGGCCGCGGTGCGTCGCCCAGAAGCTTGTCGACCTGGGAACACAGTGCCGCCAGCCTGCGACGGAAGACCCTTTCGAAGTGCCGCCGGAGCGGAGGCATCGCCTTCGACAGATGCCACGCGACAGCCGCAATGACGCGGCGTCCGTGCCAGAAGTCGCCTTTCGAAGGAGAAAAGAGGTTCACGACTTCCCCTCCACTGCGGAATCAAGGGCGCGTCTGAGCCAATCACGCGAAAACTTCACGCGCTCGTCCAGAACCTTCGCATCAGGCTGTACGGCATCGCCCGACAGCGCCCCCGAAAGTCCCTCCTCTAGCGTTTTCACGAACATCGGACCGCTGACGAACGTGGCGGCTTCGTCGAACTTGGCGGACATCACGCGGCGTGACGGATCTGAAGACTGCATCACTCGCACGTTCTTTCCGTAAATGAGCGAGAACATTAGCGCATGGTAGGAGTTCGTAACCACTCCCGACGAACCCGCGATGGACGCCAGAAATTCAGCAGGCCCCGCCTCTAGCCGCAGGCGCACTCCGGCTTCGCGCCACTTGCGGAAATCCTTTCGGTTCTTGCGGATCTGATCGGGGTTGAGTGACGCCTTTCTCCAATACCCCCCGACGAACATCTCGATGTCCACTCCGGCCTCGGCGGTGAATTTCTTCAGGAGGGGTTTCATCGAATCGATGTCCTCCAGCAGGAAACAACATGTCAGGTACTTCCTTGGCGGCGGCGCGGCAGGTTTGAAACGGTCCCAGAACGAACGCGATATCAGCAATGTCGGATCGACCACCACATCCGCCCTGGATCCGCAATCCGCAACCATTTCCGCAGCCGTCTTCTCCCGCACGGAAAGAGCCTTGAAACGTTTGAAGCCTTCGCTGTACTCGTCTTTGAGATCGTCAGGAAGAGATGTCATTCCAAATGACGCCGCGTATGAGATACCGGGCAATCCGGGCGGAGTTTCCCTCAGCAGATAATCGGCCGGAACGGCATTCACGGCATTCCACACCTGGTCGCTGCCCACCACGATCACGTCAAGTCCCATGTCGCGCGGGGCGTCTTTCCAGTGGCGGAAATGGTAATCCGTAAGATTCAGGTTCTCATTGATGAAACACATCGTGGCGAGACGGCGGCGAAGCTCCGCCACAACTCCGGCATATGACATGGCGGCCTTCAGCCAGCTCAACCACTTCATCGGGCTACGCGACGCCAGTATACCTTTAAGGCGGGCGCAATCGTCGTCGCGCCAACGGTCGATGACGCACGCATCGTACCCCATGTCCGCAAGCGCCGATTTCAGCGCAAAGGCCTGCAGGACGGCTCCGTAGTTCGTCTGCGCATGCAGCGTGAGAATGCCGACCCTCATCTTACCCTCACCCCCTCAGACTGGACACGAAGGAAGCGAAAATTCCCAACATAGAAGAGACGGCGTCCGTCCTTATAGCGTTTTTCCCGGATCAGAGGAACTTCGTCCTCATAGCGCATTCGGCGCCATACGTGAGGGACGCGACCTGCATGAGCCACCAGCATGTGCAGCACCGCCGCGCGTTCCACATCAGGCGATGCCAACTTCAGATAGCGTTCCCTGGCATGCTCGCCCATCCCGCGCAAAGCCTTTCCGTCAAGGGCGGCCAGTTCGCGAAGAGCCGATTCCATTGCATCCGTGTCGCCTGCCCGGACTATCCGCCCCGACATCTCGTCCAGCACATAGTTCGCTCCAGTACGATCCGTGGTGACAACGGCTTTCCCGTACATGCAGCCCTCCATCACCGTCAATCCGGCCGGCTCGTCCAGCGATGGCACGCAAAGGACATCTATCGAATCGAAGAAGGCTTTCTTCTTGTCACCCTGCACTTCACCGGCCCATGCGATTGAATCGTCGCCTGCGGTCTCGGATTTAAGCCGTTCGCCATCGCCCACCGATATGCGCCCTGCGATGTGGAGTTCTGCCGACGGAAAATCACGATGCATGCGGCGGAACGCATCCACAAGAACGCCCAAGCCCTTTACCGGTATGAAAGATCCGATAAACCCGAATCTGACCTTCCCGCAAATCCCCGTCGGGAAACCGGTGAAAAGGTCGGCGACTGCATTGTGGATTATGCGTACGCGCGGATTGTAGTCCCTCACCACCGCCGCATTGTACTCCGAAACCGTATACAGATTGGGGAACGAGCGAAACACGCGCTCGAAATCCTGGTTCCACCAGATTTCCTCATCCAGAAGCTTCGTCTCCCGTATGAACCAAACCACCGGCATTCCACGCCTTCGCAGGACATCGACGAACTTGTATGTGCAGATCGTATTGCAGACGA
>JAEEGL012608429.1_pt1 | contig 10519 bp, 10 predicted proteins | sample 9134231 | NCBI WGS metagenome assembly JAEEGL01 (sample SAMN16246548, study PRJNA631951) | gut metagenome | biome: gut microbiome; feature: rumen; material: fiber-attached | host: Bos | place: Iran: Karaj | collected 2018-10
AACCCGCTGTATCTCGATATGTACGTCCGCGAATACCTTGAGTTTGTGGCGGGTGTCCACCAACTAAAAGGCGAAGCCGCCCACAAGCGCATCGAGGCGATGATTGAGGAGACAGGCCTCGGCCTGGAGGCACACAAGAAAATCGGGGCCCTCTCGAAGGGCTACCGCCAGCGCGTGGGCCTCGCCCAAGCTATGATGCATGACCCGCAGGTGCTCATCCTCGACGAACCCACTTCGGGCCTCGACCCCAACCAGCTCATCGACATCCGTAACCTCATCTCCAGCCTCGGCAAGGAGAAGACCGTGCTGCTCTCTACCCACATCATGCAGGAGGTGGAAGCCATTTGCGAACGCGCCATTATTATTAATAAAGGTGTGGTGGTGGCTGACGACAAGATCGAGAACCTGAAACAAGACAACGCCATGAGTAACGTGGTCATCGTGGAGTTCGAAAACGAAGTTAGTGAAGACCTGCTCCACAGCATCCCGCAGGTGGGACGCGTACAGCACGTGAAGGACAACCACTGGATTCTTGAACCCCAAGGCGATACCGACATCCGCGCCAACTTGATGAAGTGGTCGGTGGACAACAGACTCATCATCAAGACCTTGCAGAAAGAGGACTTGAGTATCGAGGAAGCTTTCCAAAAACTGACAAAAGGTTGATTAACATCATCGTATCGTTGATTTGTTAAATCGTTGAAATGTTGAATTGATTTTTTGCAACAATTCGACAAATAAACAATCAACAATTCAACAAAAAGTACTATTTTTGCGCCCGCAAATGTGGAAAGATTTGATTTGATTGCAACCACAAGAAAAAATGCTAAAACAATGCTTTTTCCTTCCCTTTCAGTCAACAACTTCCCACACAAATTTATTATTAACTAACTAATAAACAATTTGTTATGGGTTATTATTTCACTTCAGAATCCGTTTCCGAAGGCCATCCCGACAAAGTAGCCGACCAGATTTCGGATGCCGTATTAGACGAGATTCTACGCTTCGATCCCACCTCGAAGGTGGCCTGCGAAACCTTAGTCACCACCGGACTTGTAGTAGTGGCGGGCGAAATCCGCACCAACGCCTACGTTGAAATCCAAGATGTTGCCCGCCGTGTCATCAACAAAATCGGCTACAACAAGTCTGAGTACCAATTTGACGCACAATCGTGTGGTGTGCTCTCTGCCCTACACGGACAGTCAAACGACATCTTCCAAGGTGTCAAGCGCGAGGCCGACGAAAATCAAGGCGCCGGCGACCAAGGCATGATGTTCGGTTTTGCCTGCAAGGAGACCGAGAACTACATGCCGCTCACAATTGACCTGTCGCACATCCTTTTGAAAGAACTTGCCGCCATCCGCCGCGAGGGCAAGAAGATGACCTACCTACGCCCCGATGCCAAGTCGCAAGTGACAGTGGAATATGGCGAAGGCTGGAAACCTTTGCGCATCGACACCATTGTCATTAGCACGCAGCACGATGAGTTTGCCGACGACGAGACTATGCAAAAGAAAATCAAGGAAGATGTGCTCAATATCCTCATCCCGAGGGTAAAGAAACAGCTGCCCGCCCGCTTGAAGAGGCTCTTCGACGACAAGTTGAATCTCTATGTCAACCCAACAGGCAAGTTCGTCATCGGCGGACCTCACGGCGACACAGGCGTGACTGGCCGCAAAATCATTGTCGACACCTATGGTGGTCGCGGTGCCCATGGCGGCGGTGCTTTCTCTGGCAAAGACAGTTCAAAAGTGGACCGTTCGGCAGCCTATGCAGCCCGTTACATCGCCAAAAACCTCGTGGCTGCGGGAATCTGTGACCAAGCTTTGGTGCAGATTGCCTATGCCATCGGCAAGGCCGAGCCTGTGGGCTTCTACATCAACACCGACAGCACCTCGCATGTCAGGATGAGCGATGCCGAGATTGCCCTTAAGGTGAAAGAGTTGGTCAACTTGAAACCTTATTTTATCGTGAAGCGTTTCGGCCTCACCAATCCCATCTTCGAAGAAACGGCATCCTACGGCCATTTCGGTCGTCAGCCTGAAACCCGAAAAGTGGAGGTTTATTACGAGGACAAAGACACCTTCCACGAAGGCGACCACATCTACAAGAACGTGGAGTTCTTCGGCTGGGAAAAGCTCGACCTGGTTGATGAGCTGAAAACAGCCTTTGGCTGTTAAGACTCCAATTCCGACGACAAAGGCCTGCAAGACACGTCTCAGCAGGCCTTTATCGTGTAAACAAAAGCGACAATTCTAAAGTTCAACTTCTTCTACGTCCATATTAGACATAATAATACGCGACATCCTCTCCTCTTCTGACAAGCCAAGATATTCGATGGATTTCTGGGCATCATTCACGAGTTCACTCTCAGGATAGTCATCAATCAGCTTCTGGTAAGCCGTATGAGCCATAGCCGTATCATTGAGCATATCTTCATAGACGAATGAGCCTACCAAAAGCAAACTCATCGGAGCCCATTTCGATTGAGGATATTGCTCCAACAATTGGTCGCAAAGCTTAATGCTTTTATCGGCATCTCTCAGCATCACATTAATTTCCATAGCATGGAATAGCCATTTGGCAGCTGTGGTGTCGTCAGGATTTTGTTTGACATACTGACAATAAACCTTGGCCACTTTAGGAGCCTCCTCTTTATTCAAAGACTTGTCGGCATTGAACAAAGAAGCTTGGGCGGAGTATATGTCCTCCTGCGTTAGTTTCTTTCCATTTCCACCACATGCATACATACCGAATGCCAAAAGGGCGAAAATCATAATTTTCAAGTGTTCTTTCATTGTTGACATATTAATTTAATTTCGATGTAATCAATTGCTATTGTCTCCTATTATCTGTGTCTTTTCTTATGTGGAAAAATCATACGGTAATCCACATCACATTTGCCCTCAGAGATAGCACGCAACTTACTTTGCAACAATGTTTTGCGCAACGGTGCAATGCGGTCGACATGAACATGACCCTCCAGATGGTCGTATTCATGCTGAATGATACGTGAGCGGATGCCTTCAAACACATCTTCATGTTCTTGGAAGTTCTCGTCAAGGTATCTGATACGGATTTTATCAGGTCGCATCACCTCTTCATAAATATTGGGCAAACTGAGGCATCCTTCTTTGAAAGACACGTCATCGCCAAATGTTTCAAGAAGCTCTGCATTAATGAACACTTGCTTGAAATCCTTGGCATCCGGATAATCGGGATAAAATGGATTTCCGTCGACGATAAACAGGCGGATGGACTTATTGACTTGAGGAGCGGCAAGTCCAACGCCTTCAGAGTGGGCCAAGGTCTCCCACATATCCTTCATCAACGTTTCCAACTCGGGATAATCGGGAGTGATGGGTTGAGCAATGGCTTTCAATGTGGGGTGACCGTATGCTACAATAGGTAAAATCATATCTTATTTTTTAATTGATTCCATATACGACTGGAGGATAATGGTGGCTGCAATGGTGTCGACAAGTTCCTTGTCCTGACGGCGCGATTTGCTAAGGCCTGCATCAATCATAGTTTGATGTGCCATTACTGAAGTAAAACGTTCATCATAACGCACATATTTCATATCAGGCAGCAATTTTTTCAAGCGATTGACGATAGGTTCAATATACTTCGAGCAGTCGGAAGGATTGTTCTTCATATCCTTGGGCTCGCCGATGACGATCCGCTCCACCTCCTCGCGCTTCACATAATCCAAGACAAAATCGACAAGCTTGTACGACTCCACCGTCGTCAACCCATTGGCGATGATTTGCAACGGATCAGTGACGGCAATGCCACTACGTTTGCGCCCTAAATCGATAGCCATTATCCTTGCCATATCTTCCAAATTCGAGGCGCAAAATTACACAATTTTCTTAAAACATCGATGTATCGCCCTTACCTTTATTCTACCCAGCTATTCTATACCTCTTTTACAAATAATACAATACTGCTATTCTCAATATTTCACTAACTTAAACATTTTACCCATATGCACTGGCGTACCGTAATTAACAATATAAACACCAGATGCCCAACTACTTGCGTCTATTTCAATAGTCTTCAAAAAACGAACCGTAGTCATTATGTTGCCGTAAACATCCAAAACAACCATATCCGTGAAGCCTTCAGAATCAGATTTTACAGTAAACTTACCACCCGTTGGATTGGGAAATATGCCATATTCAATTTCAGGCATTTCTGGTTCTACTGGTGTGGGCATTACTGCATCCCACGAAGCTTCCCAACCTGTGGAAGTGGTGAGACAATCAGAGCGGAACTCTATGCACATCACATTGCCCGACGACCGCACCGTGCCTGGACTCTGTGTATTCCAACGGCCTATCTTTGGGGCATAAACATTGTCGCCGTCGTAAATCCAAAGGAAGTCGAAATCGGTCTCCAAGCTAAAGCTACTGAAGTTCAGCTGAATAGTTGACTCTTCTGGGCCACGAATCACCCAAATCTTGCGCTCGTCGTCGCCATAATTCAGATGGTCGAGGCGGCCTTCCTCACCTTCCATGACAGTGACTGGTGTACCCTCGTTGATGAGCTTGTAATAGTAGTTCCAGTCCCAATACGGTCCCGGGTCGGTGTGGCTTTGGTCAGGATAGTGCTGATGCCCACGGATTTGGATGCATGCCCCTTCACCGCCGAGGTTGTAAAGCCCGTTATTGATGCAAAAGCCATTGTCCAAAGTGTCGCGGTCATGCGTGCGGTAGCCTTTGATAGTGTCGTAGCGCGAACAAATACTCCGCACCAAATTAGCCGACGACTGGTACATCTCCTCAGTGAAATACTCCCAAACGTTCCCGTAGGCTTCATGCTCGATGCCAATGGTATAGCCGTTTGCCGTGCGGGCATGCCAAGCCTTGTCTTTCTCAAGCACCATTTGAGTAACCTGTCCATCGGCAGAGCGGATGACATAATGCGCCGAAACCTCAGCATCACAGTTCTTGAACCAGCTGATGGTTCCAGCGTATGAGCCTTCGGTATAATGGATGACTATTGCGCTCACCTCTTTGGTACGCGGTTCCCAGTTGCATTCTGGTGCAGGGTCCCAAATGGCCGGTGGATAGTCGGGACTGCACGAAATGCCCAATTCAGGCGCTGAAAGCATATCATAATGCTCGCCAAAAACCGCTTTTAAGTCGATGTCATATTTAGTGAAACCGTATTGTTCCGCCTTTTTTGCATCATTCAAGAAAGTACACACCGAATAAAGCATGCTTTGCATAGGATACACATCCTTCTCCTCCCCTATCGGCAATTCCGAAAGTTGCTGGATGACGGATAGATAGCCTTTGATTTCATTTGCATTACGCTCTTTGGCTAGTCTCTCAAAAGCCTTGGCATAGGCCAACACATTCTTTTCGGGACTCTCCAAAATCTCCTCTTCCGAAATGCCTGACAATTCCGACACCAAAAGCAGGTTCTCGCGGAAATAGTTCTTGCCGTCCTTCACCAAGCCCATCAAGCCGTAGGCACGCGGCATAGCATCAGGACCGTCGTGGAAATAATTCCCGTCTGTCAGATGATGGCAATGCGTGTTGGTGAAGGAGACGGCTTCGAGCAGGCCTTGTGGAATGTCGGGGCAGGCTTGGTAGGCTACCTCGAAATCATTTTTATAGTTTTGATTTTCTGTATTTTGCGACAATAACAAAACTGGCATTAAAAGCAAAAAAAGCCATAGCGTTGTGATTCGTTTCATGGGTGTAGAATTTGAAATTTCGCTCTGCAAAAATAAAAACAAATCATATCCTATCGGCAACTATTCCAGGAATAAATCGCACACCTTTATGGTCAAAAGCGGCATTGATGTTGACCACATAGCGATGCAAAATGCCTTCTTCGTCACAAAAGCCATTCAACGCAGCCATACTAACCGGCTTCTCGAAACGCTTGTATTTACATTCAACGGCCATTTTGTGTTGCGACCCTTCAACGACAAAATCGACTTCCGTGCCGTTTTGCGTACGATAGAAGCTGATGCCATCATCCGCCCTACGGTTTCGCCATAATTCCAACAAGATTTCATTCTCGAAGATGGCTCCGTTGTCGGTACGGAAAGGCATTTCGTTAAAACTGCCGTAAATGATGTTGCGAAGCCCCAAATCGCAGAAATACACTTTCTTCATCTTTCCGATAACCTTGCGACGGTTGGTGAAAAACGGCTCAATGAGTTTGATGACATACATTTTTTGCAACAGCCCGATGTAGGTTTCACAATCAGCGTAAGGCAATCCACTTTCGCGGCTCAATTCATTGACATTGACCAAATTGCCAATTTGAGCGGCCAACAATCGCAGCAGCTTGTTGAAACCCACAAAATGCTCATTGGCCACATAACGCCTCACATCGTTGAGCAGATAGGTTTGGTAAATGTCGTTGAGCAGCTCCGATTTTTCCTCGGGATGGACGGTCAAGGCCGTGCGGGGCAATCCGCCATAAACGAGATAGTCCTGATAAGCAGCTTGCAGTTCGCTCGTCAATGCCTCATCCGAAGCATCGTCAAGGGTTTGCTGCAAACGAAACAACTTCTCGTCCCTAAACAGCATATACTCTGAAAACGAAAGTGATAGCACTTCTATAATACGCACCCTACCCGCCAGCGACTCTTCCACATTCTTGAGTATGTCGAGGCTCGAACTGCCTGAGCAAAGGATTTTCAAATGCTCATGCTTGTCAGTCAAAAGTTTCAGCATGGTCGAAATGCCGTTGACAAACTGGAACTCGTCAATCATCAGCAGGCCTTCCAAATCCTCATTCAAATAGACCCGCAAATATTGTTCAACAGTGCTCAGTTTCTGGAACCTTTCGGCCACTTCCGCATCCTGACCGTTCAGAAACAATGTATTGCGGAAGCCCTCGGTAGGATACATTTTCATGATGGAGGTCTTGCCCACCTGCCGTGCACCTATCAATACGGCTATAGGCAGCCATTTGAAAGCCTCAGTGATTTTCTTCTCGTATTTTTCGCGTCGTATCATGTCGTTTCCAATGTAAAATCCGATGCAAAAGTAGTGATTTTTTAGAAATCTTACAAAAATCTCTATGGATTTTTATTGAAATGATCAAAAAACACTGAAATCACGCACAAACGACCATCCAGTTTGCGGCTGCCGCAATACGACGGTCCTATAATGCCGCGTCTGGAAGACGCAACCTGCCATAAGCACCCCGATAGGCATAAAAAGCATGGTTGCCGCAATGCGACAGCCCTACAACGGCTGGGTTGTAGGGCTGTCACACCATGGCAGCCGTAAAACTACAAAAGGCACCGCCCTTTCCCCAAAAGAAATGTCCGACTAGGGAAAGGGCGGATGAGAATTGGCAGAGTCAGATTCGAAAGAATAAGACTAACTATTCTCGTATCTTGAAATCTCTTGCGTTATACTCGATGGCATCGAATTAATGGAATAATTCTTCTCCTCGCGCACACGTTTTCTAATCTCTCTCTTCACCGAGTCCTTGCTTTTTCCTGTAATTGCACAAAGCTCATCCAACAATATTGACTCAATGGAATAAAAAGAATCAATGTCCTTAAGAAGCGTAAGTATTTTCTTCTTTTGTTTCTCTATTTTTTCTTTTCTAATTGAAGGCACGAGGCCAAAGCATATTGATGTAATTATGCTTGCAAACCCAAAGATCAAAGCAATGATTATTCCTGTATCCATATCACTAATGTATTTACAAGGTTATTCTCATACATTTATTCCACGTCTCGCACCAAGCGTACAGATCTACCATCGTACCGATACCCAGTAGTGCCTATGAAAAGCCTGTCATCAGCAAAATACCATGTGCCAACGCTCAGACCATTGCACGAGGCCGACCAATAGTGACCACTATAGCCCACATTCCCGACCGATGTCTCCCAGCGGTCACCTGCAGCAGGCAGAAAAACCGCATCGTTAGCTTCAATTATGGTCCAATCTTCAGCCGTAATCTCATTGACAGAATAAGGTGCATCGCCTCTATTAGTGTAATTCAACGCATAGACCGAAGTGTTCCAGTTATCAGGCAACAGGATGAGACCATTCATTTCATTCACCACAGCCTTGGCATATCGAATATCCGACAATGTAGATCGGCTGTTAAGCACATAAGACCATTCATCACTTAATAAAGTGCGCCACTGCTCTGGCATGTTTCCACCGTTAGTAATCGCATTGTAAACACCCCAGTCAGAATTGGCGTATGTGCCAGTCAAATTAAAGTAACTCGTTCCCTCAATGGGGCCATAACCATATCCATAATCAGAAGCATTCCAATCGGTCAAATACTCATAATCATATGGTTGGTAATACGTATTCCCATTATCCCAACCACTTGTACCCCAGCCAAACAAATCGCGATCAACATTCTGGTTCGCGCTGTTCTGACCCGTTGTCGTTCCAAGACAATCCCACTGGTGTTCAGCAAACTTCCAATAGGGTGTACTGGCACTGCCAATGTACTGCAAGTTTCCTTGCGAAAAATACACTTGGTCACCATTAGCATTGATAGTAAACTTTCCGCCAATTGCGCCAACAGGAACTTCGCCAGGATTGACCTCGGAAGTAACATTCACTTCGATGCCCACAGTCAAGTAACCGTTTTCTGTAGTGGCAGGGACGGCTCCGCGTGTACCAATATATACGCCATCCTGAGAATAGGCACTGCCTTGCTCCCCTGCTCCCAAAGCCTCATTCGGCAGCAAGATAGCCCACTTCTCTCCATTGCCAGCAGGCAAAGTGATAACACCGTTGCTTTCTTGACCATTGGTCAAAGTGTTTTCAGCGAAGTTTACCGTCACCTTATTGTTAAAGCCCGTCACACAGATAGCCGCTTCCGAAGCCGTGGTAACATTGAATTTCACCAAGGCGCACTTGTTCAGCAAATGGGCAGTGTAGTCCGTCATGCTTGCGGTGTAGTTCTCATTCGACAGTGCTGCCGAAATCACGGGCAGATGCTCAGTTTGGTCACTGATGACCACCGAGCATGATTGGGTAACACCCGAAGTAAGCGTTTCGGCTGGTGTGACATTACCGAGGAAATAGAATTGTAGTGGATAGCCTTCCGTCGCATTGCTGATGGCTCCTGTGAACAGACTGCCGTTGTAGGTCAGCGTGCCCACATACTTGCCGCCGCTGGCCACAATGATTTGATCATTGTTCTCAAAGTTGACCGTGCCTGTGTTCGGGTTTACTACCACTCTTGAGCCATCGGTTGCCGTGCTTGTCGAAGCACCGCTCACATCAAGCGTGATGGTCACGGCTTCGCCTTGGTTTTCTGCGTTGTTTTGTTCGTTCTTCTTGCATTGCGAAAGGCTCAGCACCAGTGCCAATGCCATTACGATTGTGCTAAATCTTTTCATTTCAATTCTTTTTAACGGTTTGATTTTCTTTTCTTTAATGTTGCATAGCCTGCGCCTGCCGCAAGCAAAATGAGTAGTCCGCTACCCATTGGCGTTTCGCCAAAGGTTTGGTTGGTGATGCCGCCATTGGTTGCTCCAAAGCCCTGATTGTCAAGGCCGTCTTGGGTGAAGCCAAAGCCTTGGTTGGTGAGGTTGCCGAATGTTGCTCCGAAGCCTTGATTCAGCAACCCCGATGCGCCAACCTCACTCCGATTGGCGTAATCATTGTTGCCTCCTCGTCCGAACAACCCTCGGAAGCTGTCATTCTGTGCCACCATAGGCGGCGACAAAACCATTCCCCCAGCCATTGCCAGCAAAATCACGATTGTTCTCATTTTCTTTTTGCTCATAGCTCTTTTTTGTTGTTTAAAAAGTTGTTAATTACTGATTTTCAAATAATTTAGAAGATTCTCCCACCGTCCACACCAAACAAAAGAAGCGTGCGCTGTGTTATATCACATCGTACTTGAAGGTCGTAGGATACCTGTAAAACAAAATGCAATAACAGCCACACGCTATACAGCGTGAAGCCATTATACCCCCCTTGTTTTACTTTGGCTTGAAAATTTCCTACGTTCTCAAGTACAAGGAAGCATAACGCTTCTAAAGTCAATATGTACGAACTGGCGAACCAATTCAGGGGCAAAAGTAAGGATTTTTATGGCAGCACAAACGAAATTGCAAAAAATGATGAAATTTTCCCTAAATTTGCAGCCAAATTTGGGTCGCTTCGCGTCACTGCGAGGCACGAAGCAGTCCAGTGAACCTATTTTACTCTGGATTGCTTCGTCGTTCCTCCTCGCAATGACGCAAAGCGCATCAAAATCAACAATTAAACAATTCAACGATTAAACAATCAACAATTAAACATAATGAACGCACTCAACGATTTCCAAAAAGAGATTCTCGCTGGCATCCCCGATGAACTGCCGGAAGTGAAGCCATACGACACGACCATCAACCACGCGCCCAAGCGCAAGGACATCTTGACGAAGGCCGAAAAGAAACTGGCCATCCGCAACGCTTTGCGTTACTTCCCCGCCAAGTTCCACGCCACCTTGGCCCCCGAATTTGCCGAGGAGTTGGAGAAATACGGCCGCATCTATATGTACCGTTTCCGTC
>JAEEGL012763022.1_pt1 | contig 10519 bp, 14 predicted proteins | sample 9134231 | NCBI WGS metagenome assembly JAEEGL01 (sample SAMN16246548, study PRJNA631951) | gut metagenome | biome: gut microbiome; feature: rumen; material: fiber-attached | host: Bos | place: Iran: Karaj | collected 2018-10
CGTGGTTTGTTAGATGCTGTGGTACTATCAAATTTTCTGCGCCGATTGTGAACTTTTGCTCCACATTAACCTTTAAAGGTGAGCTGCTGGTGACAGTCCCAAAACACACATCTGCCAAATCAGCATCATTCATAACGCCAGCAACAGTCTGTTTTATAACATTTAAGAATTCATCATAATTAGGCATTATTAATATCACCGCCTCTCAATGTCAGGTCCATCCAGTGCTCGTTCTCTTTGTATTCGTGTTCGCAACTCTCGACCAACATCCAGTTATTCACTGTCATGTCTCCAAGTTCTAACTGAACAGCTACCATGCTTCCTGCTCTAACCCTATTGTCTCCAATGGCTTTTTTGACCTTCAGGCTCTTTGTCTTAGCGTTATAGAGTGACAACAGAGAATCCGCTTTAGATTTACCATTTTCGCCCTTATCAATAGATTCATAATACTGGAGCACTCCCCATTCATTGATGTGTTCTGAATCCTTGGCGATATAGATTTCTCTCTTTCCTGTATCCTCGTTATCGTAGTAGAGCTTTATTTGGTTGTATGTCTGATTATCAATACTAGACTCGTAGTCATAGGACTGAGCTGTCTCAGAATCGATTAAAATACCCACTGCCATATTTTCTATAGCTGTTATCCTTAAAGCCCCGAAATCGTCATATAGGACGTACATCTCGCCTGTATTTTGAACGGTCAGGTCAAGGGATGTTTGTAAGATATCAATCAATGTATTGCCATCCTCTAGTCGTGATGGAATAACATACTCTGTATCTTCTATTTCGCCCACCGACAATTCGAAGTCTTTGGCTATTGTTTTTAATAATTCTGAAGCTGTTTTCGTGTATTGATACGTAGCTTTGTTCTTGAGATATCTCATTTGATCATAAGCCGTAACACTAACTGATTTGCTTTCATCTCTCTTGATTGTGAAGATGAATCCATAGAATATATTAGAATCTCCATCTTTTAGTACTACAGCGTTCCCTTCTGAGATATTGAGGATATCATCCTGGATAAGCTTAAATGTAAGCTTTCCAGGAGACCCTTTTCTTTCTGTAGACCATTTGATACCTTCTTGAACAACTGGATAATATAGTTTTGAATCATTTTCTATCATTAATTCCATAATTGCTCCTTTATGATGCCGGTATCGTCAGGACTTGCCCTGGATATATCAGGTTAGGATTTCCTCCTATCACTGACTTATTAGCGTTGTATATGGTATTGTACTTTGAGCCGCTTCCATAATATTTCTTTGCTATATTCCAAAGGCAATCGCCTTTTTTCACTGTGTATGATTGAGCTCCTCCGCTGGTAGGCACTGCTGCATCTTCTACAGCTCTAGTCTTCTTTTTCTTTGATATTGTGACCGCTACTACCTTCGTTGCGTACTCTCTATACTGCTTAAGTTTCACTGACACTACCATGTCAAGCCCGTTATTCTTTGCGTCCTCTTTGATGGTGTAGCTCTCTAGGCTGACTGTTATATTAGTGCCGACAAGTGCTGTCCCTCCTGGGAGAGTCCTTGTGACTATAAACTGAAAAGAGCTTTTAGAACCCTTTAATGATTCCAAAAGCCCTAAATAATATTCTGCTGTTTTGAAGCCACCATCATATACTGCAAAAGGGTGCTTGACGTTAGGAAGCATCATGTCGAAATCGATATCTGTCAAACCTGCAGATTTAAGCACATTGATTTCACTCTCATTGATCAGTGTGTATTTCTTATTATTTCCATTGATTTTCACATTCAAACTCTCTGGCGTTACAGGGAGTAGTGTGGAGCCAAGGTAAAAATTATAAGCCATGTTATACTCCTTCCGCTGCTGCAAGCATCGCTTCGTATACTCCAGCTGATAGAGTGCTCACCATTCCATCAATGTCCATATCTGATGATACGTTATTGTTGTTTGTCATGTTTACACTAATCTCAGCTGTAGTGAATCGATTGATTGCTTCAGTTTCAGCTATGTCGCGTAGGTATTCTAGTTGCTCATCTGTTGCGTCAACATCTTTTGATGTGTTAGCAGCAGTCTCTGCAGTTGAGCCTGCTATATCTCCAAGTTCGGATGCGTAAGCTCCTGAACCGAATCCTGTGTATGATGATGCGTCGGCGCCACCTTCTCCAAATGAAAACATTCCTGAAACACTGTCTGCTATTCCATCGCCCCAGGCAGCTCCATTTTCAAAAGCAGCTCCATAGTCTTCATATTCGAATGTACTCATGCCTTCGCTGAATGCATCGCCTACCGAAGTGTACTCCTGAACGCTTCCTGCCGCTTCTGCAGATTTGGCTGCGTAATCGTCAGCTGCGCTTGAAATGCTTGAAAAATCAAATTCTACAAATGGTAGTTTATTCAGTGCCTCGCATATACCTTCTACAACCTCTAGAGCTGTAGCTAAGAGCCCGTAGAACCATGATTGAACATTGGCGATGACATTGTGGAATGCTATTCCTATGTTTTCGCATACTGCCCCTAGGGCATTCCAAATTCCAAGAGCAATATTTGCCACAAGCAACCCAAAATTCTTAAAGGCTGCTCCTACCACAAATACACCGCCCATCATTACTCCAAACCATGAGCTTGCCACACCTGTAGCATTAGCTATCCACTGGCATATAGCAATGATTGCGGCTACTAATGCTATAACAGCTAATACAATCCATGTAATTGGACATGCCATTAATGCTGCGTTAAGACCGTATTGAGCGGCTGTAGCGGCAAGTGTTGTCCCTGTAGCCATAGCTTGTGCTGCCGCCTTGACTCCTTCGGCGACTGCTGCAACTCCATTAATAACATTGATAGCAAGCATCGCTCCCTCGTAGAGTGCAAGAGCTGTAACAATTCCCATTACTATTGGCTCGATTACCGACCAATTATCGCTAAAGAACATAGCTACCTGCCCTGCCAATTCCATTACATTCAGCAGCCAGTTTGCTATCTGGGCTAATCCGTTAAGCATGTTATTTACCATCTGCTGAAACTGTTCGTTATTAGCTAATTGATTCACTCTATCAAGTACAGGCTGGAAATACATCAATGCTGTGTTTTGCATACTCGTCCACACTTGGCCCCAGGTCATCGGCATTTGATTAAATTTTTCGTTAATTTCGTCCGAGCTTGCAAATATCGCCTGCTTGACGATATCTGCTGACAGCTGCCCTTCGGAAGCCATTTCCCTTATCTGGCCAATAGGGACACCCATGTAGTCAGCAATTGATTGAATCAGGTTCGGTGCTTGTTCAAAAATTGAATTCAGCTCATCTCCACGTAATGTTCCTGAGCCTAATGCTTGCGATAGCTGTAGCATAGCATTTGATGCCTCTGCTGTAGAGGCTCCTGCTATTGTCATTTGCTTTTGAATTAAGTTTGCAAACTGCACGACTTCTTCAGAAGATCCAAATGCATCACCAGCGTTGTTGCCAAATTTAGCTACTACATCTGCCATGTCCGAGAATGAGCCTCTCGCATCTTGTGCAGACGCATATACCATTTGTACAAGTTCATCTGTGCTCTGCAATCCATCATTCATCATATCTAGTCTCGCTGTGGTTGATACTAAATCGTCGGATATATCTAGAACTTTGCCCACTGCTTGAATTGATAAGTATCCTGCCGCAAGAGCTGTTACTTTTCCAACAAGGCTATCCATGTTGTTAGAGCCCGCTACAACTTTGCTGTTAAAATCTTCTTGTTCATTCGCAGCTTGTTGTATAGCCTGGTCTATCTGATTCATGGCTGTTTCCGCTTGCTGTAATTGTGCGCGCGCAGCATTTATAGATTCTGCATCAAATGCGGAATCCACTGCCGAATCAACATTCGATAGTGTTGAGAGCATTATATTCATCGATGTTATCATCGAATTCAGAGGAGCTGACATTTTATCATATAATTGAATTGATGCTGATAAAGTTGCCATGTGTTATCTCCTTTGTTTTGCTTGACTTTTTATTTTCTTAGCTTCTTCTCTTTCTTTTTCCAATTTGATGTCTATTGAGGCGATAATAAATGCCTTTTCTTCTGTGGATAGGTTGGCGAAAGTCGATGGCAACATATGAAACTTATGCAGGCAATAATATGCATAATTAAATTCACCATTGTTGCCGTTTATAAGTTTTTTGCCTCTTCCACCTTCGCGTTTATATCTACGTCAAAACCACTATAGTTTTGGACAAAATTGGCAAAGTCATTGTACTCACTTGGGTTATCTACCATCTTTACCAAAAGGTCTTCTGGCGTAGTAACTCCGTATGAGTCCTGAAGCTGTGCGTCGTTTAGATTAGGATAGACTACAGATGCGGCGATCATTTTGGATACTAATTTTCTTGTATCAACCTTTGGTCTGAACATATTAGGCTTACCTGTTATCTGCACCTCATATGTGCATTCCTCGCGGATTCTTTCATTGTCCTCTGTGGAAAGAGCCTTGATTTCCCATTCAACCGGATTGCCCTTCTCATCGCACAAAGACTTTGTTGCCGCATACATCGCTGTCTTCTTTTCCTTCTTGTTTCCTTTTAAAAAGTACTTTAAATCTCCCATTTTAGAATCCTCTCTTTTCTAAAATACCTCCATTTAAAGGGCAAAACAGCGGGAGGACGCACTGCTTTCGGACACGTTATCCTATTGCCCTATGTCTGTTACATGTAGCTTGGCTGAGTATACTCAGAAGCTGTTGAGAAGTCACTAGCGTATGCTGTGATTTCCTGCTCGATGAAATCTCCATCGGCATCAGCTAAACTCAAAAGTACATCTCCATCGATAGCGCAGTTCTGATAAATCTTGGAATCTGTGCCAAATGATGTTGTAGGATCATTCGATGTTACCTGAACATCAAATGTAGGCATCACGCCTGTCTCCTTGAATGACTTAATCATGGCATCAAACATGTTTGAGCACTTATAGACAGTCATTGAAATCTCAACTTCAAGGCTGACAGATTTACGACCTTTCATTACAGTGCCAAGTCTTGGAACTTCCTTGGACGAAACGTTAGCCTTAACCTCTACCTTCTTTGCGTTGAGCATTGAATATCTATTTCCGTTAATTGTGCAGAACACTGTAGCCTGGTTGGTTTTAGCAGCGTCCTGTGGGTTCATTACATTTGCCATTACTTAACTCCTTTCCGCTACTGTACATTTACTGTCATGTACAACTGTTCCATAGCATTTACTGGTGTTACTGCATTTGTAACTACTACAGCCTTCTTTGTATCGCCTGCTGCAATCTCAACATCTTCCTCATCGAAATCTTCGATGGCTCTGATGTTTTCGAGCTCCTGCTCAAGCTTAACAATGTCTCCCCAGAGAGATGTGCGTCCATCAGCATCATTAGGGATGCGTCCAAGGTACTTTGTTGCAAATACTACAGCGATATCATTGGCAATCTGATCTAATACCCTGATTGTCTGATTTGATTTGAAATCATCGCCCTTTGCATCAGTTGTTGTGACAAGTGAGTCAATATCTGTCAGGATACGGATATCGTCACCTACTCTGTGGAGAACTAACTCTCCAGCATCAATTGCAGCCTCAAGCTGTGACTGTGTATAGTCAGCAGATACTGTATATTCGCCGTCGTAGAGTTTGTTTGTGCATGATTCATTTACTGCGCATGCGCCTTCTACACCAGTGAGCCAATATACGAGTGATGCTGCGTGAGCTCCTGTATCAGATACAGTGTTCTTGAGATTGATGATGCCTTCATAGTCTCCTGCATAGTTGTAAAGTACAACCTGGAACTTCTGGCCAACCTGATCACGCATTCTATTAACAAATGCACTTGCCAAAGCTTTGATAGTTGGCTCTGTTGAAACGATACCCATAACGTTGTATGTGTATGCCTCGATGAGTCCGAAGTATGTTGAGTATGATGTGCCGCTTACAGTCTCGTTTGTGCCACCTGTGAAGGATGTGCCAGCTGTGACTGCAAGTGTAGCTGTTTTGTCGTATGCAACAAAATCATCGTCTACTAAATCTGCAGCTGTTGCAACAGTCTGAGAGTTGAGCTTTGTTGTGCCCATGTAAATAGTTACATCGTACTTAGAGTCGTCATCTACATTTGCAGCAATAACGATCTTGAGATCATTTCCTCTTGTACCAGCACAGGCAGCTGTGCCAAACGCGCATGATGCTTTTGTACCGCCACCGTTAAGTCTGTATAGATATGCTGTTTGAGCGTACTTGAACAACTCTCTTAAGCCCTTCATTTCATCTGAATCATATGAATATCCAAAGATGTTCATTGTCTTCTTGATGAAGTCTTCCTGAGTTACTGTGAAGACTTTGCCTTCTTCACCCCAATTCAGTTCGAGAGGCATTGTTACGTAACCTCTGTCTGATAAATTGGCTGAAGCTTTTGATGCACTTACAAAGTTGATATAAGTGCCTGGGAGCTTCTTATTCATTGAAGTAAATGTTCCACCACCTAAAGCCATTTAATCCACCTTGCCTTTCATAAAATTGTTTATAATGTAATCTACTTCCTCTAAAGAATATTCTTTATCATCGGATAGCAGAGCGTTGACTAGGTCAACTTTGTCTTTGTATCTCATAGATGAGGCAATCTTCTCTTTCGGGAATTTGTTGCCCTCGTGAGTTTCTTTCTTTTTTGCCATATTCTACCTATTCCTTTATTCCAATATTGTCTGTATGACTCTCCATTAATTCTTCTTCATTTGGCTCATATTCAAAGAATTCAAATGTTATCTGGAAGCTTAGGACTCCTTCCTCGGTGTATCCCGCAGATTCCATATCCTCGCCCCTATATAGGCAATCGTCTACTGTGATTTCTTCCAGGCATCTAAAGAGTCTTTCCAGTACCTCGTTGCCCTCGACGTAGTAATTAACCTTGTCTAATGGAAAATACTGAACCATGACAGTTACCTGTCTCTTGACTCTAGTCGGAAGCTGCCTATCATATATTGGAGCTAACGCTTGCACAAAAAAACAAGGCTCCTCTAGGCCTTGCTCTATTGATTCTTTATGAATTTCGTAATCATCACCAAATTCATCGTAAATATTGGTACATACAGCGCTTATTATTTTGTTTATCATTTCAACGCCTCATTTAACCACTTTTGCAATTTCTTCTCCAACACCTTTGGGGCTATGTTCTTGATTTCCTTTTCGGAAATGGTAAGCATAAACCTTCCTTTGACCCATCCTTTGTGATTTACGGTTCTGTGTCCATATTCTACGTAGGATGCATATTCTGTAGGGTTCTCTATCTCCACCACAAAGTTGTGGCCTTCTTTTCTGATAGGACCTATTGTCCAGTTTCGTCTTAGATTGCCACCTGTTCTGTGTGGGTAGACTCCCACTGGGGTTCGTTTCTTGACCTTGTTCAAAAGTCTGCCTGCCAGCTCTCTTGCTGCATCCTCGATAATAGCATCTGAGTCAGCTTGCATCTTTTGCAATTTCCTTTGAAATTCTATAAGGTCTCTGTATTCCGCTCCCATTATGCCCATCCTTTGAATATTTCTAGGTGTAACTCTTGATGAGTCTGATATATTGAAGGCTCTCCTGTGCATTTGAACTCAATACTTCTTCCTAGATGTGCTATTACAAGCTTAGAGCCTGGCTCTATCACTAAGTCTGGGCTTAAGAATACCTCTATATCCTGTGTCAAATGGCTCGCAGATTCAGTCTCGCCTGTTGCAGCTCCAGACTTGTAGGATAGCCTACAAGGTATGCCTGTTTCTACGGTGACTTCTTTAAATCCTGTTGAACCGTCTTCGTTTCTTGATTTTTGATATTCTACGATGTCGCAGGTGTCCTGATACATCTTTTCATATTGAGTTCTGATTGCTACCACTTGATTCGCCGATAACATATTAAATCACCATCCTCGCCACTAATCATGCTTTCCAGTAATGTTGCAAAGTCCAATTCTGTGTCTCCATTGAAGGTTATTGATGTATCTCCCATGGATACACTCTTTATGGCCTTTTCTATGGAATCCATGCTCAGCGTTCCTGTCGCGTATTTTGCTTTTAGAAATTCCCCGCAAACACGCTCGCAAAGATTATGAAGCAGTCCCTCTGGTATTTCACTTATATGGCAGAAGTTTTTGTAGTGGTTCTCGCTCTTCTGGATGGCAAAAGCAATAGACCATGCATCTGTCAGCTCCAATGTGTAGCCTAGAGATTCCAGCCTAAGTAAAACCATCTCGTAAAAGTCCTCGCTTAGACTTGTCTCAGTAATGATGGTTGCAAGCTGTGCTTTTACCTGTTCCTGTATTTCAGTCATGGGCAATCACCGCCTTACTTCTTCTTTGTTGTAGTCTTCTTTGGCTTCTCCTCTTTCTCCTGTGTTTTTTGCACCGGTGCAATTGGAGGAGCTGGAGCTACCGGTGTGGTAGCTCTGTATCTCCTTAATAACATAGACGCCTCCTTAAGCCTTGAATGTAGCAAGGACAACCTTTGAATCGTTTGAAAGCACTGCTACATAGTGCTCGTCAGCAGAGATTACTGTTGTCTTTGCAAGGATATCTCTATCAGACTCAGCTTCTACTTTTCTCTTTAAGTAGATTGTAAGAGCTGGTGTCTCGTTAGCAAATCCATCAGCTTCAGGATCCTCGTTAGGATCACGCTGGTCGATGATAACAATTGGGTTGGTGTAGTATGGAGCAGCAACAACTGCCACCTTATCGCCAACTACAAGTGTTTTATCGATAGCGTTTTCCATGATTGTTGAAAGGTGCTTGTTTGTAGCATCCTCTGTTGTCTCATCAGATACGATTGTGATAGTACCTGAAGTATTGTCCTTCTCGTACTTAACAAGCTTTACCTTCTTAGACTTAACTACCTGGAATCCAGCGATTGTACCGATGACGCCTGTCATCATTACACCGTCTGTGATTGGGTACTTGTTAAGGTCCATGAAATCACTATTCTTTCTAAGAGTAGTTACCTGTGAAGGATGTACAAAGATGCATCCTGTAAGGGCTGCATCGTTCTCATCTTCGAACTTATCAGAAGCATCTACAATGCCTTCGTAAGAGATGACTGCAGCTGTGCCATCATGCTGTAGAGACGCGCCAAGTAATGCGTCAAAGCAATCGTTATCTACCTTTGCTGCGATAGACATTGTGAGCTGATTGCCAGCTTCGCCGATTGGGTCTCCATAGCCAGAAAGTCTAGCCTCATCTGTAATCTCTACAGCCTTGCCAGCTTTCTTTACTGTAGCAGTTGTGGTAGAAGCTGTGAGTACTGTTGTGCCCATTGCTACGCCTTCTGCTACATCCTCAGCATCGCCAATGTAAGCGAACTTTGGAACTGTGATTGTGTCGCCAGCCTGACCTGCAAGAGTGTCATCAATCTTTGCGATTGGGCTGAACTTGATTTTCTTTGGTAATGTGGCTGAAATCATGTCAGCCATAACTTCTGGGTTAACTAAATTTGCTAATTTTGTCTGTGGCATAATCTTCTCCTATTCCTGCCCTGTTAACGCATCGTAAGTAGCTTTATCTGTGTTGTAAAGCTCTACTCGTTCGTTGTAGGACATCTTTCTAAACTGTTCTTTTGTAATTTGTGTAGGTGGATTACCTCCAGGGTTTCCTGCTGGTGTTGCCCCTGCTGGATTTCCTGAAGACTTAACGTCAAACAAGAAGCTTGTGCTCTCATCAGCCTGCAAAGCTTGAATTTGTTCCGATAGACCTATAACATTGCCATCCTCTCCAAATTGTGCCTTATCAAGGTCTTTTAGGAGGGCTTTGACAGCCGGAACGCTTTTCGCTTTTGCTTCTGTAAGTGCGCTGCTTACGGCTGCATCAATCTTAAGGCGGTGGATTTCAGCTGCGTGAGCTTTATCCTTTGTCTTATTCTCAGCCTGAAGCTTCTCAATCTCTGCTTTCAGTTCGTCAGACATTCCGGCCGACTCCTTGAGTGCGTTGATTGACTTGTCTCTGTCCTTCACCTGTGTTCTTAGGTTTTCAATTTCCGCATTGGCAGCCTCCAAGTCAGACTTGAGAGATGCTTTAGCATTTTCAATGTCTTTTCCGTTCGTGTCGATGATTGAGTCTACCTGCTCTTTTGTTAAACCTAATGCTTCCAAATCACTTCTTTTCATGGTTACTCCATCCTTTCATTACGTTTTTTACGGGGTCACTCCCACATGATTGTTTGGTTTGCTTTGTTTTTACGTCCTTTTCACGCCTGACAATTAAAAAGCACCTCGAAAGGTGCTTAAAATTCGATATATACCGCCGCGATCGCGGCGAGATTCAAGATTGTTCGCGCTACGCGCAGATGGCGAAAGCGGGGCGGACTCCATAACTGTTGCTGGCGTTGTAGGCGTTGCAAAGGCCGTTGTAGGACACATGCGCAAAGTACGAAGAGTAAGCAACGTCACGAAGCCACCAGTGGGCTCGATTACAAATCTTGCTTGGATCTAATGTAAAGAGGTTAAGCTGGGATTTGCTAATAGTATACTGTGCCGCAAAGTTTGTTCCCTGAACGGCATTTTTGAATTCTTTGCCACCGTATACCATTTCCTCAGTCATTAGCTCA
>JAEEGL013146782.1_pt1 | contig 10519 bp, 15 predicted proteins | sample 9134231 | NCBI WGS metagenome assembly JAEEGL01 (sample SAMN16246548, study PRJNA631951) | gut metagenome | biome: gut microbiome; feature: rumen; material: fiber-attached | host: Bos | place: Iran: Karaj | collected 2018-10
GTTATTTAGAAAAGATTATGTCGGTTGGGTTTATTTGTATTGTAGTAAAAACAAACCATATTTAATTAGTAAATTAACAAGAGATGTATGCTTTTGGGAAGAAAAACAAATTACTGCTAATGATATGCTTAACGGTAAAGTTGTCGCAAGGTTCTGGTGTGATAAGGTAGATGAAATTAAGCCAGATGATACTTGGACACCTAAATTAGAACAAGAAATCTTAAAAGGTAGTTGTTTGAGTGAAAATGAATTGTTTAACTATATTAGTAAAAACAATGGAGAAAAAGATAACCCATTCTTCGCTATTCATATCTCTGAATTAGAAATCTTCGATAGACCAAGAGAGTTAAGTGAGTTTAAGCGTTGCACCGAAAAGACTTGTATATATGGGAAATGCCATAAATATATGCACTGTCTTAAACCATTAACCAAAGCACCACAGAATTACTGTTATGTGGAGGAATAATAAAGTATGAGTAAAGAATTAACACCTTTAGAAGCATTAGCAAAACTTAAACAAAATGATATAGATGACACTCGATTACTCAATTATCAATTGTATGACATCATTGAACCTGCACTTGAAAGCTATGAGCAAATAAAAAAATGCCATCTTGTCGCTATTCCTAGAATGAGCAATAAAACAAGCATTGTGGATGAGTTATTATCTCTTCAAGAAGCAATAAGAGTTATGACAACTATTTTGCATTATTCTTACACTAATAGATTCATTGTCAAACAAGCATTCGATGAAGGATGGATCAATGAGGAACAATATCAACTTATGATTGAAACATTCGGTTACTATAATTGCACAGGAAAGGAAGAACCAAATGAAAGCTAAAGAAGTATTAACCAATCTAATTAAAACACAAGAAGTTACTGATGATTGTTGTGGAAAATGGGATTTAGATTTTCCTATTCTAATAGCATCTACACGAGGTTGGAGAGACAACACTGCTAAATGCTCATTTATTATTGATGATGATAATAGTTGGGATGATGAAAACACTATTTTAGAAAGTGGTTATCTTAAAGCAAAAACAAGAGAAGAACTAATACTAAAATGTAGAAAATGGTATTTAAGAAATCTTAAAAAAGCAATAAAACTTTTAGGAGAAAAATTAAAATGAAACCTTATTATCTATTAACCGTCGGTGATAGAGTCAGAACTCGACTTGGTGTCACAGGTACTATTGTAAAAATCTATCAAGGTGGTACAGTGGCTTTAAAAACCGAAGATGGTGAAATATACACTTGTGTGATCCAAGCATGCAAGCACATTGAAAATTAGGAGGTACTACTATGGGAGTACAACAAACAAGCATATTTGAATTTATCTATGATGAGTTCAGAATCACAAATAGAATTCGCCTCATAGAACTTTTTGGAGGCATCGGCAGCCAAGCCAAAGCTCTAGAAAAGTTGGGAGCAAATTTTGAACATTGGAAATATTGCGATTGGGCTATTCCAAGCATTCATGCCTATGCCGCTATTCACAAAAATAGTTTGTCGGCTAAAGAAAATGATTTTTTTGCAACATACTATGATAGAGTGGTTAAGGAAGAACTCATTAAAGGTGTTTCTGCTAATTACAATGAACCACTATCTGAAAAAGCAATAAAATCCAAGAGTGATGAATGGATCGATTCATTACTTAGATCAAATGTATTAACCAATAATTTAATTAATATTATGGAAGTACATGCTTCTGATCTTGACATTGTTGATAGAGATAAATACACTTATGTACTCTGCTACAGCTTCCCCTGCCAAGACCTTTCTGGCGCGGGATTAAGACGCGGAATGTCGGTCTCCCAGAAGGATGGAGGAACTCGTAGTGGACTCCTTTGGGAAGTTGAAAGAATTTTAGGTGAATGTCAAGAAAGCAATTGTTTGCCACAGGTACTCATTATGGAGAATGTTCCAGAAGTGATCGGTAAAAATAATATTAAAGATTTTCAAAAATGGAGAGCAAGACTCGAAGAACTCGGCTATTCCAATTATTGTGAAGTTCTGAACTCAAAAGATTATTGTATTCCACAGAACCGCAAACGTTGTTTTATGGTGAGTTTGCTAGGAGAATACTCTTACACATTCCCAAGACGTAGAAAACTAAAAATACAATTGGCAGACCTTCTTGAAGAAGAAGTGGATAAGAAATATATCTTAAGTAAAAAAATGGTGGATTGTCTCACAGGAACCAACTACAAAAACGAAAAGTTCCCAAGAGGAGAAAGATTTGAATCATCTCTTAAGAACACTAATGAAAAAGGAATTGCCACTTGCATCACCACTAAAGCTGGTACAAGAGCATCCGACAACTTTATATATGTCAAGAATGCCACCAAACAAGGTTATTTAGAGGCGGAAGAAGGTGATGGTGTAGACATTTCCACAAGAATGCAACATCATCGAGGAACTGTCCAAAAAGGAACTTCTCAAACCATTACTACTATGGGAGGAGAAAATGTTGGTGTTGTTGTAGATGCATCAATAAAAAAAGTTGGTAATTATGGCAATGGCCACCATGCAAAAGATGTTTTTGATCCAGAAGGTGTAGCACCAACCATCACAACAGGAAATCATGGACTTGGAACTGCTATTATCGACAAAAAAGAGAGAATTTCTTCTGATGAAAAAGATGCCAAACAAAAATATGTTGGTATATATGATTATGCCAAAAGCAAAGCATGGTGTCCTACCGAAGAAGATAGAACTAGACTTGGAAGCAAAACTAGTAATACAATTCTCGCTAGTGGAAATCAAGCTGGTGTAATGATGGAAGAAAATATTTTCACCGAAACTGAAAAAGACCTCATTACAGAAGATGGTAATATCAGAAGATATATTGGTTCTGATAAGGTTGATGAATTCAAGGAAGGCCAAATGGCCACTACCACTTTCCCAAATGGTTACGGTCATGGTCCTCGCACACATAATGAATCAGTTACTCTTAATACTATTGATAGACCAATAGTCAAGAAGAATCTTATTATCCGCAAACTTACTCCATTAGAATGCTTAAAATTAATGGGATTTGAAGAATGCGACTATAAAGCATTAAGAGAAATTTCACAAGTCGACTCCCAAATCTTTCACGAGGCGGGCGATTCAATAGTAGTAACCGTTTTAATGAGCATCTTCGGACAACTTTTAGGTATAGATTATGAATCAATTGTTGATGCATATGTAGATAGTTTAAAAACTACTACTTGTCTAAAATAGTGCATAATGCAATAATTAAATAGAGGAGGATTATTCTATGCCAATCAAAAAAGAAAAGAAAAGTTTCGACTTTGGAGAAGCTATCAAATTGTTAAAACAAGGCAAGAAAGTCAGAAGAAAAGGTTGGAATGGCAAAGGATTGTGGTTAGAACTACAAAGACCAGATGCTCATTCAAAAATGACATTGCCTTATGTTTATTTAAATTATCCACCTTCAGATGCATATCATGCTGGATGTAGAGTCCCTTGGCTCGCCTCCCAAACAGATATGTTAGAAGAAGATTGGGAACTCGTTGAATAAGGAGGAAAAACTATGTCAAATGTTAAAGATGGTTATTATGTAACTCCAGCCGCAAGAAAAAGATTCAAGAAGTGGTTGGTAGAACAAGATATGACATTTACCGAATTTTGTAAAAAGGTTGGTGGCACAAGACAATACTTGGATCGTGTCATCAAAGGTCAAGTAAAAGTGACTAGCACATCTCGTGCTTGGTTTGAAAAAGGTGGCTATAATTGTCTATAAATGGCAATTTGCTAGAAAGTGAGGAAGCAATATGAGTCATTTATATTCAAATGAAATAGTATTCAGAGGACATCCAGATAAAATCTGCGACCAAATTAGTGGAGCAATCCTTAATTGGTTAATGATAAATGATCCCAACTCAAGAGCTGGTATCGAGGTTGTCGGAGGAAAAGGTTTAATTGTTGTAACAGGTGAGGTATCAACAAAAGCCAGACTAACTGATGCAGTTGTTACTTGTATTGTTAAAGATGTCTTATCAGCTATTGGATATGACTCAAACAAATATAATGTAATCAACAACATCGGACTCCAAAGTTCAGACATCGCACAAGGTGTCGATACAGGTGGTGCGGGAGATCAAGGTATGATGTTCGGATATGCATGCCGAGATACCAAAGAATTTCTCCCCACCGCTATGGTTATTCTTCAGAAGTTTGCAAAAGCATATGATGAATTAAGAAAACAATATCCAAAACTTTTATTCCCAGATGGCAAAGCACAAATCACAGGTGAATATGTCGGAAGAAAGCTAATTAGAATCAAAACATTCTTATGCTCATATCAAAATGCCGAAACTAGAAGAAACTATACCGATACATTATTAAAAGAATTGATTTATGATCTTTGTGGTCAATACAACATTCCTGTTGATGAAATTCTCTTAAATCCCACAGGCAAGTTCCTTATTGGTGGATTTGAAGGAGATGCAGGTCTCACAGGAAGAAAAATTGTTGTTGATGCATATCAATCCTTCTGTAATGTTGGTGGTGGTTGTATGAATGGTAAAGATGTCACAAAAGTCGATTTCTCTGCCACTCATAAAGCAAGACAAATTGCCAAGCAATTCTTAAAGGACAATCCTTATATTGATTGGTGTGAGGTTCAGTTATCTTATGCTATTGGCAAAGCCGAACCTCTAGCAATCTACATTTCCACCGATGAAGGTGATGTTACAGTTCCAAAGGCACTTTACTCTGAATGCACACCTAAACGCATTTCACAAGATTTAAGACTTAAAGAATTAAACTTTGAGGAATTAGCAAGATTCGGACATTTCGTTGATTAGAGTGTCTAAAAGGCACAATAAAAGCACCGTTGTGGTGCTTTTTGTTTGCTTGTGCATTATCCGTTATACTTTGCTCGTTGTTGGGCTTGGTATAACTTCATAGCTATGTCCTTGTACTTGCAGGCGAGTGTTATCTCTCTTTCCCATGCCTTGCCGCCTTCCTTGAGTTTGTTTGCTCTGCGGTTGTGCTTTTTGAATTCTCGCTTGGCTTCTTTTAGTGTCATATCTAGTTGCCTCCATTTTTGACAACATCAATATAACTGAAATAGGTGCTTTGTGCAACTTATTTTTATTTTTGTTTGAGAATCTTTTTTGCCAAATCCCATTCATATTGTTTTGTATTATTATTCCATATAGATAGCATTAATCTTTTATATGGTTTAGTAACACAATCTTTAAGGAACTTCTGAATTCCTTTTTCTGTATGACAGGTTTTTACGAAGCAATTAGGTTTTACTGAACCAATGAAATGGATGGAGATATTAACTCTATAACTTGTCATCATCTTTTTCCTCAATTTGCAATGGATCAAAAGGCAATTGATTATCAACTGATCCAGGGACAATCTCTGGTTCAACAACATTCTTTTTTGCCTCTTCTAATTCTTTTTGATATTGTTCATATTCTCTTTTTGCACTTTCTTCTTCATCATAAATCTCGAATAAGTGCTTATCATATGAAACCTTGAATATCTTTAATACTTCAGTTTTGTTCTCGATGGCATCAGCTTGTTTAATCACATCATCAACACCACTTAAATAACCACTTAATAAAGCAGTAAATAAATTGGAAAGTCTTGATACAAGGTTCATCCATCCTTGAGCATCATTGCCCTTCATAATCTCATTAACAGCTAAAAGACCAATACCTAATGAGATAAGGACACCAGCAGTAATTCTAACAGTTCTATTAAGTCTCCTGCGTTTTGCTCTTGATTCACGGATCACTTCGCCGACTTCCATAATGTCTGCTTGGTTGGATTCGGCAAGTGCTTGTAGGTAGTAAGCTGATCCAGATTGTTTAAATTTGACCTCTCCAAATAAAACCATTCTTGTAGGTTCAACTTCTTTTTCCAAAAGTTTTTTGATGTGAATTGTTTTTCCACCAATTTGTTTTTCAATAGCATGAGTTTTTAAATCTTCAAAATCTTCGGCAGAACAATGTTTTACAATGTTTCTTGCTTTGTCTACATGCATTCCACCACGAGTTAAAAATTCGACATTGCTATGTTCAATTCTTTGAGGAACATACCAATCATAGAATAGTGGGAAATAAATAATAATTTCATCAATGGTTCTTCTGAACTCATCATAGGCCTTTAGTGCCATCTTGAATAAACCATTTGGACGATTTTTTTGAAAATCGATGCCACCAGATTCACCTAGAAGTAAACCAAACACCGTAATTCCAAACAAGATCATCGAATTTCCTAACCATTTAATCCAATCAAATGTTTTGTCAATTCCAATGTTGGTGATGGTCATAACGATGATTAAAATAATCATCCATAAAACCGCAAAAACTCGCATTGCGGCTTTCAAATTAACATCTTTTAATTTTTGCCACATACTTTATACCTCACTTTTTTTTACCTTTTATCAGAACAAGGAAATACCAAAATAAAAATGCGGCAAAAAGTCCCAACACTATGACAATAACACAGGTTGGTCCATAACCTTTGTTCCACCATTTGACTATGTCCCATCCATTCATAGCAAAACCAACCAAAAGTCCGACTATGGCGGCTGTTATAAGGATGCCTAATGATAATAATGCTTTCCAATGTTTCTTGATTTTATCTTGGAAATCTCTCTTTTTATAATAGTCCATAATTACACCTCACTTAATGTAATATTAACATATTTTATACAAAATGTATTTTTTTGATTAGTCGACAGGTCTTTCTTTATTCTTCTGTTCTTCCTCATATTCCTTTTTAATTTTTTCTTTAAAGGAATCTTTTTCGGCTTCATTTCTAATTTCTTTAATGGTATCGGCTTTTCTCTTTTGATCTTTGCTAACCAAATCTAAACCAAATGCACCAGCTAGACCTAATCCTGTCCACATCATAATTTCAAAGATTTGTGAATAGATGTTTTCAAACAACTTTGCGATAAAGGCAACCGCAAACCAAACCACTAAAAATGTGATCCATCCATCTGTTACTTTAGATTCTTTTTCTTTCTTCTTTGTAACTAAAAATACTGCGATGCCTACTACAGCTAAACCTAATGAAGCACCTAAACCGATTCTCCATCCACCTTCAGATTTAAACCAATCTTCAAAGTTGACAATTCCGAGAATGATAAAAGGAGTTAGGATAGAACCGAACATTCCACCGATGGCAGTGTATTGTAAAGCACGATGTTTAGTCTGTTGTTGCTTTGTTGTCAACGGTTTCTTCTCTTTCTTCTCCATAATACTTCACTCCTAGTTCTTTGATTTTTTTGTTAGGCGAATTTCTACAGACTTCTGCTCCACCTTCACGATATTTATCTAGTTCTTCACGATATTTATCAATAGCAGTTTCAAAGTCTTTAATTTTGGTTTCATATTCCGCCTTCAGACATTCAAATTGATGTTTTGTTTCTTCAGCTTGAGTTTTAAACAAATTAACTTGTTTTTTGCCATATGAAGTGGATACAAAAATGCGCCAGATCAAAATGCAAATGAACAATGTCGAGACACCAACGACTGGAAGAGGTTTATTTAGCCAATCCCAAGCAGTCATCACATAAGTTTTGGTTTGTTCTGGATAAAAGTGGTAGCAAACAAAGAATGCCACAAGAAGTAAAACAACAAGTATTACACTTACGATCAAAAATATTTTCTTTCCCTTATTCATTGCTTATTCCTCGCTTTCGTTTGGTTCTACAACAGGAGGTATGGACTCTAATTCATCGAGAGTCTTATGATTTTCAAATTCGATGTACTTTTTGATTGTCTCATCATCAAGTTCTTTTAAACCGAGAAGGTGAGCCACCACTCTTTGAAGTGCATCGATTTTTCTCGCATAGAAATTAAAGGTGTCAGAGATTTCTTGCATTCTGTCATCAACTTTCTTTTGATCTGCTTTGACTTTCGCGGTGCGATTTTTTCTCGCCTCTTTCTGAAACTCTGCAAATTTCTCTGGAGTCATTGAACGTATGTCTTGGACATCCAAGATTTTATTTGTTTCTAAATCATAGATTAAAATTACTTGTTTATTCATAACATATCCTCCTAATATGGACTGACCGAATCATTAATTGAATTGATGGTACTCATTGAGACTGAATCAAATGATGATTCTTTAGCGAATTGAACACTAAAATTGCTATTAACATATTGTAGATGAGTGACTAAATACCAATTTGCACTAGCGGAATCATAATATAACATTTTCAAGCAACTATTGAAAACACCATTCCATGCCATTCCTGTGGAAGTGGAAAATTGCGAAGAATTGTTATTGATTATCATCAATTTATATGAACTTGTGCCATTAGATAATGTGACTTCATGTTTGAATAAACCTGATTGACTTACAGTAATTTGGACATTGCCACCATTTGTGATAGATTGACCATTAATGGTTGCCATTCCACTCTTGGTTGCAATATCACTAACTGCAATATTTACACTATCATCATTAAGATAACGAGTATATGTGATATTCCATTTCATTCCAGCTCTACCTAAATTGTAGGTATTGTCAGCATCTGGTTCTACATGGTTGGCAAAATATGTTTCATTTTGACCAACTTTGATTTTTGTATTCCCATCACTACCTGTGACATAGAATCTGTTAGAACTGTCTTTGCCAATGAGAACATTATTTCCCCAAGCGACATAATGAGATAAATATAAGGTTTTCCATTTATTATCATTACCACCAAGTTCTTGTTGTCCTGAAGAAGCTGGAATAAATTTAGTTAGGTAATTATCTAAAGTCAAACTTGTAGCGACACCATATGCACCGATATGGAATATATTGCCATCTGCTCTAATGTAGAAGTAATGACCACTGTCTACTGCCTTAAATCTGACATCTTTTTGATTGTTGAATGTTTTTGTTGCACTAACATCTTGGTCGGTGTCGGTAGTCATCATATTGGCAATATCAATTTTTGTTGATCCTAATGGAATCCACAAATCATTTTCCCAAATATATTGGTAATATCCTTCATCTTCATTGCTTGGATCAATTGGATAAAGATATAAATAACCTTCTTCGCCTTCACTATCTAAAAAGTCTTGTAGTGTTGGATATTCAGTTGTATCTACCTTTGTATATGAACCTCTCTTTATAGCTTCAAGAGCCGCAGAGATAACTTTGTTTTGGACTGGATTTTCACTTGTGTTTGAAAGCGCACCATCAACATTCATTAATACATTATTTGCTACAAGATTTTGAATATTTAATAAGTAGGAGTCTAATTGAGCAATGGTAACACCACTATCTGTATCTGGTCTAACACCTGTTTCATTAATCATCAAAGCAAATGGGAATGCTACTTGTACGATTCCATTTCTGATAACTCTAAAGGAAACAAATAAACCTCCATTATAAGTGGTTTGGTCTGAAGTTAATGTGATAACCCAACCGTTACAAGTTTCCCCAGCATAATCAGATGGTGGATTCTCTGGATCATCAGCTTCATAAGGATAATTTGCTTTAAACTCACCTAAAACGGTATTGGTGAGTTGATTTGCTAATGTAAAAACTGCTTGGCCATAATCGGTTGATAAGCCAAGAGACCAACCGATGAAGATTTTATCCACTCCATGATTGCCTTGTTGAATATATCTTTTGAGTGATGATTCTTTGAGTGAACCATCATTATTGAGAATGATGTAATCCATAGATTTTGCTCCTTTAATTTAATTATATTCTATTTATTTTTGATAAGAAATAGAGAAGTGGTGTATTGGCCGAGATGACCTTTTCATTATTACTAGCGAAATAAATGTTATCTTCTTGGTCAATGATAGCCCAAGTTTTAGCCCAAATAACTCCAACGTTTCCTGTTAATGTAACAGCAATAGTATGAGTTTGACTTGAATATGTTGCCGCAATAGTTATTGGTATTTTTGATCCCGCCTCTGCTCCTGCCTTTAAATCCATAATTGAATAATGGAATGTTGATGATCTATCAGAATAGCGCAAGAAGAATTTTTTATTTCTCGCCTTTTCTAAATTGATAAGAGAGTTCTCTGTAATAAATTTGCTACCAATGAAGAAACTATTGATTTGACTTGGTTTTGGTAAAAAGCACCACTCATAATTTAAGGCAAAAATCTCATTTATCTTTTTGCAATATTCTAATTGTGTGATTCTACCCCTATCTAATGTCTGTGAACCTAAAGCTGGATACAATGCGGTATATGAACGAGTGTGTTCCAAGAAGAAGATAGTAATCTTATCTGCCCATCCCTCATAATCTGTGTAAAGACACGCTTTTGAGAAATAAGATGTACTATACCAAGAACCGCTTTGCTTTGGTATAAGTTGATTCCCTGCGGAGTTTGGATGATTGTATTGCATTTCAAAACACATACAATTTCCAACACCATATTTAATAAGAGGAATTTCTATATAGCTCGCAAGTAAATTACCATAGTTATCATATGAATTGATACCTGCTAATGTAATTGTTTCATATCCATAGTTGTCATCATTTGCATGATTAAATGTCTTTAATAGGTTGGTTCTTAAAACA
>JAEEGL015130975.1_pt1 | contig 10519 bp, 8 predicted proteins | sample 9134231 | NCBI WGS metagenome assembly JAEEGL01 (sample SAMN16246548, study PRJNA631951) | gut metagenome | biome: gut microbiome; feature: rumen; material: fiber-attached | host: Bos | place: Iran: Karaj | collected 2018-10
AACTCCACAAGCACCAACATATACTGCATATCAAGTAGGAGATGAAGTTACATATAATAATATTAATTATTATGTAATAAAAGATTCAGATACAACTGAAGAGGCTGTAACACTTTTAAAAGCAGAACCATTAAGTGTAGCAGAGGTAAATCAATTTGGTGCAGGGCATGTAAATATGAATGTACCATCAAGTGTATCATATTACCAAACTGCATATAATGTAAATAATTCTGGCTATGGCGGCATGGCATATTATACAAGCGAAACTTGCGGATATGTAAATGGTAATTATGTGAATACAGGATGTACAACAGATTATGAACAATCTGAAATAAAATATGTAGTAGATGCTTGGAAAACTGCAAAAGCCCCAGCAGCAATTGATGCGAGATTGATATCAAAGCAAGAAATAGATGATAATTTTGAATTTGAGGAGTATAAACCTTGTGGAGATGCATGTGGAGTAGTATTGGATAAAATAACTGCAGATTGGATGTATAATAGTAATTATTGGTATTGGACTAGTACTCAATATAATGATTCGTCTTCCGATGTTTGGCGCGTGTGCAACGATGGCGATCTTGAACCGCTTTCCGTCTACAGCGGCAACGGCATTGTCCGCCCGGTTATAACAATCTCTAAATCTAATATCTCAAACGCAGGAAATTAGACTGATAGTCTAAATGCTCGGGTTGGGTTTGAAAGAGGTATAGATTGAATAGGGAATGCAATGATTTGTGAAACAAATTATTGGTATAGGCAAATAGCGGAGCGTAATTTGCCGTTGGTAGCGAGCGATTGTGCCTTTGGCACGTGAGTGAGCATGCGATTAAATGCGATTAGAGTAGTGAAATAGTGTGATAAAATCATCATGCTATTTCTTTATTTTTTATTGAAAGAAGGTGTTAGTAATAGGCATAATGTAGTTTGTTGTAGGTTGTATGATTTAAATATAATTATTATATGATTTATGATGGAGGAATTATGTTATGTTTGAGAAATATATTAAGTTAAAGGAGAAGTATCCTAAGTCTGTAATAATAATTAAATCGGGTAATTTCTATGATTGTTTAAATGATGATGCAATTATTATTAATAAGTTATTTAATTATAAGATTAAAGAGTTAAGTAAATATATTAGAGTTGGTTTTCCATTAACTAGTTTGAATAAAGTAAGAAAAATACTTACTAAATATGAGATTAATTATATTACTGTTGATAATAATGATATTACATATTCTAAGTTTTCTAGAAATAATTATTCTAAGTATTGTAGTAATGATTATTTTATTATTAAGAATAAGATTAATAGTATTAATGATATATTAAGTAATAATATATTAAATCCTAATATTAAAGATATTGTAAGTAGTATTGAAGGTATTATATGCAGGATAAGTTAATTATATCTATTAAGATTAAAAAGACTATTGAGTTGGTTAGAAAGACTACTTGTAATTATTCTCATGAATATAAATTTTTAAAAGATAATATTATGAATACTTTTTATGATTTACTTAAGTTAACTTATAAAGCAAATATATGTAAAGATATAAATGTTAAGAAAGATATTGTTGTAGATATTAAAATGATTGAGTATTATATTAAGGTTAGTTGTGATTATCAATTAATTAGTTATAAGAAGTTTATTAATATAGGTAATTACTTGCTTGAAATTAATAAAATGGTGAATAGTTGGATTATAAATGAGAAGAAGAGGCAATCTATATCATAGAATAACTGATATTAAGAATATTAAGTATATATATGATAAGAAGGTTAGATTAAATACTAAGAATAAAGTAGCTATAGAGAGGTTTGATGAATACTATGCATCTAATATAGCTAGAATAAAGTATATATTAGATAATAAGTTATATAAGCCTGGTAAGTATAATATATTCTTAATAAAAGAACCAAAGGTTAGACTTATTATGTCTCAGTCTATTACTGATAAGATTATTAATCATTTAGTAAGTGTTTATATATTAGAATATGTGTTTGATAGATTATTAATAGATAATAATATCGCAACTAGAGTAGGTAAAGGTACTCATTATGGCATTAATAAGTTAAAGAGTTATTTAAATTTACATATTAATGAAGATTTATATATATTAAAGTTTGATATAAAGAAATATTTCTTTAATATTAGTCATGATATATTAAAAAGAATAATAAGAGATAATATCAAAGATAATGATGCAATTAATATAATAGATAGTATTATTGATTCTACTAATGAGAGTTATATTAATGAGAAAATTAATGAGATAAAGAAAAAAGAGATAAAGAAGATTAAATTAAGTAATAATAAAAATAAGGATAAATTAATTAGAGAGATCAATGATATACCACTATGTAAGCATGGTTACTCTTTATCACTAGGTTGTGTAAGTTCACAAGTATTCGCAATTATATTTTTATATAAAATTGATAATTATATTAAGCGAATATTAAAGTCTGGTATTTATATGGATGATGGTATATTAGTTTCTAATAGTAAGGAGTATCTAAAGTATTGCTTAAAAGAAATAAAGAAACTTATGGATACTTACGAATTAGAATTAAATAGCAAGACAAGAATATATAGTATAGATGATGGATTTGATTTTTTAGGGTTTAGATTTGTAAGAAGAAATGGTAAGTTATGTGTTAGAGTTAAAAATCAAACGAAAAGAAGATTTAAAAGAAAAAAGAAGAATTTATATAAGTTGTATTTTGATAGTAAAGTTAGTTTAGATATAGTAAATCAAGTTAAGTATAGTTACATAGGACGTTTAAGATATGGTGATACATATAATCTTGTTGATAATACTTTAAATAGATATTTTAAAGATAAATATGATATCGGTGATTATGTAATAATAGATGAGTATGGAAATATTCAAACTACTAATTGAATAATTAATAAATAATTAGTATAATACTGTTAGGGATATTACTGCAAGGCTCGTCGTGTCTGGAATATTAACAATAATGGTAATGTGAATGCTAATAAGGTTTGGAATAACTATAATAACGTCGTTCGCCCAGATTCCTTAAAAACTATGTATTGTTATACTAAGGTTAATGATGAAAAGATTAAGGAAACAAGTATTATTCCTCTTGTATAGTATAAATAATACAAGAAAAAGTAATTACAGGTAATTATATTCTTTGGTAACTAAGGTGAAGACTAGTATAATTATTACTGTAATTTTTTCTTTTCAAATAAGTATATTTATGGTATCATGTTTATAGATAGGAGAGTGGGTATGAAGAAATTTAGATTTATTTTATTATTATTATTTTTATTTATTCCTTTTATTGTTAAAGGTGAGACTGTAGGTATTAGTAATACTGATATTAATAGTATTACTTTTGGTGATGATTGGGCTATTGTTACTCGTGATAACTATAAAGAAGTACTTGCTAATTATGGATTTAGTGATGCTGATATTACTAATACTTATTCTAAATGGACTGTTAATAGTTATTATATGGATGCTTTTACTAAGGATTTTAGTAAGGAGATATTTCTTATATATAAAAAAGAGTCTAGTGATGTAGATAATATGAGTAGCTTATCTGATAGTGATATTGTGAAGGAAACTAGTGAATTAAGAAGTAAGTTTGAGGCTTATAATGCTAAAGAGGATATTTATAATGCAGATGGAGTTAAATACTTAAAGATGTCTTATAAAGATAGTAGTTTAAATATATATGTTATTGATTATATTACTATTGTTAATAATTATCTATATCAGTTTAAAGTACAGAAGAATAGTAGTGAATTTACTGATAGCGAGATTAATGAGATAGAAGGTATTGTATCTTCCACTAAGTATGACGTAAATACTGTTGATAATAATGATGAAAATAATAATGATGATAATATGGTTATTTCACCTAATCCTAATAAGGAAAAAAGTGATAGTTCTCTTAATTCTATTTTAATTGGAACAATAGTAGGTGCGATAGTTGGTGCGGTTATTGGAATAATAATTAAATTAAGTAATAATAAGAAGAATAAAAATAATAATTTATAGATTTTAGAGTTTATCTAGAATCTTTTTTTAGCTGGTTTACATAATTGACTTTTCTTAGAATGATTGATATACTTATATCGTAAAGGAATGATCGTATGAATGAAGAAAAGAATAATATAGGGATTGATAATACTGGAGTTAATAATTCACTTCCACCAATGGGTACTGTACCATTAGGAACAAATATGGATACAAATAATGTACATGATAAGTATGGATTACCTCCTATTAGTAATTTTACTAATTTTAATAATAGTTATGAAACTCCTACTGTAGATAATAATACTTCTGTATTTGATTTAATGGATCAGTTTGAAAGTGTTAATAATGGTAATGTTTCTAATCAAAATTCTATTAATAATACTCCTGTGATGCCACAGATGAATATTACTAATAATTCAGTGGTAAGTACTCCTGGTATGAATAATGAACAATTTAAGAGTGATAATCAAGTTATACCTAATATACCAGTTGCTAATAATAATTCTAATACAGTTTCTAATCAAACACTTAGAAATAATATGGAAGCGCCATTTAGTATGTTTTCTGGTAATAGTGATATATCTAATAGAACAAGTATACCAACAATTAATAATTCAGTAAATAATAATTTAAATAGTGTTGGTGAGATTAATCAAAATACTAATAGTGATCCTTTAAATATTTTTGGTGGAAGTATTAATAATAATGTACAGGATGTGTCAACTGTAAATCAGATTAATTTACAAAAAGAGATTGCAATACCATCTATTAATCCTATGAATGAACAAAGTAATGTAGGGGTATTTCAAGATGTTCCTAGCCATAATGAAGTATCATCAATTAACCCTATAAATGTAGAGAGTAATGTGGTAACACCTCAAGAATTGCCTAACGAGAATAATGTAGTTAATCAATTACAACCAGAAATTAATATTCCATTAGTAAATAGTGTTGCTAATAATAATGTTGTATCATCTGTAAATTCTATGGATGTGCAAAGAAATGTAGGGGTACCTCAGGATATATCTAGTCAAAACAATATGGTTAACGAAATAAACACTCCTCAGGTAAATAATATTGTTAATAATAATGAATTATCATCTGTGGCTCCAATGAATGAACAAGGAAATAATCAACAAGCAAATGATAATGCTCAAAATTATAACTTAAATGATACTATGGATAATAATCAAGTAGTTGAGATTCCTACTACTTCAATAAGTGATATAGAAAATTCTAGTGGGTTTGATGTTGATACAACTAATATAGGATTTAATACTAATAATTCTAATGATGATGTTGAAGAGTTAATAACTAATTTTGATAATAACACTAGTATTAATGCTGATACAAAAGATACAGTTGTGGCTAATAACGAGAATGCTAATATTGATAAAAGTGGTAAACCTAAGAAGAAGAAAAAGAAGAAAGCATTGTTTATTATTTTGCTTATTATAACTTTATTAATAGTAGGTGCGGTAGCAGTTTTAAGTTACTTTATGTTTTTTAAAGAAGATAAGTTAGTATGTGGACTTCAAGATTATTCTAATGAACAGTTTATATTAGATGAATCAATGGTTATGAGATTTAAAGGTAATAGTTTATCAACGGCAAATTTTACTCAGAGTCTTACTTTTGATAGTGACCATTTGGATAAGAAGGATTCATACTTAGAAGAACTTAAGAACCAATATCAAGGGTTAGGTTTTAATGTTTCTTTTGTAGAAAATGAAGATGGCTTTGATATTAATATGAATTTTACTAAGAAAGAGTTAGAATCTTGGTATGGAACTAGTCTTAAGAATTCTTCTAAAAGTCAGATGAAAAAAGAGATGCGCGAATCAGGATATACTTGTAAATAGTATATCTTTTTTGATATTATTATGTTGGTGGTATTTATGTTAGATGGTTTAAATAAAGAACAGATTAGTGCGGTTAAACATATAGATGGTCCGATGCTTGTTATGGCAGGAGCGGGTTCTGGAAAAACAAAAGTATTAACTACTCGTATTGCCTATTTAATAGAAAAAGGTATTGATCCATATAATATTCTGGCAATCACTTTTACTAATAAAGCTGCAACTGAAATGAAAGAACGTATTACTAATTTAATAGGTGACAAAGCGCGATATATGCAGATATCAACATTTCATTCCTTTGGTCTTACTATATTAAAAAAATACTATGAATATGTAGGTTTGAGTAAAAACTTTACTATTATAGATAGTGATGATGTATTATCACTTATTAAGAAACTTGTAAAAGATTCAGGATTTGATTCTAAACATTATAGTCCTAAAACAATTAGAAATAAAATTAGTAGTGCGAAGAATGAATTAATGAGTCCAGATGAACTAGATAAGTTTACTAGTAATGAGATTGATAGTGTCGTTGTATCTATATATCGTAAGTATCAAGCAAGATTGCTTTCAAATAATTCTGTTGATTTTGATGACTTATTATTATTACCAATTAGAATATTTCAAAGTCATCCTGAAGTATTAAAAATATATCAAGAACAATATAAATATATACTAATAGATGAGTATCAAGATACTAATCAAGTACAATATATTCTAACTAAGATGTTAAGTGCTAAGTATAAAAATATATGTGTAGTAGGTGATCAAGATCAAAGTATATATGGATTTAGAGGATCTAACTATCGTAATATTTTAAATTTTGAAAAAGATTATCCTAATGCAATAGTAGTAATGCTTGAACAGAACTATCGTTCTACTAAAACTATACTAGGAGCAGCTAATGATATTATTGCGAATAATAAAAATAGAAAAGATAAAAATCTTTGGACATCTAATGATAATGGAGATAAAATAACTTGTAAAAGATGTATGGATGAACGTGATGAAGCAAATTATATAGTATCTAAAATAAGTGAGTTAATATCAAATGGTGTACCTAAAGATTCTATCGCAATTCTTTATCGAACTAATGCTTTATCAAGAAATATCGAAGAGGTTATGTTAGGGGAGAATATCCCTTATAAAATAGTTGGTAGTTTTTACTTTTATAATAGAAGGGAAATCAAGGATTTAATTAGTTATTTAAGATTAATATATAATACTAATGATGATATTAGTTTAACTAGAATAATTAATGTACCTAAAAGAAAGATAGGTTTAAAAACTATTGAGAAGATAAGTTTAAAGGCAATAAATAATAATATAAGTATGTTTGAAGCAATAGATTCAGGAAAAGAATTAGAGTTTAAAAAACTTATATTAGAACTTATTAAAGATAGTAAAGATTTGTCTTTAACAGAATTAGTTGATGATATACTCGATAAAACAGGAATAAGAGCTTCTTTAGAAAAAGAGGATAGTATTGAGTCAATAGCTAGATTAGAAAACTTAGAAGAATTTAAATCAATTACTATGAATTTTGAATCTAGATATGGAATTATATCTTTAGAAGATTTCTTAAATGAAATAAGTTTAGTATCTGATATAGAAGAGGCTAAAGATAATAAAGATGTAGTTACAATGATGACTGTCCATGCAGCTAAAGGTTTAGAGTTTGATTATGTATTTTTAATAGGTATGGAAGAGAACTTATTTCCACATAGTAGATCTATAGAGTCTAATGATGAACTTGAAGAAGAAAGAAGACTATGTTATGTGGCAGTTACTAGGGCTAAGAAGAAGTTATATATAACAAGTTGTAATACAAGAATGCTTTATGGACTTGATAATCATAATCCTAAAAGCAGATTTATCAATGAAATTAGTGATGATTATCTTGATGATATAAAGATTACTGGAAATAGTAAAAAATCTAGAATTACAATAGATGATAGTATTAATTATTCATTAGGTGAGAAAGTAAAACATAGTGAATTTGGCCTTGGAGTAATTGTTGGAATAGATAAAAGTATATTAACCATTGCTTTTAAACATCCATATGGTATAAAGAAAATTATGAAAGGACATAGTAGTATTGCAAAAATCTAAAAATAATGATAATATTATTTATAGATAGAAAGTAGGGTATGTATGAATCCATCAAAAAGTCCAAATATAAATAAGAAAAAGGTAAAAGTTAAAACTAAAAAGTTAGTATTACCTGTAGTTGCTTCATTATTCTTATTTGCCATTATGCTAGGAATAACTATGAATGGTGATTTATTATCACTTATGGGAAACTCTGTTACAAATAAATTTATTTGTAATGAAGGTTATGAACTTAGTGGTAATAGATGTAAACTAGAAATTAATGCACAAAAATTAGGTGATATTAATAATGATGGAGTAATAGATAATTTAGATGAACAATTATTAGTTAATTATTTAAATAATAATGATATAGTTGGATTTGATAAAGTAGCAGATGTTACTTTTGATGGTAAAGTTGATAATAGTGATTTAAATAAATTTAGATTTTATTTAGGCGGTATTACTTTGATTGATGGATATGTATGTCCTACCTCTTATGAGTTAGATAATAATAAGTGTATTAAATATGAGAAGGCTACTAAAATTAGTAATAATTATGAGGTAGGTAGTGCGATATATTATAACGATTCTTATTGGTATGTATTAAGTAGTGATAATGATTATGTAACTTTGCTTAAAAGAGATACTATAAGTGATGCGATTAATTATAATGAATCTAATATAAATAATATACTTAATAATTATATAAATAATATTTCTGATGATTTAAAAGAAGTTGATGGTTCAAAGATAAGATTGATTAATTTAAATGATTTAAAAGAGTTAGGTTTTGTTGATAAAACTAATACTAGTTATTATGAAGGTATTAATACTCCTTATTGGATTGGATATGTTAATAAAGAATACTGGGTAGATGATGCATTTATCTTAGTTAATTATGATAATAATAATTATGCATATAAAGCATCTTATGATACTTTAGCTTATGTTAGACCAGTTATAAATGTATATAAGAGTAAATTAAAATAGATATCACTTGGTATCTATTTTTCTTATTACTTGTTTTAATTCATCATATTTCTTTGCTTTTATAGATAATATATTATTAATTCTAATATCAATATCTATTAAATTATTACTATTAGAATAGTTAGTAATAATAGGAAACTTTATATCTTCTTTTATGCTTGATAGATAAGTTCTTCCTTTTTCATTAAATCCTAGTATTCTAATATAGTTATTGGTATTATGTTCTATTTTCTTATAATCTATAAGTATATATATAAGTATTCTTTTAATTCTATTATAAGAATATTTTTTGGTTTTAATATTCTTAATTAATTCATCTATATCATTAGATACTAATATACTTTTTCTTATTCTAGGTTCTATCTTTTCATCTATACCTAATATATAAGATAAATCATCAGTAGATAATACTTTATATTTAATAAGATCAAAATAATTATCTAGGTCTAAATTTTTATCAATAACTTCTAATGTTTCTTTTGGTACATAGGGAGTGATATCTATATTATTTTTAATAGCATCTCTAATACTAGTCGCACTAGAGATGGTATTTAACTCTTTACTGTTATAGTCATTGGTTCTTTTAATAGTTTCAAAATCAATATTATAGTTATTCTTAATAATTTCTTTTATATAACTAATTCCTAATAAATCATTAGGATTATTAATACTAATACCAGATAATTCTTTTAATGCTTTATCCAATGCATCAGGATAACTATATTTATCTAAGAATTTTTTAATTAATGCATTATATTCTTCACTTAACTGGATAGTTGCAACTTTCATAAGTAGTTCTTTATTATTACATTCACTACCAAATATTATTCTATCTACCTTAAGTTCATTTAGTATTTCCATTGCTCCTTTAGTAAATAAGTCTGCTGATTGACTTGAATATTTAAAAGGAAGTTCGATAACTAAATCAACACCATATTTTAGAGCAATTTCAGTTTTATCCCACTTATTTATAATACTAATATCTCCACGCTCCGTAATTTCGCCTGACATAACTAGGACAATAGTAGAAGTAGGATATTTTTCTTTTATCTTATTTAAATGATAAATATGTCCATTATGAAATGGATTATATTCACAAATAATACCTATAACCATAATACACCTCGGAGATATTATATAAGAAAATTTAGGCAATTGCAATTACTATAAAAATCAAGTATAATGTTTGTGGTGATTTGATGAATATTGATTTAACAAGACTTAATAATGATATAGATAAGAGTATTGATGTAAATATTGATTACAAGTTTAATAAAGAAGAATTAGAAGGAACTGACTTATTAGAATGTGATACCCATGTTGAAGGTGCAATATATAAGAACAGTTTAAAGCAAATAATGTTAGATTTAAGTGTCGAAGGTGATATGGTTATTCCATGCGCAATTACACTAAAACCGACAAAATATCCTTATAAAACGGAAATAAAAGGTTCTTTAATAGAATTTTTGAACGAAAATGATGATTTTTTTACAAATTTACTTGATATTTTTCCAATAATATGGGAGAATATATTAATGGAAATTCCCATGCGTGTTGTAAGTC
>JAEEGL015527595.1_pt1 | contig 10519 bp, 10 predicted proteins | sample 9134231 | NCBI WGS metagenome assembly JAEEGL01 (sample SAMN16246548, study PRJNA631951) | gut metagenome | biome: gut microbiome; feature: rumen; material: fiber-attached | host: Bos | place: Iran: Karaj | collected 2018-10
ACCGCCGCGTCCGCGCCGACGCGGTCCCCTGCCTCCAGGACCAGCACGTCCCCCGGCACCAGCGCCGCCGCGGGAACGGTCTTCTCCTCGCCCGAGCGCACCACCCGGGCCGTCGGCGCGTTCATCCGCGCCAGCGCGGCCACGGCCTTTTCCGTGCGCCAGCTCTGGACCGTGCCCAGCAGGGCGTTGGCCAGCACGATGGCCAGCACCGTGAAGGCCTCGGTGAACTCGCCCAGCAGGGCCGACACCACCGCCGCGGCGATCAGCACCAGAACCATACAGTCCCGGAACTGTTCGGCGACGATGGCCGCCAGTCTGTGCTTTTTCTTCGTTCCGATCTCGTTGGGGCCGCAGCGGGCCAACAGGCGGGCGGCCTCGGCGTCGGACAAGCCTCGGTTTTCCATGCGATACGACGTCCTTTCGGCGAGGATCTCGATCCTCTCGTTTCGCTACATGGATATTCCGCCGGGAAACGGCCTATGACTTTGCCCGTCCGGGGCGTTTTTCGACGCCGCCGGGCTTTACAGCGCGGCCGGAATCTGGTATAATAGGATAAGATCGAGAAAAAGGAATCGCTGAACATGATAGAACTGGACGAATACAAGCAGCGGGCCGCGGCGCTGGTCCCCGCCATCGGCGAGATCGCCGACGCGCTGGACGTCAAGAGCCTTCGGAAGGAGATCGCCGAACTGGAGGAGCAGAGCGCTTCTCCCGAGTTCTGGAACGACATGGGCGCTTCGCAGAAGGTACTGCAGAAGCTGAAGCAGGCCAAGAACAAGGTCGGCCTCGTGGACCGGCTCCAGGCCCGGACGGAGGACGTCCGGACCATGATCGACATGGCCGTGGAGGAGAACGACGACAGCCTTTCCGGCGAGATCGCCGAAGAGCTGAACGCGCTGGAGCGCGAAACGGAAGATGCGCGCCTGGCCGCCATGCTGTCCGACGAATACGACAACACCAACTGCGTCCTTTCGCTCCACGCGGGCGCCGGCGGGACCGAGGCCCAGGACTGGGCGCTGATGCTCTGCCGGATGTACATCCGCTGGGGCGAGCGGCGCGGTTTTTCCGTCAAGGTCACCAACATGCTGGACGGGGACGAGGCGGGCATCAAGTCGGCGGACATCCTCATCGAGGGCGAGAACGCCTTCGGTTATCTCAAGTGCGAGGCCGGCGTCCACCGTCTGGTGCGCATCTCTCCCTTTGACGCCAGCGGCCGGCGGCACACGTCCTTCGCCGCGGTGGAGGTCATGCCGCTGATTGACGACAGCGTCGAGGTCGAGATCCGAGAAGAGGACCTGAAGGTCGATACCTACCGCTCCAGCGGCGCGGGCGGACAGCACGTCAACAAGACCGAATCCGCCATCCGCATCACCCATATCCCGACGGGGATCGTGGTGGCCTGCCAGAACGAGCGCAGCCAGCACCAGAACCGCGAGGTGGCCATGCGGATGCTCCGCTCCAAGCTCATCGAGATCAAAGAGCGCGAGCACTACGACAAGATCTCGGACATCAAGGGCGATCAGAAGGCCATCGAATGGGGAAGCCAGATCCGCTCTTACGTCTTCATGCCCTACACGCTGGTCAAGGACAACCGCACGGGCTACGAGGTCGGCAACGTCAACGCCGTCATGGACGGCGACCTGGACGGCTTTATCAACGCCTATCTGCGCGCCAAGGCCAACGGCACGCTGAACCTGAAATAAAAACGCGCGGACACGGCTCTCCCCGCCCGGGGCTCGGCCGTGTCCGCGTTCTGTAAGGGGAGAACGCTCTTGGTATCCAGGATCTGGTCCGTGGGGATCCGCGGCATCGACGGATACGCGCTGTCCTGCGAGTGCTTCCTGTCGGGCGGCCTGCCGGCCTTCGACGTGGTCGGCCTGCCGGACGCCGCCGTGAAAGAGTCTCGCGAGCGCGTGCGCGCCGCCATCAAAAACTGCGGCTTCGAGTTTCCCATGCGCCGCATCACCGTCAATCTGGCCCCCGCGGACACCCGCAAGGCGGGGGCACTGTACGATCTGCCCATCCTGCTGTCCATTCTGGCGGCGGGCGACCAGCTCAGCGCCGACTTCACCGAGACCGCTTTTCTGGGCGAGCTTTCGCTGGACGGGCACCTGCGCCCGGTGAACGGCGTCCTGCCGGCGGCCATCGCCGCGGGGCGCGCCGGCATGCGGCGCCTCTTTGTCCCCGCCGCCAACGCCGAGGAGGCCGCCTTGGCCGGCGGGCCGGAGGTCATCGGCTGCGAGACGCTGGGCGAGGTGGTCGCCGTTCTGCGCGGCGAGGCCGAGGCGGTCCCTGCGGCGGCCTCGCCGGACGCCGTGCGGGAGGAATACCCCGTGGACTTCGCCGACGTCAAAGGGCAGGAGAGCGCCAAGCGCGCCATGGAAATTGCCGCGGCCGGCGGCCACAACCTGCTGCTGTGCGGCCCGCCGGGAAGCGGCAAGAGCATGCTGGCCCACCGGCTTCCCACCATCCTGCCGGACATGACGCTGGCCGAATCGCTGGAATCCACCAAGATCTACTCCGTGGCGGGGCTGCTGCGGCGCGAGCGGCCGCTGGTCCTGCTGCGCCCCTTCCGCTCGCCCCACCACACCACGTCCGCCGTCAGCCTCACCGGCGGCGGCAGCGATCTGCACCCCGGCGAGGTCAGCCTGGCCCACAACGGCGTGCTGTTTCTGGACGAGCTGCCGGAATTCTCCCGCCAGACGCTGGACGTGCTGCGCCAGCCCATCGAGGACGGCGTGGTCAGCATCTCCCGCTCCACCGGAACGGTGACCTACCCCTGTCAGTTCATGCTGGTGGGCGCCATGAACCCCTGCCCCTGCGGCTGGTACGGCCACCCCTCCGGCCGGTGCACCTGTTCGCCGGGCATGGTGAAAAGCTACGCCGGACGCATCTCGGGCCCCATGCGGGACCGCCTCGACCTGGTGGTCAACGTGCCCGAGGTGACCTTCGAAGAGATCAGCGAGCGAAGCCGGGCCGAGTCCTCGGCCTCGATCCGGGCCCGGGTGAACCGCGCCCGTGCCGTTCAGGCCGAGCGCTTCGCCGGAACGGGCGTCACCTGCAACGCCCGCCTGCCCGCCGAAAAGCTCGACGACGTCTGCGCGCTGGGCCCGGAGGAAAAGGCCGTGGTCCGCGCCGCCTTCGATCGCCTCGGCCTCACGGCCCGCTCTTACACCCGTCTTTTAAAGATCGCGCGCACCATCGCCGATCTGGACGGCTCCGGATCCATCCGAAAACAGCACCTCGCCGAAGCCCTGCGCTTCCGCGGGTAGCGCTTATTGAAAAGAGGTAACTCCCATGATCTGCGACGAGACCTTCTCCGTCACCCGAACGAATTCCCTCCCCTGTCGGCTTTACGTCCCCGACGAAGCCCCCGCCGGCCCCCTGCCGCTGGTGACGTTCCTGCACGGCGCCGGCGAGCGCGGGACCGACCCGGCGCTTTTGAGCGTCCACGGCCCCTTCCGCCGCATCGCCGAGGGCTGGCGCCCGGACTTTCTCTGTCTGGCGCCCCAGTGCCCCGAGGGCGTCCGCTGGACCGACCTGACCGAGCCGCTGGGCGAGCTGATCCAGTCCACCGCCGACCGCCTCGGCGCAGACCGCTCCCGCCTCTATCTCACGGGGATCTCCATGGGCGGCTTCGGCATCTGGGCCATGCTGGCCCGCTGGCCGAAGCTGTTCGCCGCGGCGGTGCCCATCTGCGGCGGCGGCCAGCCGTGGGCCGCGTCGGAGTTCGCCTCGGTCCCCGTCCGCGTCTTCCACGGGGACGCCGACGGCGTCGTGGACTGTCACTACAGCGTCGACATGGTGACCGCGCTGAAGGCCCTCGGCGGCGACGCCGAGCTGACCCTGTACCCCGGCGTGGGCCACGACAGCTGGACACAAACCTATGAAAATCCGGACGTCTGGGCGTGGCTGCTGGCACAGAAAAAGGCCTGACGGGGAAAGCGCCCGCCGTTTCCGACAAAAAACCCGGCCGCGGGGCCCCTCGTCGGGGCGCCGCGGCCGGTCTTTTTGTTTTTTCTTTTCCCGACGGGATCAAAGGGCAAAGCCCGCGCGAAGGGCCTTCATGTTGGGCTCGAAGAAGGCGGGGCGCTTGGCGGTCAGCGCGCGGATGGTGCTCTCGGCGCCGTCCGGATCGCAGAAGCCCGTCACCGCCAGCAGCTTGCCCGAAACCAGCATGTTGGCCTTGACGCCCAGCTGTTCGGCCAGCGTCGTGAAGGGAATGCCGTAATAGGTGACGTCCGTCCGCGCCGGGGCGCGGCCGATGAGATCGGTGTCGTAGATCACGCTGCCGCCCGGGACCACCGACGTCTCGAACTTGTCCAGCGAAGGCAGGTTCAGCGCCACCAGCTGGGTGGGCGTGACCACCAGAGGCGAGGCGATGGGCTCGGTGCTGATGTTGACGCCGCAGTTGGACGTGCCGCCGCGCATCTCCGGCCCGTAGGACGGGATGAACGAGACTTCGAACCCGTGCTCCATGCCGATCTCCGTCATGAGCTTGCCGATGGTCTGAACGCCCTGTCCGCCGGAGCCCGCGATGAGGATGTTGAACTCTTTCATTTCGCTTCCACCTCCGCAAAGGCGTCCCGGTCGCAGTACACGCCGAGAGGATAGTACGGGATCATGTCGCGGCGCAGCCGCTCCAGCGCCTCGATGGGCGTCAGGCCCCAGTTGGACGGACAGGTGGACAGCACCTCGACCAGCGAGAAGCCCTTTCCGGCGATCTGGTTCTCAAAGGCCTTTTTGATGGCCTTTTTGGCCTGGATCACGTTCTTGACGCAGTCGACGCTGACCCGCTCGCAGTAGGCGGTGCCGGACAGGGTGGCCAGCATCTCGCACACGCGGATGGGATAACCGGCCAGCTTGGGATCCCGTCCGTAGGGGGACGTGGTGGTCACCTGTCCCGGCAGGGACGTGGGCGCCATCTGGCCGCTGGTCATGCCGTAGATCGTGTTGTTGATGAAGATGACGGTGATGTTCTCGCCGCGGGTGGCCGCGTGGACCGTCTCGGCCGTGCCGATGGCGGCCAGGTCGCCGTCGCCCTGATAGGTGAACACCACGTTCGCGGGGTTGGCGCGCTTGACGCCGGTGGCGACCGCCGGGGCGCGGCCGTGGGCCGCCTCGATCATATCGCACTCGAAGTAGTTATAGGCAAACACCGCGCAGCCCACCGGGGCCACGCCGACGGTCTTGCCGCAGATGCCCAGCTCGTCGATGACCTCGGCCACCAGCCGGTGGACGATGCCGTGGGTACAGCCGGGACAGTAGTGCATGGTGACGTCGCAGAGGGCGTCCGGCTTTTTGAAAACGACAGACATCACAGTACCTCCTTGCAAAGCGCGTCGATCTCCGCGCGGATCTCCGCCGGCGTGGGGACGACGCCGCCCGTGCGCCCGAAGAAGCGCACCGGCCGGGAACAGCCGATGGCCAGACGCACGTCGTCGATCATCTGTCCCATGCTCATCTCCACGTCGAGGAACCCCTTGGCGTGGGCCGCCGCCTCGGCATAGGCCGCGGACGGGAAGGGCCACAGGGTGATGGGCCGCACCATGCCGACCTTGATGCCGTCGGCCCGGGCGGCGCGGATGGCGTTGCGGCAGATGCGCGCCGTCGAGCCGTAGGCCGTGACGATGATGTCCGCGTCCTCCGCCAGCCACGTCTCGACCCGCACCTCGTTCTTCTCCACCTCGGCATAGCGCTCGTACCGCTCGCGGACGACGCGCTCCAGCTCCTCCGGCTGGATGTAGAGCGAGTTCAGGATGTTGTGCTTCCGCGCGCCGCGGGTACCCTTGGCGGCCCAGGGCTTCTCGGGAAGCTCGGTCACAGGGTCCGGCAGGCGGACGGGCTCCATCATCTGGCCGATGATGCCGTCGCCCAGGATCATGACCGGCATGCGGTACTTGTCGGCCAGATCAAAGGCCGTGCCCATGAGGTCCACCGCCTCCTGGATCCCCGCCGGGGCCAGGGACAGCACGCGGAAATCGCCGTGGGCAAGGCCGCGGGTGGCCTGCCAATAGTCCGCCTGGGACGGCTGGATGCCGCCGAGGCCCGGACCGCCGCGCTGGATGTTCACGATGACCGCGGGCAGATCGCTGCCCGCCAGATAGGAGATGCCCTCGGCCTTCAGCGAGATGCCGGGGCTGGAGCTGGACGTCATGGCCCGAACGCCCGCGGCAGACGCGCCCAGCACCATGTTGATGGCCGCGATCTCGCTCTCCGACTGGAGGAACGTTCCGCCGATCTTCGGCATCTTTTTTGCCATGTATTCCGGAAGCTGGGTCTGGGGCGTGATGGGATATCCGAAGAAGCAGCGGCAGCCCGCGCGGATGGCGGCCTCGGCCAGCGCCTCGTTGCCCTTCATCAGGATCTTGTCAGACATGCTCTTCAATCCACCCTTTCGCTTATTTTTCCACCGTGATGGCCACGTGCGGACACATCATCGCGCACATGGCACAGCCCAGGCACTTGTCCTGCTCCGCCACTTCCGCCGGATGGTACCCGGCGGCGTTGAGTCTCTTCGAAAGAGCGATGATATGCTTGGGACAGGCGGTGGTGCAGAGTTCACAGCCTCTGCAGCGCTCTTCGTTGACGGTGACTTTTGGCATCGGTAACCGACCTCACTTCAATGCCGCTATTCGCGTTTTGTATTGTTTAATTATAGCACAGGCGGACCGGGATTCAAAGAAGTAAACCGTTCAAATTTAGCGGGACTTCGCCCTGATAAAGTGACCATATTCCCCAAAACCGCCGCGCTCCGGCGCCCCGGCGGGAAAGCCCGGTTGACAACCGGGGCCCTTTTGCGATACAATGGTGCCGTGAGACCGGCGCGGCGGCCGCCGGGCCCCTCCTTCTCCCCTTTTGCGGGAAAAACGCTTGGATGCGAACCGGAGAGAACCTATGGAACGAGCTGAGATCCTGATCCTGGCCGGCTGTTACGGCAGCGGCAAGACCACCCTGGCCCTCAATCTGGCGCTGTCGCGCCGCGCCGAGGGCCGCGCCGTCACGGCGGTGGACCTGGACGTGATCAACCCCTATTTTCGCATGACGGACGGGGCCGGCGTGCTGCGGGCCGCGGGCGTCGACTGTCTGTTTTCGGAATTCGTCAACACCAACGTGGACCTGCCCCAGCATTTTCCCCAGCTGCGCACGCTGCTGGCCGAGCCCCCGGCGGGAAGCACCGTCGTGGTGGACGTGGGCGGCGACGAGACCGGCGCCGTGGCGCTGGGACAGTACGCGGCCCTGCTCACGGCCGCCGGCGCGAAGACCTGGCTGGTGCTGAACCGGTTCCGCCCCTTCGTCGGCAACCCCGCCGAGGCCCGCGAGAGCGTGCGGGAGGTGGAGACCGCTGCGCGGATGCCCTTTTCCGGGCTGGTGGCCAACCCCAATCTGGGCCGGGAGACCACGGCCGGGACCATCCTCTCCTCCGTTCCGTACTACGAGGAGATGAGCCGCACGCTGGACCTGCCCGTGCTGTTCACACCGGTGCGGGAGGACCTGATCGGCGAGGTGGACGGGCGCCTGCCGTGGCCCGTGATCCCGATCCGCCGCTTTGCCAAGCCCGGCTGGGACATCGAATAGACCGCCGTTTTCCCCTCTTGACGCGATTCGAGCCGCGGTGCGAGGAAGCCCTCGCGCCGCGGCCCTTTTGTATCCGCACGTTTCTTTTCCTATCCCCGCGTTCTGACCTGGGTGTTCCCGCCGCCGTAGGTCACGAAGCTGCCCGCTGGGACGGAACTTGTGAGCCACACGTTGCCGCCGATGACGCAGTCGTCCCCGATGACGGTCCCGCCGCCGAGGATCGTCGCCCCGGCATAGATGACCACCCGGTTCCCGATGTCCGGATGCCGCTTGATCCCCTTGACCGGATTGCCGTTTTCGTCCAGCTGGAAGCTCCGCGCGCCCAGCGTCACCCCCTGATAGAGCTTGACGTGTTCGCCGATGGTGCAGGTCTCGCCGATGACGACGCCGGTGCCATGGTCGATGAAGAACCACGGGCCGATGGACGCGCCGGGGTGGATGTCGATCCCCGTCAGCTGGTGGGCGTGTTCCGTCATCATCCGCGGCAGCAGCGGGACCTTCAGCTCGTAGAGCCGGTGGGCCAGACGGTAGATGCTGACCGCCTCAAAGGTCGGATAGGCCAGCATGATCTCTTTTTCGCTAACCGCGGCCGGGTCGCCCTCATAGGCGGCGCGGATGTCCGTCTTGAGCAGCCCGGCAACGGCCGCCAGCCCGTCGACGTAGGCGCAGACCAGCCCGTCGGTCTCGTCCGCCCGCTCCGGGGGCAGAACGTCCCGCACCAGCTCGCGCAGCAGCCGCGCCGCCCCCTGCAGATGGGCGCCGATACAGTCGGACAGCGTGTTCCCGCTGCAGCCCTCCGGGCTGAAGATCTCCGGATACAGCGCCGAGCGCAGGAGCCCGATCAGCTCGACGACCTGGCGCTTCATGCCCGGCCGGTCCACGGCCGCGCGCGGGATCGAGCGGTTGATATCGGCCAGCTCTTCCGCCGTCCGGCGGATGCTCTCAGAAAAATCGCAGTTCAAAGTCGGTCCTCCCTCAAAAAAACAGACGCGTCAGCCGGGCCTTGTCCCGGCGCGCGGACGGGCCCCGTCCGACGGCGCCCGCCCCGCGGTCCTTTTCCCTTCGGCGGCCCGGTCCCGGTATACCGCAGCGCGCCGTCTTTTGCGATCGCCCCGGACCGTCAGCCGACGACGGCCTTCAGCCGCCGGGCCAGCCCCCGGGTGTCCAGCTCTTCCAGACTGTGCGCGTCCGTGCCCAGACAAAAGTGGACGCCGACCTCGCGGCCCACGCGGAAAAAGCGCGCGCCGAACTCCGGATACGCGAAAAAGGTCCGCGTGTGGATCTCCCAGCTGCACCGGGCCCGTTCGCCCTTTTCCATCACGTCGCCCAGCTCGTTGTCCGTCATGGCGCGAAGGGTCGCGTGCTTCTGCGCCTCGTCAAACCCTGGGATCTTGTACGGTGCAAAGGGGTGGGCGATGTTGTCGGCCCGGTCCGTCTCGAACAGGGCGTTCAGCACGGCCAGATTCTGCTCGGCATAGCCCCGCGGGCTCCGGTCCTCCGGCTGGTCCCACACGTCGAGATGATAGTGGATGTGGGAATAGCTGGCGAAATCCAGCGCCTTGTCGACGAAGTACGGCTCGCCGTACTTCCCCACCCCGTAGGCGGACAGCTCCGCGCCGATCAGCACGCGCACCGGCGTCTCGATCCGCCCCAGCTCTTCCTTCAGCATCCGGAAGTTGGCATAGGTGTCGATGTCGTCGCCCGGATCCGAGTGGTCGGTGATCGCCAGCGTCTTCAGGCCGGCCTCTTCCGCCTTTTTCACCATGGCCGCCAGCGTCATCTCCCGCCTGGAATAGGTCGAGCAGACCGAGTGGGTGTGCATGTTGTGCCTGACGAGCTCGTCCAGATCATAGGTGCGTTCCAGCGCGAACATATCCGCCCTCCGTGCTTTTCGCGTCTCCGGCGCGCCGCGCCGGTCTCTCCCGGCCCGATCTTCGTTTTCCGCCCGCCGTCGTTTTTATAGTATACCACACCGCCCCTCCGATTGCAATCCGCGCCGGCGGGCCCCGCGAAAAAAACGCGGCGCGGTCCGTTTATTTCGCGCCGTTTCTGCAAACGCTACCGGACAGAGAGACCATCTGGAAAGGAGCCGTATCCATGAAACGATCCCGCAACGGCGTCAGTCCCTTTTTCGCCGTTCTCGCCTTTACCCTTGCCGCGGCGGCGCTTTTCGCCGCGGTCGCCCCCGTCCTGGCAGACAACGCCGCCGGCCGCATGAAGGACTTTGCCAAGTCCGCCGCCCCCGGCGAGACCGTCCGCTTCTCGCTGGAGGACCTGCGCCGCAACACCGTCACAGGAGACGCGCCCACCGAGCTTTTGGTGGCGGGCCTTCCCGCCCCGGACGTCGGCGCGCTGATGCTGGGCCGCCAGCCCCTTTCAGAGGGCAGCGTCATCCCTGCCGCCGCGCTGGACGAGATGGCCTTTGTGCCCGCCGCCGGCGGCGCTTTCCGCACCGAGCTCTGCTTTCTGCCCCTCTGGGGCGGAGCGTCCTTCGACGCCGCCGGCGAGCCGCTGACGGTGACGATCCGCTTTTCCGACCAGCCGGACTATCCCCCCGAGGCGGCGGCGCTGACGCTGGAGACCTACCGCGACATGCCCATCGCCGTGACGCTGGCCGCCTATGACCGGGAAAGCGCCGCCCTCACCTACGACCTGATTGCCTTCACCGGCAGCGGCGAGCTGAAGCTGGAAAACGGCGCGCTGATCTACACGCCCGCCCCCGGCAAGACCGGAACCGCCAGCTTCACGTACTACGCCCGCGACGGCGCGGGCAACACCTCCGACCCGGCTCTGGCGACGATCCTGGTCCGCCGCCCGCCCTCCGGCGCCGCGGCCTACGCCGACCTGTCGGATCCCACCTCGGCGTGTGCGGCCGCAAGGCTGGCCGACGCGGGCGTGTTCACCGGCGAACAGCTGGGCGGGGTGCGCCTCATCGGCGCCG
>JAEEGL015625046.1_pt1 | contig 10519 bp, 11 predicted proteins | sample 9134231 | NCBI WGS metagenome assembly JAEEGL01 (sample SAMN16246548, study PRJNA631951) | gut metagenome | biome: gut microbiome; feature: rumen; material: fiber-attached | host: Bos | place: Iran: Karaj | collected 2018-10
AGGGCATCAAGGTCCAGATCAGCGGTCGCGTGGGCGGCGCCGAAATCGCCCGCTCCGAGATGTTCAAGGAGGGCCGCACCCCGCTGCACACCTTCCGTGCCGACATCGACTACGCCCTGGCCGTGGCCCACACCCAGATGGGTACCATGGGTATCAAGGTTTGGATCTGCAACGGTGAGAAGTACGGCAAGCAGGACCTCTCCCCGAACGCCGGTTACGCCGCCGGTTCCCAGGCTCCGTCCACCGGACGCCGTGAGGGTGGCCGTAGCGACCGCCGTGGAGGCCGTGGAGGCCGTGACCGTCGCGACCGCGGCGAGCGCCGTGACGACCGCGACCGTCGCTAATTCCGGCTGCGACATGCTAAGAAAGACACTCCTCCTTGCGGGGAGTGTTTTTTTGTGTATCTTTGCGGGGATTAATACGATTGACGATGAAACGAATGATTTTGAGCCTGGTGGCGCTGGTGGCGGCCTTGTCGATGGCCGCGCAGGTGCGCCCGGAAAACAATCATACGGTCTCCACGACCCTCGGGGCCGGCCTCGAGTACGGCTTCGAATGGGCCTTCGCCGGACAGGCGAGCGTCGTGGCCCGCATCGGAATGGTTTCCAAGGACTGGCTCCTGGGCAGTTCCCTGGACAATTTCCAGTGGCGTACGACGATGTCGCCGGCGGTGACCTTCGAGCCGCGGTATTATTTCCTGATGAACTGGCGGGACCGCCACGGGAAGTATACCTCGGGCAATTCGGCCGAATTCCTGGGCATTCCCACCTCGGTGACGCTCAGCAAGAACGGCAAGGGGCTGGGCGAAGTGGCCGTGTCGCCCGTCCTGGGCGTGCGCAGGGCTTTTGCCCGTCACTGGTTCCACGAGTTCACGGCCGGGGCGGACCTCCTGTGCTACCCTACCTTCATCGCTACCCCGCGCGTGGGCTATCGCATCGGATTCCTGTTCTAAATCAACGATATGAAGCAACTGATGTACCTGGCCGCAGCCGTGGCGCTGCTGGCCGCCTGTTCCCCGAAAGCCGGAAATACCACCAAGGTCGTGGGCCGATTCGGCGAGGATGCCCCCGAGTTCGTGGAGATCTCGATGGGTGAAGCCTTGGATACCACCATTTATGTCCAGGACGGCCGCTTCGAGGCCGTCATCCCGACCAATTTGACTACGATGGCCGTCATCGATGCCGGTTCGGAGCCCATTGCATTCATTGCCGACGGTTCCACCATCACCGTGGACCCGGATGCGGGTACCGCCGTCTCCTCCAACAAGAAGGGGCCGAACGCCCGCTTTGCGGCCTATAACGAGTGGATGGAGAAGTTCATGGCCGACTACCGCGAAAAGATGAACGGATTCGGCAGCGACGAGGAGGCCGCCGAGGCCTATTACAACGAGGTCGTGGCCCAGTTCAATGACTATCAGGTGCAGACGATCAAGGCCAACCCCGACAACATCCTGGCCCTCCTCGCCCTGTCCCAGATGGATATGGAGGACACCGGCGTGCTGTCCGGCCTCTTGGACGGCCTGTCCGACGAGATGAAGGCCCTCCCTGAGATCACCGCCCTGCGCACGGCCTTCGAATCCAAGGCCAAGACCGCCGAAGGCACGCGTTTCGTGGATTTCACCGTCGTGGAGGACCCGGAGAATCCAGAGACGTCCACCGTCAAGTTCTCCGACTACATCGGCCAGGGCAAGTACATGCTGGTCGATTTCTGGGCCTCCTGGTGTGGCCCCTGCAAGGCTGAGATGCCCAACCTCATCAACGTCTATGAGACCTATCACAGCGACAAGTTTGACATGCTCAGCGTTGCCGTATGGGACGAGCTGGAGAACACGAAAGTTGCTGCAGAAGAGCTGGGCATCGTCTGGAACCAGATCGTGAACGCCGGACAGGTCCCGACCGACCTGTATGGTATCGAGGGCATTCCGCACATCATCCTCTTCGGCCCGGACGGCACCATCCTCAAGCGCGGCATCCGCGGCGAGAAGATCGGCGAGGCCGTGAAGGAGGCCCTGGGCCTGTGACGGTCAAGGAGAAAATAGCCCTGTTTCCGCATTCCCCCGGCGTCTACCGGTATTATGACGCCGAGGGAAAAGTCATCTATGTAGGGAAGGCGAAGGACCTGCACAAGCGGGTCGCGCAGTATTTCGTGCCGCCCGAGCGGCTCACGACGAAGACCCGCATCCTGGTGTCGAAGATCGCCGACGCGCAGTATTCGGTGGTGGATTCGGAGGCCGACGCCCTGCTGCTGGAGAACAACCTCATCAAGCAGTACAAGCCCCGGTACAACATCCTGCTGAAGGACTCCAAGACCTATCCGTGGATCTGCGTGACCGGGGACGACTTCCCGCGGGTATTCATCACCCGCCGGATCGACAAGTCGCATGGGAACCGGTATTTCGGTCCCTACAGTTCCGTGATGCACGCCCGGAACCTGGTGGAGTTCTTCCGCGAGACCTATCCCCTGCGTACCTGCAACCTCAACATCACTTCCGAGGCCATCCTCAAAGGCAAGTTCCGGCCGTGCCTGGACTTCCATATCGGCCGATGCAAGGCCCCCTGCGTGGGCAAGATCTCGAAGAAGGAATATGCCGACAATATCGAGGAAATCGTCCGGATCCTGACGGGCCGGGGCGGGGAGGTTATCCGCCACTACAAGGCCCTGATGGCCGAGGCGGCGGAGCGGCTGGACTTTGAGGAGGCGCAGGTGTTCAAGGAGAAGGCCCAGTCGCTGGAAAAGCACTACGCCAAGTCCATCATCACTTCCGCGGCTGACACCAGTGCCGATGTCTTTTCGCTGGTCCTTGATGCCAACGAGGCTTTCGGCAATTTCCTCCGCATCCGCGGCGGGGCCATCGTCCAGTCCCTGAACCTCGGGTTCCGCTGCGCCATCGAGGAGGAGCCGGCCTCCATCCTGTCGGCCTTCATCGCGGAAATCGAGTCCAAGTTCGGCGACCTGTCCAAGGAAGTCATCGTTCCTTTCCTCCCGGATGTGGAGATCGACGGCGTGGAGTTCAGGATTCCCGTCCGGGGCGACAAGCTCGCCCTCTTGGAGCTCAGCGCGAAGAACGCCAAAGAGTTCCATTTCCACAGCATCAAGCAACGGGAGCACACGGACCCGGACCAGTTCCGCCTGAGTGTGATGGAGGATCTTCGGAAAGCGCTGGAGATGAAGGAATTGCCGCATCATATGGAGTGCTTCGACAACTCCAACATCCAGGGAACGAATCCGGTGGCATCCTGCGTGGTGTTCCGCGATGCGGAGCCCTCCAAGAAGGATTACCGCCGCTTCAAGATCAAGACCGTCATCGGGGCCAATGACTTCGCTTCCATGAAGGAAGTCGTGAACCGCCGCTATGCGCGGATGCTGGCCGAAGCCCCGGACGACCTTCCGCAGCTCATTGTCATTGACGGCGGCAAAGGCCAGCTGGATGCGGCGTACCAGGCCTTGGCGGAACTCGGACTGACGGAGAAACTGACGGTGGTCGGCCTGGCGAAGCGCCTGGAGGAGGTCATCCGCGTGGGCGATCCGTATCCCCTTTTCATCGACCGCAACTCCCAGGCACTCAAGGTTCTGCAGCATATCCGCGACGAAGCGCACCGTTTCGGCATCACCTTCCACCGGAACCTTCGGTCCAAGGCGGCCATCCAGAGCGCCCTCCGCGAAATCAAGGGCGTAGGCGAAAAGACCGAGCAGCGGCTGCTTCTCCATTACGGCTCCGTGGCGAAGATCGCCCAGGCGCCGCTGGAGGACCTGTCGGCCCTTGTGGGTGCGGAGCTGGCGGTGAAAATCCATGATTATCTGAACGAATGACAGACAAGACTTTCAACAAATGGTTCAACACCTTCATCCTGGTAGGGATGGCGGTGGTAACGGTTGTCGTGACGGCCATCAAGTTCAAGGATGCGGACAGCGGAAGGGCGATGCTCCTGATATCGGCCTTCGGGTCGCTGATGGGCGTCCTGTGCACGGTCCTGGCGGCTAACGGCCGGATCCTGACGTTCCTGTTCGGAATCCTGGACGTGTCCATCTACGGAATCATGTGTCTCATCGGTACCAAGTACGGGAATGCGGCCCTGCATCTGCTGTATTTCCTGCCGATGCAGTTCGTGGGGTATTTCCAGTGGAAGAACCGGGGCGCACACGAGGAGAAGAAGGTGCAGGCCAGGCGGCTCAGCGGAAAGCAGTGGCTGTTGTACAGCGGCATCTTCCTGGTGGGCCTCGTTGCCGCTTACTTCATTCTCGCCGCCTTGGACAAGAACGAGGCGGCGGGTGTCATCAAGTGGGTGGCGATGGCCGACGCCTTCTCGATGATGTGCAACATCCTGGGCCAGTATCTCCTGTCCACGGCCTATATGGAACAATGGTATTTCTGGATTCTGGTAAACATATCGACCATCATCATGTGGGTCCTGACCATCCGCCAGGATCCGGATTCCGCCTTCGCGCACATCTATATCGTGAAGTACAGTTTCTACCTTCTGAACTCGCTCAACGGGCTTCGCATCTGGCTGAACCTGAGCCGTGCGGAGGGCGCTTGATGTCGGTTTTCGGCGGGTTTGCTTTCATTTTTGGAAAATTTTTCCTTACTTTGCACAGATATTGCGAATACGGTAATAAAACTATAAACTAAAATCTGACTGTTATGACTAATGAAGAAATCGTAAAGCAGGTCAAAGACATCATCGTCGACAAGCTCGGCGTGGAGGAGTCCGAGGTCACCGAGACCGCCAGCTTCACCAATGACCTGGGTGCCGACTCGCTGGACACTGTCGAGCTCCTGATGGAATTCGAGAAGGTCTTCGGCATCAAGATTCCCGATGAGGAAACCGCCGGTATCGCCACCGTTGGCGACGCCATCGCCAAAGTTACCGAGAAGCTTGCCTAAGCGCCTTCCCTGGTACAAATGAAAAATCCGACTCTTCCGAGCCGGATTTTTTTGTGTCTGGTCCTGCCGGGGATCATCCCTTCGGGACGGAGAACGTGACCCGGAAGGTCGGGACGCGCCGGGCACCCGTATAGGTGTTGACCGTCGTTGCGGCGGGGCCGTTGAGGATGGCGCGGTAGTAGCGGTCCTTGTCCAGCTCCTGCGTGGTGCTGTAGGTGGTCTGGTTCATGGAAGCGTACATCTGGGCCATCATCATGTAGTTGTAATAGTTGGAATAGCCGCCGTAGCCGCCGTAACCGCCATAACCGTAGCCGTAACCGCCGTAGCCATAGCCGCCGTAGCCGCCATAACCGCCGTACAGGTTGTTGTAGTACATCGCGTACATCATCTGCTGGTAGTAGGCTTCCTGCTCGGCGTTGCCGTTGGCATTGGCCACCGTCTCGCTGTGGACGGTCAGGAGCCAGATGTCGGCGTCGTCCTCGATGTCGAGGTCGTCCCGCTGGAGGACTTCCTGGAGGTGGTAGGTGATGTCAGGTGCGTACATCAGGTTCGCGCGGTCCAGGTCGCCCTGGTTCTCGGACGAGGCGCTCGCGTCGGTGAGGCCGGCGAAGGAGATGACGTCTTCGTCCGAAGTCATGCGGATGGTGGGGCTGAGCATCGACGGGAACAGGTCCACCAGCGTCTCGTCCTCCGGCATTTCGAACGGGAGGATGATGCTCGCCTTGTTGATGACCACCTTGTCGGGATTGCCGCCGCGGGCGGTGATGGCTTCGAGGACCTTCTTCTGGATGGGCGCCATCGGGAACACGGGCTTCAGTCCGCCGCCGCCCTCGATCCGGATGTCATCCACCGCTACGCCCTCCGGAGCTTCGTGGGTGGTGTGGTTGAAGGCGTACTGGTAGAACTTCTGGTTCTTGTCCAGGTATTCGGCCTCGTTGTAGAAGGCCGGCTCGCCGGGGATGAAGATGAAGGAGGTATCCTTCCGGACGCCGTCGTAGACGGAATTGACCGTCAGCGTCGCGATGTTGTTGTTGCGATAGTAGTAGTTGTTGCTGACCGACAGGAGGGACAGCTCGAACATGTTGATCCGTCCACCGTTGCCTTCCGGGATGTCGGTCTCGATATAGATGCCCGGGACGGCCTTGACGAATTCCTTGTAGCGGTTGACGGTGGATCCCTTGGAACGGTTGACCAGTTCGGGACCGAGCTTCTTGAGGATGTCGATGTACCGCTGCCCGAAGGCGGGGGTGAATTCGAGGCAGAGGGAATCCTTGCCGTCATAGACGGGGATGCCCCGGGTGATAATCTCCGTGCCGTGCGGGACGTTCAGGTTCGTCCCGGACCGCTTGCTGCTGAGGGTGTCGGTCAGGGAATAGACGTACAGGTTCTGGAAGATGTTCTTCTCGCCGGGATAGGGGGTGGAGACGGTGTCCGCTGCGAAGTGGACGCTGAACTTGACGAACCGGGGATCGTCTCCGATGTCCAGGGTGTCCAGGGCGGGGACCAGGGTGAAGGCGCTCGCGCGGGTAGTCAGGCCGAAGGTTTCGTCCCGGATGGCCCCGATGGTGATCCGGGTGTCCGAGAAGCCCGACAAGTCGTCGGCCCGGCGGAGGCGGATGTCCTCGATCGGGAATTCGACGGTATAGGTATCGTAGAGGAGGCTCTTGTCAATGAGGTCTTTCCCGATTTCGGTGCTGGTCTTCACGCAGGCGGGAAGGACGAGGGGAAGGACGAAAAGGATTGCTTTGCGGAAAGCAGTTTTCATTATAACAGGCTGTCGTAAAATGCGTTGTACTGGTCCATGTAGCTTCCGTCGGCCAGGGCTGCGGCGCTGAAGGGAAGGAGGGGCTTGTCCAGCTTCCGGCAGGCGTCGACAAGCTGCGGGGCCACGTTCTCCGAACCCAGGATGATGCCGTCGGAATACTGCGCGGCAAGTTGAGCAAGTTCCATGCCATCGGCCTTTTCGGAAAGGGTCACGTCCTTGGGCTTGATGCCGCCGAAGAGGATGGTCTTCGCGAATCCTTCGGCGAAGGGCTCCGCCGGTGTATCGTCGTACAGGGAGAGTACGACCTTGGCGCCGGAGAAGACGGGGTCGTCTTTGTAGGCCTTCTTCAGGTACAGGGGAAGGACGTGGGAGATCCAGCCGTGGCAGTGGATGATGTCCGGGGCCCAGCGGAGTTTCTTGACGGTTTCCAGGACGCCGCGGGCATAGAAGATGGCCCTTTCGCCGTTGTCGGCGAAGAATTGGCCGGCGTCGTCCCGGTAGATCTGCTTCCGGCGGAAATAGTCCTCATTGTCAATGAAATAGACCTGGATGCGGGCGGAGGAGATGGAAGCGACCTTAATGACGAGAGGCCGGTCCACGTCGCTGATGATGATGTTCATCCCCGAAAGGCGGATGACCTCGTGCAGCTGGTTCTTCCGCTCGTTGATGCAGCCGTATTTGGGCATGAAGGCACGGATCTCCTTCTTGCGTTCCTGGATGCCCTGGGGGAGCTGCCGGCACAGGTTGGCGATGGGGCTCTCCGGGAGGTAGGGATACATCTCGGAATTGACGAACAGGACTTTCTTGACGGAATCAGCCATAACTCATTATTTTAACATACAAAGTTAAGAATTTTTTTTGAGATTCGGTGCGAATGACTAACTTTGGGGCGAATTTGGGGTGTTATGCCGTATCCGAACAACAGATTGATGCGCCGCCGGATTTTCGGTGCCTGGGTGTCCACCGTGATCAGCATCAGCCTCGTGCTGCTGCTGGTGGGCGTGGCTTCCATCCTGCTCCTGAACGCCCGGAGCGTATCCGATTACTTCAAGGAAAACATGCAGGTGTCCGTCCTGATGAAGCAGGACGTGACGGAGGAGCAGGCCCTGGCCTACCAGTCCACCCTGGCTTCGGTCCCCGGCGTCCGCTCCACCACGTTCATCTCCCGGGAGCAGGGCATCGAAGAGATGGCCAAGATGCTCGGAAGCGACTTCCTGGACGTGTTCTCCTCGGCCCCGGTACCGGTTTCCATCGATGTGAACCTGGAGGCGGACTATGTCTCCCTGGACAGCCTGGAAACGGTCAAGGCGCTCCTGTCGGCCTCGCCCCTGGTGGACGAGGTGGTGTACCAGACTTCGCTGGTGGAAGCCCTGAACGCGAACCTGCATAAGATCGGCCTGGTGCTGGGCGTCCTGATCGCCCTGCTCCTGTTCATCTCGTTCGTGCTGATCGGCAACATGGTGCGGCTCAATGTGTTCGCCCGGCGTTTCACCATCCACACGATGCAGCTCGTGGGGGCGACGCGCGGGTTCATCCGCGCCCCGTTCATCGGCCAGTCCGCCGTCCAGGGGCTGTTTGCGGCCCTGATCGCGATCGGGTTGCTCGTCGGCGGGCTCTTCATCCTCCGCAGGGAGTTCGTCCAGCTGTTCGAGATCTTCCAGCTGAAGACCCTGCTCCTGACGATGGGAATCGTCGTGGCTTCCGGTGTGCTGATCTGCGTGGTGAGCACCTGGATCGTCGTCGGACGCCTGGTCCGGTTCGACCGGGACCAGCTTTATGCATTTTGATTATGGGAAAGAATAACGGTAAGATGGCCATGACGGCCGGCGGATTGAAACTGATGATCGCCGGTCTCCTGGTGATGGCGGCGGGCTTCGTCCTGCTCGCCGGCGGCGGGTCCGACGACCCGCAGGTGTTCAACTATTCGATGTTCAATTTCCGGCGGCTCGTGGCGGCGCCCATCGTGATCGTCGCCGGCATCGTCGTGGAGGTGGTCGCCATCATGCGGCGGCCGAAGAAGGAGGAGTAGGCGATGGATTGGTGGCAGGCGATTCTCCTGGGCCTCGTCCAGGGATTGACGGAGTTCCTCCCGGTGTCCAGTTCCGGACACCTGATGATTTTCAAGGAATTGCTGGGTGTGGACGGGGAAGGTTTCCTCGATTTCACGGTGACGGTCCATTTCGCCACGGTCCTCGCGACCATCGTGGTGTTCTGGGGCGCCATCTGGCAGTTGCTCAAAGGCTTTTTCCAGTTCAAGTACAATGACGAGACGGACTATGTCTGCAAGATCCTCGTCTCGCTCATCCCGGTGATGATCGTGGGCTTCTTCTTCAAGGACCAGGTCGATGCGCTGTTCAGCGGCTCGCTGAAGCAGGTCGCCGTGGGCCTGTGCATCACGGCCGCCCTCCTGATGGTCTCCGACCAGATCGGCCGCCGCATCAAGGCGCCCAAGGCGAAGGACACCCGGAACGGCATCTCCTACGGCCAGGCCGCCCTGGTGGGCGTGGCCCAGGCCTTCGCCGTCGTCCCGGGCGTGTCCCGGAGCGGCAGCACCATCGCCACCGGCCTCCTGTCCGGCGTGCGGCGGGACGTGATGGCGCAGTTCTCTTTCCTGATGGTCCTCATCCCCATCATCGGCGAACAGTCGCTGGACCTCCTGAAAGTCGCGACGGGCCACGAGGCCTTCGGCGGCTCCGTGGGCGCCCTCGCCCTCGTGCTCGGTTTCGTCGCCGCCTTCTTCGCCGGCCTCTTCGCCTGCAAGGTGATGGTCGCCATCGTCCGCAAGGCGAAACTCTCCTGGTTCGCCCTCTACTGCCTCCTCGTCGCGGTTCTGATCTTCGTCCTGGCGTAGCGTCGCTGTCATTCCGAGCGTAGCGAAGGAATCTGGATGTCGAAGAATCTCACATACTTCGCCTCCGACGTCCACTTGGGCCTCCAGGTGGCCGATCCGGCGGGCCGCGAGGCGCGGTTCGTGGCCTTCCTGAAGGCCATCCCCGCCGCCGAGACGGAGGCTTTGTATCTGTTGGGTGACATCTGGGACTTCTGGTACGAGTACAGGGACGTGGTCCCGAAGGGCTATGTGCGGGTTTTCGGTGCTTTGGCGGACCTCATGGACGCCGGGGTGAAGGTGTATTTCTTCCCCGGCAACCACGATATCTGGACCTATCGCTATTTCGAGGAGTTGGGCATGACCCGCCTTACGCAGCCCTATGTGACGGAAATCGGCGGAAAGACCTTCTGCCTCGGGCATGGGGACGGACTCGGACCCGTGGACCGGGGCTACCGGATTCTCCGGGGCATCTTCCACAACCGCTTCCTCCAGGCCTGCTTCAGCGCCCTCCATCCCTGGTTCGCCTTCCGGCTCGGGAACGGATGGTCGCGGAAATCCCGGTTGGGAAAGAGCATCGGCTATACCTTCAAAGGGGAGGAGGAACCGCTCTACAAGTTCTGCGAGTCTTTCAACGCACAGCGCGCCGCTTCCGACGCCCCTCCCGTCGATATCTTCCTCTTCGGTCACTACCACTGCGCCGTGGACCTTCCCGTCGGCCCCTCCCGCCTCCTGCTCCTGCAGGACTGGATTTCCGTCTCCAACTGGGTGGTTTTCGATGCGGTTTCCGGCGACATCTCCGTTTGTCGTAAATAATTGACAGTCATTATTTTATGTCCTTATCTCCATCCCGAAGGGACATGGATGGACAACGAATGCGCTGATTGTCAGGCGTTTGGGAGGAAACAACATTCGACCTTGATCTGTTTGGCGAAATTTTTGCAAAGAAGTATCTTTGCGCCTTGAATCATGAAGCGTCTGCTGGTCATATCGCTTTTGCTCGCAACGGTCATTCCCGCTGCCGGGCAGCATGTGAAGGAAG
>JAEEGL015915806.1_pt1 | contig 10519 bp, 7 predicted proteins | sample 9134231 | NCBI WGS metagenome assembly JAEEGL01 (sample SAMN16246548, study PRJNA631951) | gut metagenome | biome: gut microbiome; feature: rumen; material: fiber-attached | host: Bos | place: Iran: Karaj | collected 2018-10
AACTCGCATACTGTCACAAGCCTTGGCTCACCGTTGAACTCGAAATCGGACACAACGAAATCGGTGATGCCGACACATTCGACGAAGGAATGCCAGATCAGGTGCGAGACATTTTCGCGGAACTGGGGCTACCTCCCCCGCGTCCAGTCCGGCTCATGTCGGTTTCCCATCAGGTTGCGCAAAAACTCCATGCTCTCACAGCTCCCGGGAGCAAAAGGGCGCACGACCTCCTCGACCTCCAGCTGATTGCGGCGAACTCGCAGATGGATTTGCCCGAAATACTCAAGGTTTGCCGCCGACTCTTCAGCTACAGAAAGATGCAGACATGGCCACCGAAGCTTGAACCCGGCGCCGATTGGACGGAACGCTACGACGCTCAAAAGACGGGATTGCCTGTCTTGCCATCCGTTGACGAGGCCGTTGCATGGGCAAACGACCTCATTCAACGGATTAACGATGCAAAGGCGTTTCCCGATTGAGATTGCGGCGCGGACCGAATCTGACGCGCCGTTCGGGGCTGAAATCCTCGCGCCAAGTCCGCCACGCCCGCAAAGTTCTGGTTGGGCGCTCTCACCGAAAACGCCGCCCCACCGATGGTCGGATGTCCGGTTGCCCGGTTGTTCCGATGAATGATGATCCGATGACGGTGCACTGAAAAGGGAATGCGCGTTGCATTTTGTTCCCAGGGAGCGCGGGCATCCTGCCCGCGACGGCCCGGCCAAAGCCGGGCCCCTTACGGCATGCTCACCTTCACGCGAAAGAACCTGCTCGCCGAGTTCGTCGGTCCCCAGTCGCCGTCTGTCAGGCTTTCGCGCCCTTCGACCGTGTACACGCGCTCGTTCTTCGTCCCGCCCTCGTTGAGGTCGGGGCCCCAGCCGACGACCGGCTCGCCATTCTCCATTGAGATTACGATGCGGAACAAATCTGACGTGCCATGCGGGGCTGAAATCCTCGCGCAAAGTCCGCCACGTTCGCAAAGTTCCAGTCACCGTAAAGGTGGGGCGAGCTCTCCGAGCGAGTCGCCCCGCACCAAGAATCAATTGTCAGAACAAGGTGCGTAAATCTTGCGCCATTCCGGGAGCGCGGACGGCTCGTCCGCCTAACCCCAAGGCCGTTGTCGAGAGGGTAGAAACTCCGATTTGTTCCAAACCCTCCGCTAACGCTCAGGGGATAATTGGCCGTGTAGATCGTGTAGGTTGTGACGGCACCCCACCCTTGGTTCGAACCGAACGTGCAACTACGATGCGGGCCGAAATTGTCCGTGATGTGAGGGAAACGACCTCAACAACTTGGGAATACAACTCCCTAACAACGCAATCGGCAAAATGCAATGCGTGGCGGACGGGCCGTAAAACCAAGTAGGATTGTTGGTTGAACTCTTATTGGATACTAGGTGGCTGATAGCATTACCATGCCTCAATCATCGCTTAGTTTTTCCAGTTCCTCTTTTGCAAAATCGTTTCCTCTTTCGGCCGCTTTCCGATACCACTCGATAGCTTTTGCCTTATCAGCTTTTACATCATCCCATCCGTTTTTATAGTAATTCCCAAGTTGGTACTGTGCTGCCGCATGGCCTTGTTCCGCTGCTTTACGATAAAACTCCACGGCCTTTGAGTCGTCCGTCTCTACGCCGCTGCCGAAAAAAGAGTACATGTGTCCAAGCTCGTATTGCGCCCTTGCGTAGCCTTGTTCTGCCGCCTTTCCATACCATTCGACAGACATTGCAGTATTCGGCTCCAACCAATCTAAATACCCATGCTTATACAAATCTCCAAGATGTGTCTGAGCGCCAGCGTCGCCAGATTGCGCTGCCTGCCGATATCTTTCCAATGACTTTGAAAACAATTTGGCGGCTTCGTCAAAATCAATTTCCACCCCATTGCCTCGACTATAGCAAATACTCAAAGCGCCCAGAGCATAGGCGTCGCCATGCTCTGCGGCTTTGGCATACCACTTCGCTGCTTCCTCTTGGTCTTTATATACCCCTTTGCCATTGGAATAGCAAATGCCAAGACGGCATTCCGCTTCCGCAACATCACGCTCTGCTGCTTTTTGATACCACTCGAAAGCCTTTGCCGCATCTTTATCCACGCCAATTCCGTTGTTGTAGCTGTTGCCAAGACGAATCTGAGCTTGAAGATCGCCTTGTCCTGCGGCCTTTCGATACCACTCCACCGCTTCAAGTTCGTCTTTCTCAACGCCTATGCCAAATTCGTAACAAAGACCCAGGTCCAACATGCTTCGCGTACTTCCCTGTTCAGCAGCCTGACGATATTTTCTCATCGTTTCTTGAAGAATAGAGTCATCAGTCAGACCTTGCACAAGCAGACTCCCGAATAATTCATGGTCTGACGCATAATGGCGTTCAACATAGCCATGTCTTTTCGCCAAATCCCCTAAAGAAGCATTCGCCTGACGTGGAGGCATGCGCCTTTTTCCAATACTTGGGGTTGCAGACATCGTTTCCTTCTCCCTTTCTTTAGGCAAATCGCGGACAAGGCGAAATCCACAAAAATGGTCTTTATAATCTGGCTTGATTTTATAGCGGGTGCTGGACTCGCAGTAACTTGTTTTATGGTTGCTCCAACATCCGCCACAAAGAACCCTGTAGGAATCCTCACCTGTTGACGTCCACTCCCAAACGTTACCATGCATATCGTAGAGGCCAAACGCGTTGGGCTTTTTCATTCCTACTGGATCCGGTCCACCAAGATTATTGGCTTCATAGCACGCTACGTCGCCGAGTGTCTCCTCTGTGATTTCCGTACCATCCGAGAGCCTGCAATAATTTCCAATCGCCCCTGCGCGGCATGCGTATTCCCACTCCTCCGTTGTCGGAAGGCGATAGACAAGACCAGACTTCTTGACTTCTGGGAGTGCATTTAATTTGTCAAGAAACCTCTGGCAGTCCTTCCATGACACTTTCTCAACAGGGTTGTTCTTAAAGCCTTTGAATCGGGACGGATTATTGCCCATGACTGCAAACCATAATGCCTGCGTAACCTCGTACTTGCAGACAGACAATCCAATTCCGGAAACTTCAACCATATTTGCATTAAGTTTGGGGATCTCTATCTTTTGAGCCGCTTCGCGTTGTGCTGCTATCTTTTTATTGTCCCTAGCCGCAAGGCGAAAGCCGATGTAGTGTCTACGGTCATCCGGTTTATATTCCTCACGCTCACGCGCCGTACAGAAAGATGCATCACTATACCAGCTGCCACCACAGGCTATAACACTATCAATGTCAAAAGCGGAGTGATCAAATGTTAAAGTCCATTCTTGCACATTGCCGAGCATGTCATAGAGACCAAAGCCATTTGAAACCTTTTTCCCGACGGGATGAGGTTTTTCATCGCTATTGTCTGAATACCATGCAACATCACCAAGAGCAGTTGGACTGACTGCGTCCACGTCATTTGTGTATCCGTAATCTAATACTATGGGGCTGCGCGAGTTTGCCCCGCAAGCATACTCCCACTCGTCTGCCGTTGGGAGGTTATAGGTAAGTCCTGACTTTTTTACTACAGGGAGCGCATTCAGTTTCTCGATAAAATCCAGACAGTCGTCCCATGAAACCCACTCTACGGGGAGTTCCGGTCCAGTGAAACCAGACGGATTCTCACCCATCACAGCCTCCCAAAGTGCTTGCGTTACCTCGTACTTGCAAATGGAATAGTCCTCAGGGGTTATTGGAATCATATCCTTTGCCAGTTTTGATACGGGATCATTCTTGCCCGATCCACATCCGACGAAAACAAGCGCGTTAATCGCGACTATGCTGCTAAGCAATCTTGAACGATTCATGACACTCTCCTTCCTAGTGACCAATCTTCTTGGACTTAACATTTGCGTTCAACGCTTCCCCGATTGCTGCAAGGAAAGTTGTTTGATCTGCGTAATCCTTTTCGGGAAACGCCATATGAACAATCGGGACAATGGCATCGCATAGATCATACCAGTCCATTTGCTCGACATCATTCTCCTTCAAATTCACGACATGTTCTCGCTGTAGCAACTGGCAAACATCGCGTAGGCGTTCAACATCTATTACGGAGCAAAACTGCGTCGGGAAGCAAGCAAAAACCAGACGATTGAAAACAAGGTGATAATCTTTTTTTGTTGTTGTGAAAAACGCTCTGCGCCAAGCTTCATATTGCAACTTGGAGATTTTTGTAAAACTCATTGAAGTGGTAAGCATTGCTGTGACAATTGGAATAAAAATGATCCGCGACGTTTTCTGCGGAATTTCACCCCACTTGCCTGCGTGAGCAATCCCTCCTTCCTTCTCAAAGATTAACCAATCGACTGCATCTGCGCCTATCCATTCTGGTGCAGCAGCCAATGTGCGAACTTTCGCGCATATTTTACGGATGTTGCACTGGTCTTCACCTTGGAAGTTCTTTTCCTTGGTGGTGTACTCTTTGTATAATTTTGCGAAATTCCCCCGAAGTTCAGCAACCGTGTTCTTACTCATCAGTCGTCCCTTCATCCGCGCCCGTTGAGTTGAGGCCCGCCGTCCGGCGCGGTGAGATAGGAGAGCCTCATTGCCGCTCGCGGACAGACACGAATTGAGGCGAAAAAAAGAAAACCTCCCTTCGTATCCCTTGGGAGGCTGTGAGAAATGCCTTGGAGAAACACGAAGAGAGGAGAGCGTTTTCACGCTTCCTCCGCAAGGTGTCGTCTCCGATGAAACTTCTCACATTTCCCAAGGCGACCGCTTTGCAGCGCTGCTAGATTGTCGGTTCGGTTTTCAGCTTTTAGCTGTCAGCTTCTGGTTTCTGTCGAATCATCTGACTGTTGAGAGCCAAAAGCTGATAGCTGAAAGCCAAAAACCAAACTAATCGTCCAACGCGGCCGAAGCCGCGCCAAACGACAGAAGTATTATGCCACATGACGCGCTACCGTGTCAAAAGCGAATTGATAATTGAAAATTGAGAATGTAGAATTCTGCAGGCGTGGTAGATGTACGAAAACAAAAGCGCCGCCCAGACGGGCGGCGGGAATTCTTGTGATGCACCATGCCGATGTCCTACTTGAAACCGATTGGCTTACGGTTTTCCTTTAAGGGTGGCAAGAGAGTTTGAATTATCACGTCTATGGACCGTTCGGCCGCCGTCATGCGCTTTTCGAGTTTGCCAATTCTTTGGTCGCGGACACTGCCGCGAAGCAAATACTCCTTTAGCACTGAAGTCGCCCATCTTCTAAAAAGAACCCCTCTGCGAGAATTTTCGCGATAGCCTACAGAGATAATCATTTCCAAGTTATAAAAATGATCTGATAAGCGGTCATGGACAAAATAATACCATTTGACGTGTTTCCGTCAGAAGATTGTCAATCCATGTCGCAAACACACCATTTTTGGCGTGTTTGCGACAATGCAACACACATTTTCTCCTTGTCTGTCATGATTGATGCCCGTCCGGCGCGGAGAGATAGGATAAGCCACGGGTTCCTGGATTTTGTCGCGAGTGTCGGCGGCCGATTGCCGGGAGCAGTCGCCCGCCAAGCCCTGGCCTTCGTCCATCGATTGCCGCCGGCCGCCGAATACTAGCTGGATGAGGCGTTTCCCCGTGAGCAAGGGCGCTACTGTGCCTTTGCCTCTGCTGCGTACCTATGCGGAGGCCTCATGCCATCGCTGCCCCTTCCAGACGCGAGGCGAGCAGGGGGATTGTGCGCTCGCAGGCGACGCCGTACCAATGGTCGTCGGCAGTGTCCTCGATGGAGGCGCAGACGATGTCGGCCGCGAGCGCGGCGGCGGCGAGTCTTTCGAGTCCGTGCAGGATGGCGCCCGAGAAGGTGGACGCGAAGACGTCGCCATTAGGGGGCGGGGTGGGCGTAGGGGCGCATGCCATCGATGCAAATCGCTATGGCGGCGGGGAGGTCGAGTCCGACGAGTTCCACTCCCTTGCGGATTATATCGCGGTTGCATCCGGCGGCGAAGCGCTTGTCTTTGAACTTCTTCACGACGCTCTTCGGCTCAAGGTCCGAAATGCCGGTCGGGCGCATGAGGGAGGTCGCCCACACAAGCCCCGAAAGCTCGTCGGCGCAGAAGAGGCTCTTTTCGAGGTCCGTCTCCGGCGTAATGTCATTGCAGATGCCCCAGCCGTGGCTCATGATGGCGCGGACGTCGGCGGCGTCCACACCTTCGGCGAGCAGTTCGGCTTCGGTGTGTCCGAGATGCTCCTCGGGGAAATGCTGGTAGTCGTAGTCGTGGAGATAGCCGACGGCTCCCCAGTGTTCGACCTCGTCTTGCGACTGTCCGAAGTGGCGCGCAAAGGCCTCCATGCAGCCACGGACGTTCGTGGCGTGGACGATGAGGTGCGGGTCGTCCGTCGTGGTGGCGAGCAGTTCTTTGGCGCGCGAAAGTGTGAGTTTCATGGTTGAAGGCCCTTCCTTGATACAATACACTGCCAAACCAGTTGTGAAGTGTCAAGGATGAAACAACTGGATATTAAGCCGTGTAGAACGTGTAGAATCGTGTAGAGGCCTGCGGCGCATAACGCGGAGTATGGGGAGAAATGGAGACACGGAGGCCGCTAGTGTGGTGGAACCTAAATAAGTAGTCCAAGGCGGAGCCACGGACGCATCAGGCGAGGCGTCGGCGCGAAGGCGTAATAATTACGTCAAGCGCCGGCAACGATGCATCATGCGCCCGTGGCCCGCATGGGAAAGGTATTTAGGTTCCGCCACACTAGACTCCGCGACAGCGGCAAAAGGGCGCGCCCCGGTTTCCGGGCCGCGCTCTTTTCTTTTGCGGGAAGGCTCAATTGCGAATCCGAGGAGTGTGACCAGAAATTGTCAGCCCCAATTTTGGCGAGAGGGGTGCGCGCGGGAGAGCAGAACCACGCTTTGCGCGAAAACAAAGGTTTTCCGTAAGGCAGACGTTGTTTTCCGTCACAAATTTTATCCTAAAAATCGCAGTCGACCCGAACAGACATTCTCGCACGGAGGCACGGAGATTGAGAGTTTTATGAATGCACATGGTTTCCATTTGCAATGCACCTTCGGGGTGAAAGCCTTGCCTACGGTTTCAGAGGCATCAAAAGCCCTTTTTCAATGTTTTCCGTGCCTCTGCGTGACACATTAACTGCGACATTTAGGTTTGTCACTGAGAATTTTGGCCAACGAAACGCAATGAACGGCCGCGGCGATGCGCGGCCCTTGCCCAATCTCCCCGTCTCCCTGACTTCCCGTAGCGAAAGCAATCATGCGCGCTTCATCTCCCGCCTTCAATGGGACGCTGAGAATTTCTGATCACACTCCGTTTCGTGCGCGACATTGCAGGTTTGTGGTATAGTGTAGCCACCGTTTCCGCGGTATGTGTGGGGGAGGGAGCTCCCTCCATTGTGCCACTAGGAGAATCAGCCATGAAAACGACGATGAGGAACCTGATGATTGCAATGCTCGCGGCGACCGCGACAAGCGCGACCTTCCCGCTCTACGCCGCGCCGGAGGATGTCGTATCGCTTACAGCGGAGTCGGGCGACATTACGCTGCAGAATGGGCAGACGCTCACCGGCACGGGCGGCGCCAGTACCCACGTCGTCATCGCCCACGGTGCCACCGTGACGATCAGCAATGCGACCATTGTCGCCGAAAACGAAGGTGACGGACAGTGGGCTGGCGTCACTTGCCTGGGCGATGCGACGATCATCCTCAAGGGCGACAACGCGGTGGGCGGCTTCGACATGGACTATCCCGGCATACAGGCCGGTCCCATCGCGTCCACGCTCGTCATCGCGGGCGACGGTTCGCTTTCCGCCCGGGGTTGCGAAAACGCGGCGGGTATCGGGAGCGGTTTTGGAGGCGTGTGCGGCAACATCGTCATTGAAGGCGGCACCATCACCGCGACGGGCGGAGCTTGGGCCGTCGGCATTGGCGCTGCGAAAAGCGGAGACCTCGGCGACATCACCATTGCCGGCGGCACCGTCACCGCAATAGGAGGCGAATACGCGGTGGGCATCGGCGCGGGCGACAATGCGTTTTGTAACGACATCACGATCGCCGGCGGCACCGTCACCGCAATGGGAGGCGAATGCGCGGTGGGCATCGGCGCGGGCGACAATGCGTTTTGCGGCGACATCACGATCGCCGGCGGCACCGTTGCAGCAACGGGAGGTCTGCTCGCCGGCGGCGTCGGTTGCGGATATGGCGGCGAATGCGGCGACATCACCATTGCCGACGGCGTGACGCTCTTCACCTCCGTGAAGAACAATGCGCAGACCAACATCGGGGCTTATTCAGGCGGCGTCTGCGGCACCGTGACCGTGGGCGGAACGGTGATGGGCGAAATCTCCGTCAGCCCCTATGTTTACAGGCCCTCTAGCGTCCCCTACGCCGTCCATTTCGATGCCAACGGCGGCAGCGGTGCGATGGTCGACCAAAATTTTGCGCCCGGCATTCCGCAGAACCTGTCGTCCAACGCCTTCACCCGCGCGGGTTTCCTCTTCCACCGATGGAACACGGCCGCCGACGGCAGCGGCACGAACTACTACGACACGCAGCTTTCCTCCTTCGCGGACAACGTGACGCTCTATGCGCAGTGGACGGGATTCGAAGCAATCCTCACCTCGCTGACCGGCGACCTTCTTTTGGCCGGCGGCCAGACGCTCACCGGCACGGGCGGCGCCAACACCCATGTCGTCGTCGCCCCCGGCGCCACCGTGACGCTCCGCGACGTCTCCATCGTCGGCGAGGATGACGACGACAATCCGAAGCTGTGGGCGGGCGTCACCTGCCTGGGCGACGCCGTCGTCATCCTTGAAGGGACGAATCTTGTGAGGGGGTTTTACGCGGACTATTCCGGTCTTCAGGCCGGTCCTTCGGGATCGACACTTGTCATCCGGGGGATGGGTTCTCTAACCGCCGACAGCAACGGCTGGGCCCCCGGCATCGGCAGCGGTTACTATGATTCCTGCGGCAACATCGTCATTGAAGGCGGCACCGTCACCGCCACTGGCGGCTTCGATGCGGCAGGCATCGGCAGCGGCGGCAATGCGTTTTGCGGCGACATCACGATCGCCGGCGGCATCGTCACCGCCACGGGCGGCGACTCCGGCGCGGGCATCGGCGCAGGACATGAAGGCACATGCGGCGACATCACGATCGCCGGCGGCATCGTCACCGCCACGGGCGGCCAATATGCGGCGGGCATCGGCACCGGTGTGTCTGGCGAATGCGGCGACATCGCCATCGCCTCCGGCGTTACCCGTGTCATCGCCACGCATGGCGAAAACGCCACAGACCCCATCGGCGCGGGCGACGAAGGATTCTGCGGCACCATCATCGTCGCCGCAGAGCTGACAGACATGACGGAAGGCGACACCCGGATGATTGTCGCCTATCCGTCATACCTGGCGGATGCGGACGCCATAGTCAAGGCGAACTACATCGCATGGGCGGCGCAATACGGCCCCGACACAACCGGCGTGCACGAGGCGGCGTTCCTGTTGAACATCGACCCCGCGATGCCCGTCCCCGCTGGCGCGGCGACGCTCAAGGTGGCGGCGTTCGGCATGGCGTCCGGACGCCTCCTTTTCGACATCGTGAGCGATGTCGCGCCGCTTGCGCAAAAGGATGACCAGGCCAACACTTCCGCTCTGTGCAACGGCTACCTGGCCATCTACGAAGCCTCTTGTCTTTCAGGCGCATGGACGCCCTTGCCGGTCTCCGTCACCGTGAGTGCCCAGGGGCACGCCATCGCCGAGCTCGAACTCGATCCTAACGCTTCGGGCGGGTTGTCGCCCGCCCTCTTCTTCCGCCCGGCCCTCATGTCGACATCTGCGGACAACAATGCGAAATGAACCGTGTACGCGGATCGTTCCTTCCTTTTAGAATGAAAGGCGACGCGGGATGAGCGATGCGCGCGAGGCGCAAGGCTGTTTCGGCCGAGACTTTCGCAGTCATTGGCGCAAAACCCGCGGCGCGGGCCGATGTCGGCGTCCTTCCCGATCCGCCTGAAGCGAACTCGCCTGCCGCCGTCTGTCTCGCCCCACGGGACGAATTGACCTTGCCGCATGGATCGGGGAATTGCGGCGGGATGGTCGCAGGGTCGTCGCCCCGCGCTAGAACGGCGAGACATACGACCTAGCCGTGTCGAAGGAGGCTTGACGAGCGGCACTTCCGCCGCAGCCCGATGGACGTTCTGGAGGCAGTTGGCGAGGAGATCGTCCACCTGCAGGATATCTTCGTCTGGATCGTTCCGGCCGTGAAGGGAGCCATGGCGGAGCATGGCATGGCGGATGGCGGGCAGAGGTTAAGTGATGGGAGATGAGGGAAAGGAGAGCTTTGTCCAGCCTCGAAAACGTCTCGCTTACGGAAGACGCTGACAGGCCCTGGCCATGGAGCGGTCAGAAACGCGTGGCAGACCAGATCAGAGAGCGGGTTTGCAAAGCCGCGTGAAGAGGGTGGCGAACTGTCGCGCGCTTTCGCGGTAGTCGAAGACCTCCGCGATACGGCGCACGGCCGCCTCGCCCATGGCCCGGCGCCGCGCGGGGTCGGCGGCGAGGGCGCGGATGGT
>JAEEGL016930201.1_pt1 | contig 10519 bp, 4 predicted proteins | sample 9134231 | NCBI WGS metagenome assembly JAEEGL01 (sample SAMN16246548, study PRJNA631951) | gut metagenome | biome: gut microbiome; feature: rumen; material: fiber-attached | host: Bos | place: Iran: Karaj | collected 2018-10
AAAACGACGCCGCGCTCCAGTTCCCGCAGGGCCACGGCGACGCATGGGGGCACTACCTCTCCGCGATGAGCGTATGGTACCGCCTCCTGAGGAATCCCTACTTCTCGTGGTCTACCTCGCAGATGCAGATGAACGTTGCGGACAACGTTGTGGACGTGGACTACTATGACGAGGAACGCTTCGCCGAGACGGCCGGCAAGCTCGCCAAGACGGCGGTTGACGTCATGGACCGCACCGCGAAGAAGGCCTGGCGCGACAACGGCGGCGCGAAGGGCGCGGGCTATCTCGACGACGACGGCGAGCGCAACTTCGGCTACGGCGAGTGGGCCACGCGCGGCGCCATCGGCGGCGTGATGAACTGGATGGTGGCGAATTCCCTCCTGCCGGAGGCGGAGTCCGCCGGGAAATACTATGTGCCGATGCTTGGCGCCGACTCGCTCCTCTTCATGACTAACGCGCCCGTCTCCGCGGCGATCGGTCCGTGGACGTTTGAAGGCCGCTTCTCGTTCTCCGCCGAATCGTCGGGCACGTTCTTCGAGATGAGCGGCGAGCCCGTTGACGACGACATCTTCGCGCCGGCCGGCGACGGCGACTGGGAGAAATCCTCCGGGCGCGTTACGCTCGCCGCCAATGGCGACGGCACATGCACGCTCTGGGCGGGCGTAGACGACTTCTACCTGGTGTCGGTTACGAACGTAGAGTACGTCGCCGTGACGAACTTAGTGTACGACACCGACAACCCGTCGCTCGTCGTCGGCACGAACATCGTGGACAACGTGCGCGTGGAGCGCGAGGTATACGAACTGGACATGAGCAGCAGGACCGTGGACGAAGCAGTCTTCACGATGCCCTCCATCGGCATCGTGGCCGTGTGCCACGACACGATGGACTTGACGAGCGTTTTCGTGCTGGACACCGAAGGGGCGGTGGTCACGAACGTCCTGGCAGGCATTCTGCCGATGGATTCGCCGGACGTCGTGTTCGCCGGCATCGGAGTTCTCGGCGAGGCCGCCGAGATGCGCTTCTGGCGCGGAGAGCCCACGTCCTTGGAGGTCCTTTCTCCGCGTGCGTTCGTGAATCCTCGCGACGTGGACCTGATCGCGTACACGCGCGGCATCTCGTCCACCACGGCGACGACCGAGCTGCCCGACGCGACGCCAGGCGGCGCGCACCCCTGGACGGTGCGCGGGCCGGAATGGCGGACAGTGGAGGAGAGCGGGATGTCCGTGGCGTTCGACGACGCCGGCCTCCTGCGCATCAACCGCTCCACCGCCGCCGACCTCGAGACGATACCCGACTCCGTCTCCGCCATCCAGCGCAAGCTGGAGCATCTCGACGCGGGGATGAACCCGCTCGGCCTCTCCGACAACGCCGTGCCGATGGACATCGCCTCGGAGGGCGTGGCCGAAGGCGTGTACACGCACTTCGAGCAGATCGCTGCGCGCGCGAAGACGGCGCTCGGCAACGCCGCGAAGATTCTCGACCGCGCGCAGTCTGCCTCATCGCACCTGAGGAGCCTGCAGAACGGACAGTACACCGAGGAGGAGGAGCAGGAGAAGTCCGAGTTCGACTACAACACGCGGCTCATCGCCATCTACGGCACGCCCTACGAGGACGACATGGGCCCGGGCGGCACGTATCCCCAGGGCTACGACGGCCCTGACCTCTACCACTACATGTACATGGACCTTTCGCTCTTCGGCGTGACAGGCGCCGAGAACGTCAATCCGGTGTCCGTCGTGAGCTACGACACGTCCAAAGGCTGGACATACGAGTCGCTGAAGTCGTTCATGGAGAACACCGCGACCAACAGTTCGACGAAATCCCTGAGCTACCAGATATCCGCGAACGGGCTTGTCGTGAAACCGGAATCGTTCACGGGCACACGTCGTGCCTGCGGCAAGCTGCAGGACGCCTACACGGAGTACATCCTCGCCTGGCTGGACTTCAAGAACGCCTGCGAAGCCTACGGGGAGCAACGCGACGCGCTCAGCGCGAGAATCGAACAGATATCCGGCCTGTGCGAAAAGAGGGGCGACCAGTACGATGACGCATACGTCAAGTTCGTCGGGGTCAACACGGCCGTTTCCGCCAAGGTGCTTGCGCTTAACGCACAGCATGGGTTCGAGAGCGCGGTTTCGATCACCGACGACACCGGCGAATTCAGTGGGGGCACTTCCGCAATGGGCTATATCGGGGCGGGCCTTTCAGTCATCGCGAACCCGCTTGCGCCGATATTCGCCGCAATTGGCGGCGTGAGCGTGTCGGCCAAAGCCATACTCACGACGTGCGCGAAGAGTTTCGAGACGATCAAGGATTCTCTCGAGGAGTCCATCACGGTTTTCGAAACCCTCGCCGAATGGTCCGAAGCCGAGGCTGATTGGACCGAGGCCCAGAAGGCGGCGTTCGACGAAACGCGCGAGGCGATTCTCGAACTTGCATCATCCGTGCGCGACATCGAGACGACCTGGGCGAAGATGGTTGCCGCCGCCGAGAACTTCGACACGATCGTGGACGAGGGCAACCGCATCCAGTCCGAGCGTGAAATGGTCCGCGCCCAGTGCGTGAACCGCATCATCGAGCTCAGGTACAACGACATGTTCTTCCGCCAGATGCAGGACGAGGCGCTCACCCGCTACTCGCAGGCGTTCGACCTTGCGCAGAAGTACGTGTACATGGCCGCGCAGACCTACGACTACGAGACCGGCCTCCTCTCCGCCGACAGGGATTCTGGAGACAGGTTCCGCGCCGAGATCGTCGGCGCCCGCGCCCTCGGCAAGTTCACGGCCGACGGCGACCCGCTCCCCGCGTCGTCCTCGAGGGGCGACCCCGGTCTTGCAGACATCCTCTACAGGATGCAGTCCAACTACTCCGTCCTCAAGGGCCGCCTCGGCATCAACAACACCGACAGGAACGCCACATGGTTCTCCCTGCGCAAGGAGATGTTCCGCATAGACGGCGGAGCGGAGCACGACAGCGACTGGCGCCTGGAGCTCTCCAAGCACGTCGTGGACGACATCCGATCCGTGCCCGAGTACCAGCGCTTCTGCCAGCCAATCGCCTCGTCCTCTCCGCTTCTCGTGAAGGAGCCGGCGATCGTGATCCCGTTCGAGACGACCATCGACTTCGCGAAGAACTTCTTCGGGAAAGACCTCGCTGCGGGGGACCACGCGCTCGATTCCTCCTACTATGCCACGAAGATATCCTCCGCCGGCGTGAAGCTCTCAGGATATCCGCAGAGTGCGCTTGGCAACACTCCGGTCGTGTACCTGGTTCCGGCCGGCCTTGACAAGATGCGTGTTCCGGGCGGCGGCGAGAGCGGCACCGTCCTCCATTGGAGCGTGGCCGACCAGGTGATACCGGTTCCGTACGTCATCGGCTCGGCGGAGCTGGACGACCCTGACTGGCAGCCGCTCTACGGCGGCTACTCTGGCGGCATGGACATGATGGCAAAGATCCGCAGGATACCGTCGTTCCGCGCGATCATCTCCGACGACGGCGAGCCTGCCAGCACGCGCCTCGTGGGCCGCAGCGCGTGGAACACGCGCTGGGTGCTCATCATCCCCGCCGGCTCCCTCCTCGGCGGCGACATCGAGGACCGCCAGAAGGCGCTCTCGATCTTCATCAACGGTGAGGACACCGACCGCGACGGTCTCGCGGATGTGAATGGAGTCAGCGACATCCTGCTTGGGCTGAAGACGTATGCGACTTCGGGGAACTGAGTCGGCAGAAAGGATCATGGCAATGGAAAAAGCGACAGAAAAACAATTTCCGCGTTTCGCGTCCAGCGTCTCGCGTCTCTTCCTCTTCTGCGCGGCGTGCCTCTCGGCGAACCTGGCGGCGCACGGAGCCGACGAGCCGGTGTCCCTGCCGCCGTTCGTGGTTACAGGACGCGTGATCGACTACGACGGCGCCGGACTAAAGTCGGCCGAAGTGCGCGTGAGAAAGGAAGGGAAGCTGCTTGCTCGCGGCAAGGTTGGATCCATCGACGCCGACACGCCTTGCAACTACTCCGTGTCCGTGCCGATGTCCAGCACTGACATCCCGACGGCGGCGTGCGCCGGCGACAGCCTGACGCTCGAGATCGACGCCGGATCCGCCGTGTACTCCTCCACCAACGTCTCCATTACCGCCGCCAAGCCCGGCCGCGTCCTGACGCTGAACCTCTGCGCCGCCTCGTGTACCAACCCGCACGGCGTCTCCGACCGCTATCTGCGCGACATCGCCTGGGACCTGGAGGACATGGGGCTGACGGCGGCCGATTACGACCCCAACGCCGACTACGACGACGACGGAGTGTCAAACTACGCCGAGTATCTCGCCGGCACCGATGCGTTCGACTCGTCGGACGCAGGGCTGAGGATACTTTCGTTCAAGCCCGTGGAAGGCAACGACGACGTGATGGAGGCCACGTTCCTCCCCGGACGCAGCCGCGCATACTCCGTGCAGCGCGCCGAGGTCTCCGACGGAGCGCCGGCGTTCGAGATGCGCCCGCACCAGCAGGCGAGCGAGAAGGGCGCGGCCGCAAAGAACTATTTCGTCACAGGAGACGAGGATCCGATTGTCCGTGCGATATATCTCTACAAGGAAGGCACTTCCAGCCTTTATCGCCTGCGTCTTGAGTAGCGCCGTCTTCGGCGATGCGCATACCAACCACGCTGGCCGCGCCGTGGGCGGGAAGCTCACGGCGAGCGGCGGCGTTGTCTGCGAGTCGTATACAAACCACGCAGGCCACGCCGTGAGCGGGAAGCTCACGGCGATAACCAACCGCATGGCCGTGATCTCGGGGCGCAGCTATCCGTTGTCCGTATTCCCCGAAGCGGAGCAGGCGCGGATGAGGATGGCGCTCGCCGTGCCGCTTCCCCTGCCGCCCGCATTGGAGGCGAATCGCCGTTCGCTGAGAAACAGGCTTCTCCGCAGCGAGGCGATGTGCAATGCGGGCGCGAAGAGCAGGGAGGACGCTGACCGGCGGCGTGTGGAAATCGAAACCGCATGGTCTGGCGCGCTCGACAGGGCGGATCTGGACGCCGCGACGCGCGAGCACTGGAGGGTGCGCCTCATGGCGGAGCCAGCGACGGCTGAAACAACTGTAACAACGAGCAAGGAGGAAAGATGAAGATCGGAGCAGGAAAGGTTGTCGGAGCGGCGATGCTCGCCGCGGGGATTGCGGCGATATGGCTTTGGCCGAAGGGAGGGGCGAAGGAGCCGGAGGAAGCGGTAGTCAGGCCCGTGAGGAGCATGGTCGTGACAGACAGGGTCTCGCTCCCCGAGCTCAGGTTCCCCGGCAAGGTCAAGGCGGGCGAGTCGCGCGACCTCTCGTTCGAGGTTCCGGGACGCCTTCTCAAGATCGTAGCCGACAAAGGGCAGCGCGTCAAGAAGGGCGACGTCCTCGCGAAGCTCGACGCACGCGACTTCGAGGCGGACGTAAAGAAGGCCGAGGCCGAATGCGAACGGGCCGAGCTCACGCTCCAGCGCACGAAGAACGCGGCGAAGACGGGCGGCGTCTCGAAGGAGGACGTCTCCAAGGCCGAGACCTCGGTAAAGACTTCCGAGGCCCAGCTCGCGATCGCGAGGAAGGCGCTCGAGAGCTGCGTCATCAAGGCGCCCTACGACGGACAGGTCGCGGACACCTACCCCTCCGACCTCGACATGGTCATGGTCGGACAGAAGATCCTGACGCTCCAGAACACGGACGTCGTCAAGTTCGACGTGTCGATTCCGGAGACGATGGTCATCGACCGCCGTTTCGTCTCGGAGCTCAAGGGCCGCCGCTACTTCGTCGTCTTCGACTCGCTGCCGAAGAACGAGTTCGACGCCAAGTTCGACGAGTTCACGTCCGTTGCCGACGACCGCACGCAGACCTTCACGGCGACGTTCTCCATGCCGTCGCGCGAGGAGTTCGTGATCCTGCCCGGGATGAGCGTCACGCTCGTCATCGAAGGCGGGGCGAAGAAGAATGCGGACGCCGAAGGCAAGGGGATCGAGTTCCCGTTCGCGGTGCCGACCGTGGCCGTGGGCTCGGACGAAACCGGCGCGCACTTCGTGTGGAAGCTCGTCAAGTCCGACAAGGAGGGCGAATACAAGACAGTCCGCCAGAAGGTCGAGACCGGACGCCTCTTCGGCACGAACCTCGCCGTGAAGTCGGGCCTCGCGAGCGGCGACAGGATCGCCGTCGCGGGCGTGACGATTCTCACGGAAGGCCAGACCGTCACGCTGTACGGGGAGTGAGCCGATGAACATCGCAGAAGCCTGCATCAAGAAGTCGACGGTAACCGTCTCGCTCGCCGTCGCGATGCTGCTCGCAGGCGTCCTCGGCTATTTCAAGCTCGGACGCCTCGAAGACCCAGAGTTCACGATCAAGAACGCCCAGATCGTCGCGCTCTATCCCGGCGCCACGGCCGAGGAGGTCGCGAACGAGGTGACAGATCCGCTCGAGACCGCGATCCAGCAGATGGGCCAGCTCAAGAAGGTGACCTCGACGTCGTATCCGGGGAAGTCCGTCATCCTCGTCGAGATGAAGGACAAGTACGACAAGAGCGCGCTCCCGCAGATCTGGGACGAGCTTCGCAGGAAGGTCGGCGACGCGGCATCTTCGCTCCCCTCGGGATGCTCCAAGCCGACGGTCTACGACGACTACGGAGACGTCTACGGAGTCCTCTACGCGATCTACGGCGACGGCTTCACCGAGGCGGAGCTCAGGGAGCACGCGAAGCTCCTCAGGCGCGAGCTTCTCCTCTGCGACGACGTCGCGAAGATCGACCTCCTCGGCGACCGCCAGGAGATCGTCTCGTTCGAGATGTCCCGCGCCAAGATGGCGAACCTCGGCGTCACGCCCGAGATGGTGCAGCGCGTAGTCGAAGGACAGAACGCCGCATCGGACGCGGGGAAGATGCGCGTGGACGACAAGTACGTCCGGCTCTATCCGAGCGGAGACATCAAGACCATCCAGGACTTCGAGCGCCTCGTGATCACGATACCGAAGGGCGACGGCTCGTTCTCGACGCTGCACCTCGGCGACCTCGTGACGGTGTCGCGCGACTACAAGGAGCCGCCGACGTGCATCGTCCGCTACAACGGACGCCCCTGCGTGGGCCTCGGCATCTCCACGGCGAAGGGCGGCAACGTGATGACGATGGGCGCGTCCATAGACAAACGCATGAAGGAGCTTCTCTCGGAGACCCCCGTCGGCATCGAAGTCGGAATCGTCTCGCACCAGGCCTCGAGCGTGAAGACGGCCGTCAACGGGTTCGTCGTCAACCTCGTCGAGTCCGTCGTCATCGTGATCGCCGTACTCCTCTTCACGATGGGGATGCGCAGCGGACTGCTCATCGGCGGCGTCCTCATCCTCACGGTGATGGCCACGGTGATGGTGATGAACCAGATGGGTCTCATCTTCGAGCGCATTTCCCTCGGCGCGTTCATCATTGCGCTTGGAATGCTCGTCGACAACGCGATCGTGATCACCGAGGCGGTGCTGGTCGCGGCCGAGAAGGGCGAAAGCCGCACGAAGGCGGCGATTGCGGTCGTGAAGCAGACCCAGTGGCCGCTCCTCGGCGCGACGGTCGTCGCGATCCTTTCGTTCGCCCCCGTGGGCGCATCGCAGGACTCGACGGGCGAATACTGCCGCTCACTCTTCCTCGTCCTCATGATCTCTCTTCTCCTGAGCTGGGTCCTGGCGATCACAGTGACGCCGCTGTTCGCCGCGCGTTTCCTGAAGAAGAAGTCGCCTGAGACGGGTGCGTCCGCCGCGAAGGCAGATCCCTATGCCGGCGGATTCTACCGCGCGTACCGCGCGTTCCTCGAGTTCTGCATCGTCCACCGTGGGCTCACGTGGCTCGTTCTCGGCGCGATGCTCGCGGCCGCCGGCTTCGGGTTCACGAAGGTGAAGCAGAACTTCTTCCCCGAGTCTACCCGCAACCAGTTCATGGTGCACGTCTGGATGCCCGAGGGCTCGTCCGTGCACGCCACCGAGTCGCGCGTCGCGGCGATGGCCGAGGCCGTCGGCAAGTTCGAGGGCGTCACCGGCGTCACGTCCGTCGCAGGCGGCGGCGGACTCAGGTTCCTTCTCACCTACACGCCCGAGGACGCCGACGACGCGTACGGAATCCTCTTCGTGGACGTCGAAGACTACCATCTGATCCCCGCGCTCATGGAGAAGGCCGAGAAGCTCGCGCTCGACATTGTGCCGGACGCGCTCGTGTACGGGCAGAAGTTCGTTCTTGGACCGGGCGATGCGCAGAAGATACAGTTCCGCATCAAGGGGCCGGACCCCAAGGTCCTTCGCGCCGCTGCGGAGAATGCGCTCGGAATCCTCCGCGCGGACGGAGGCTTCAAGGAGATCCAGAGCGACTGGCGCAACCGCGTGGACGTGATGGTGCCGGATGTCGCGGAGAACCGCGCGCGCAAGCTCGGCGTCACCCGCAACGACGTCGCGCGTTCGCTCAAGGAGGCGACGGTGGGTCTCACCGTGGGCTCGTACCACGACGGCGACGACACGCTGCCGATCGTCCTCAGGGCGCCGCGCGAGGAGCGCGAGGATCCGGACTCGCTGCGCAACTCGTGGGTGTGGTCTTCCGCGCTTGGCTGCTCGGTTCCTTTTGCGCAGGTCGCCACTAGCGTCCACACCGAGACCGAGGAGGCGCGGCTCAAGCGCCGCAACCGCCTGCCGTGCATTACGGTCAAGTGCAATCCGCGCGGTTCGGCGACTGCCGCGGAGGCGCGGCTTAGGGTGAGGGACAAGCTTGAGGCGCTTGGCGCCGGGCTGCCCGCCGGATACTCGTGCGAGTGGGGCGGAGAGTACGAAAGCTCGTCCAACGCGAACGCGGGGCTCAAGTCGAAGATCCCGCCGATCCTCGCGGTGATGGTGCTCATCGTCATCATGCTCTTCAACTCCGTGAAGCAGGCGGTCGTCATATTCATGACGGTTCCGCTCATCATCGTCGGCGTGGTGGCGGGGCTTCTCGGATTCGACCAGCCGTTCGGGTTCATGGCGCTCCTCGGCTTCCTCTCGCTCGTCGGCATGCAGATCAAGAACGCGATCGTCCTGATGGACGAGATCAACGCGCAGCTTGCCGCGGGCACGGCGCCGTTCGAGGCGGTCGTCACTTCGGGCGTCACGCGCCTGAGGCCCGTCGCGAATGCGGCGCTCACGACGATCCTCGGCATGATGCCGCTCGTCGCGGACGCGTTCTATGCGGCGATGGCCGTGACGATCATGTGCGGACTCGCCTTCGCGACCGTACTCACCATGGTCGTCATTCCGGTCAACTACGCGCTAATCTACCGCATCCGGCGCCAGCCCTAGGGTAAAAGCGATAATAGAAAATTAATTTATGCTATACTATCACGCAAATGGGTAAGCTATTTATAATCGACTTGATGCCTTTTCTATATAAAGGCCATTTCGTGTTTCTTAGAAATCCGCGGATGACTTCAACCGGAATAAACACGTCCGCTCTGATTGGCCTTGCATCGGGACTTCAGTCGATCCTTAAGCGCGAACAGCCGACCCACGCAGTTCTCGCTATGGACCCAGGCGGGCCGACTTTCCGCCACGAGGCGTATCCGCAGTACAAGGCGCAGCGCGAGAAGATGCCCGAGGACCTCGCGGCGTCTATTCCCTACGCATTTGAACTCGCCGAGGCGCTCAGGATTCCCGTCGTGCGCGTCGAGGGCTTTGAGGCTGACGACGTCATGGGTACGCTCGCTGTGAATGGCGCTGCCGCCGGTTTCGACGTCTATATGGCGACGCCAGACAAGGACGCCGCGCAGCTCGTGAGGCCGGGCGTTCGTCTCTACCGCCCCGCGCACGCCGGCGACTCCGCGGAAATCTACGACGAGCAAAAAGTCTGCGAGCATTGGCATCTCCGCGATCCCAAGCAGATGATCGACTATCTCGCGCTTGCCGGCGACTCTTCCGACAACATCCCCGGCATTCGCGGCGTCGGCGAGAAGACGGCGACGGATCTTCTCTCGAAGTTCGGAGACGTCGAGGGAATCATCGCAAACGTCGACAAGATCAAAGGCAAGCTCGCGGAGAAGGTGTACGCTGGGCGTGACGACGCGACAATGTCGAAGTTCCTTACGACGATTCGCACGGACGTTCCGATTGTGCCAGACTGGGACGCCTACAAACTCGATGGCGTCGACCGCGGCAAACTTGCCGCGGTGTGCGAGAAGTTCGAGCTTCGCCGTCTTGCGAAGGAGCTACTTGGGGAAGGCGCGGCAGATGGATCTGCGACGACGGATAATCGACTCGCTGGTCAGTCGTCTGGTGTCGTTGCTAAGGAAATCTCTACGATTGCAACGGCGCCGCACGACTACCGGCTCGTGACGGATGAGACCGCCGCGCAGGCGCTTCTTGCAGAGCTTATGGCCGCGCCGCGCGTTGCGTTCGATATTGAGACTGCTGCGCGAGAACCGGGCTCAAGCGCGACTGATGCGAATACATGCCGCCTGCTTGGACTCTCGTTCTCGACCGCCCCCGGGAAGGCGTGGTACGTAATCGCCGATCTTGTCG
>JAEEGL017125292.1_pt1 | contig 10519 bp, 5 predicted proteins | sample 9134231 | NCBI WGS metagenome assembly JAEEGL01 (sample SAMN16246548, study PRJNA631951) | gut metagenome | biome: gut microbiome; feature: rumen; material: fiber-attached | host: Bos | place: Iran: Karaj | collected 2018-10
AGCATGTCGTCAACCACGCCACCCTGACCGTTGGGGAGGCAGGTGTACTGCACCTTGCCGTCGAAGAGGTCCTCAACGTTGTTGGTGGTGACATACTGCATGAAGTGCTTGGCGATGGGGCCTTTGGCACGGAACTCGCCCATGTGGCTCACGTCGAACACGCCCACGTTGTTGCGGACATTGTTGTGCTCCTCGATGAGGGTGGTGTACTGGATGGGCATGTTGTAGCCGGCGAACTCAGCCATCTTGGCGCCGAGCTTGATGTGGAGATCGGTGTACGGTGTTGTTTTCATTATGATGCGTATTTTGTTAATTATAAATATCTTATTTTATAACGACATTCGGGTCGTTTTATTGTGCTGAGGATTGAAAAAAGTTCACCTCACCACCTCGATGGTGCCGTTGCAACGGATGAGACCGAAGAGGCTTTTTGCGCTGAAGCGGAAATAGTAGGTGCCGTCGGGACAGGGCGAGGGGTCCCAGAAATCCTCTTCGCGGCTGATGTCGCGCACATGGTACACCAGCGCGCCCCATTGGTTGTAAATCCACAGCTCGTTCATCGTATACAAAACGAAAGGCTTGCCGCCTTCGGCGCCGTCACCCCTGTCTTGCAGCAGGTTGACAATCTCCCAGCGGTCGTTGATGCCGTCGCCGTTGGGCGTCACGACATTCGGAAACTGCAGGTAGTCGTTGGTGATCACGATGGTGTGCATCGTCGTGTCAACGCATTCCAGCAGCAGCGTGTCGCCAATCACATGCGGCCAGATGGCGCTCAGCGCCACATCTATGTCATCGCTGCCGATAGGCCAGCGGTAGTGGGGCGACTCCTCCGACGAGGTGTCCGTCCCTCCCTCGCCCGTCGGAATGGCCCACTCGAACCTCAGGCTGTCCAGGGGGGTGCTCTGATTGACAAGCTGGGTCCAGGGGTCGTGCGACACAATGAGTTTCGGCGACCAGCTGAACTCAGCCGTGGGAGTAGGGTAGACGTGGAGGGCGTCGATGCGCACCACCGACGAGTCCACACATCCGTGGATGCTTTCCGCAACAAGGGAAAGCGTGTATACGCCGACGCTGTCGTAGGTATGCGTGAAAGGCGAGCCCTGCTGGTAGGCCGTGAGCTCCTGCCTCAAGGTATCGCCGTCGCCGAAATCCCAGCGCCGCCAGCGCTCAAAAAGCGTGGTGTCGCGCAGGTGGAGCGTCATCGGCTGGCACCCGTGAATCACCGTATCGGCACTCCACACCTCCCCGTCGCTGCTCATCTGCAACTGCAGGTGGAAAAGGCTGTCAATCGTCACCAGGTGTACCGTCACCGTGCTGTCGCAACCGTACTGCGTGAGGTGGGGTATGACAACGGTGGTGGGTCCTCCGTAATCGACGCCTTCATAGAGAAAAGTTTCGTTGGCACAATAGGGCAGCGTGTCGTGAAGCGAATAAGAGGGCTTGAACGTATAGCTTAGGTCGACAATGCTGTCGCAGCCGTAGACAGTCGTGTCGCGGATAAGGTGGAGGGTGTCGGTGGTGAAAAACAAGTTGTTCCATCGTGCGGTATCGCCTATGCAGAGGGTGTCGGTGACGGAGAGGATGAACGGCTCCACCCAGTGAATCGAAAAAACCGTGTCGAGCGTGTCGCTGCAGGAAAAGGCTTCTCGCAACGTATAATTTATCGTGGTGTCTCTTTCCGGCGGCACGAGGAGGTATGTCGTGTCGTCAAGAGCGATGGTCCCCTCGCCGTTGATTTCAACCGAGACCAGGTGATTCAACTGGTACATGTTCTTGTCGAAGGCTAGTTCCCATTCAAATACGTAACCATTGTGAATTGGACTAATTTGTTGCACCACGATGTTCCATGTGCCGTTCAGGGGACAACCGATCAATGAGTCGAAAGTGTACTGGGGGTGGTAGTAGTGGGTGTCAGCTGCGATATCAGTCGAATCTATGCTTTCTTGTCCATTTCCACTATGGCTACGATAGATAAAACCCTCTGGCGCATACTGGTGACTGACGTTCTCCGACCAGCAATAATTCCACCCGACACCTGGACGATTGGCATAAAGGCTCGTATCGCAAGGGGAAACACTGTAATTGTAATTAAAGGTGTCAGGAATCGGCTCGCCATAATTATAATCAAACCACCCGTGCCGGTCGAAACCGTCAAACTTATCGTCGCCACAGGGCATTGACTCATACTCATAGCTGGAAGATGCCACCAACATCGAAAACTGGCCGTTAGGGCACTCCAAAGCCACCAAAACCACTCCAGAATACGAATGCTCGAAATTCAGACGTACAAAATCGATGTCCTGCACAGAGGTCATCACACTGCCTGGACAAAAGGACGAGAACGATAGAGGAAAACGGTACGTACAGGAGCAAGAAGAGTCGTTCAATTCACAACCACAAATAATAGTGGTCTGAGAATCCGAAGCCGATCTTATCGGAGGCACGTTTACCACCTCTCTTTCGGCACTGTAATTGATGGCTATTCGCAGGCTATCGTCGTTGCAGTGGGTCGAGTCGATGCGCAGTGAGACGAAGCCCTGGGCGGATGCCTCGGGGGAGAATCCCGTCAGCACCGTTGTCAGCACTAAAACTATGAATATGAGCCTGCGCATCGTCAATATTTTTTCAATCTGCAAAAGTACGAAAAAAAAATTGATTCAGCTTTCTTTTTTTTCAGGCTTGTCTAATCTTTTGTTTTGTAAAATGCTGGAAATTAGTATAGGAAATTATTGTATGGGTATCGGACTGCATGAATATGAGCCACTTGCTCATAGAGCAGGTCCCGAAGGAGGTCGATATTCTGCTTCTTGAAAGCGCTGATGAAGATGGTGCGGTCGGAGGATTCGGAGTAATCGGGTTCTTCCGAGTCCTCCGTCTTCTCCACAGCGTCGATCTTGTTGTAGACCATAATGGTGGGCTTGTCGGCGGCGCCGATGTCGGCGAGGGTCTTCTCAACGGCATCGATCTGCGACTGGTGGTCGGGGTGCGAGATGTCGACCACATGGATGAGGAGGTCGGCCTCGGAGACCTCGTCGAGGGTGCTCTTGAAACTTTCAACGAGCTGGGTGGGCAGTTTGCGGATGAATCCCACGGTGTCGGAAAGGAGGAACGGCAGATTGCCGACGACGACCTTGCGGACGGTGGTGTCGAGGGTGGCGAAGAGTTTGTTCTCGGCCAGCACATCACTCTTGGCCAAGAGGTTGAGGATGGTGGACTTGCCAACATTGGTGTAGCCCACCAAGGCCACGCGGACGAGGCTCTCGCGGTTCTTGCGCTGGAGGTTCTTCTGCACGTCTATCTTCTGCAGCTGCTGCTTGAGGAGTGAGATTTTCTCCTTGATGAGACGACGGTCGGTCTCAATCTGCGTCTCGCCGGGGCCGCGCATGCCGATGCCGCCGCGCTGGCGCTCGAGGTGGGTCCACATGCGGGTGAGGCGCGGAAGCATGTATTGCAGTTGGGCCAGTTCCACCTGCGTACGGGCGGTGGCGGTGCGGGCGTGGCGGGCGAAGATGTCGAGGATGAGGGTGGTGCGGTCGAGGATGCGGGTGTCCAGCTCTTTTTCCAGATTGCGGAGCTGGGCGGGCGAGAGTTCGTCGTCGACAACGATGATGTCGGCATCGAGGGCCTGCTTGTATTCTTTGATTTCCTCCAGTTTGCCGGAGCCCACATAGGTGCGGGTGTCGGGGCGTTCGAGGCGCTGGATGACTTTTTTGACGGTGACGCCTCCGGCGGTGCGGAGAAGGAATTCGAGCTCGTCGAGGTAGTCTTCGGTGCGCTCGACGGTCTGCCCGCTGGGGCAGACGGAGACAAGGATGGCGCGCTCGGGAATCACCTCGTTGACGAAGGTATTTCTTTCCTGGGGCGTAGGCCGCTTGGCGCCTTCCTCGCCTATACTATTTCGGAACTTGCCCTGCTTATTTGGATTCCATGAGGCCATTGAAGATGTCTTCGAGGGGTTTGACGGCGGCGGGCCAGGAGTAGTGCTTGTGTACGAAGGCGTTGCCGGCAGTGGCGATCTGGGCGGCCAGCTCGCTGTCAGCGAGGAGCTTGACAATGCCGTCGGCAAGGGCTTGTGGGGTGTCGCCGACGAGGAGGTGCGTGCCCGGGGTGGCGCCGAGGGCGGCATTGGCGAGGGAGGTGGTGACGCAGGGGCGTTGCATGGACATGGCTTCGAGGAGCTTGTTCTGCAGGCCGGAGCCAATGCGCATGGGGGCAACGAAGAGGTCGGCGGCGGCATAGGCATGGCGAATGTCATCCATGTGACCGCTGACGGTGACCCGTTTGGAGGCAAGGGCACGGACGGCGGGCTTGGGGTCGGCGCCGGCAAGGAGGACCGTAGCTTCGGGTCTCTGTTCCCACACCAGAGGCATCACCTCATGGACAAGGTAGCGGGCGGCGTCGACATTGGGTGCATAGGCCATATTGCCGGTGAAGACAATAGTGTGCGATTGCTTGATGGCGCTGGGAGCGAAATAGTCGAAGTCGACGCCGTTAGGAACGATTTGTATCTCGCCGTTTTTCTTGTGAGGGATGGCCTCGGAGTCGACCTCGGAGATGATGGTGAGGGCGTCGAAGATGCGGAAAGCGTTGTACTCGGTGGAGCGCAACATCTTGAACTCATAGTGCAGTATGCTGCGCCAGAGGCCCTTGGACTGTTCCATGCGTCTCTCGGTGTTGAGGGAGAGGGAGTCCTGGAAGTCCATCACCTTCTTGAACGGGAGGCGGGCAACCAAGGGGACGGTGCGGACCATCTGGTTGTAGACGATGTCGGGGGAGATGGCATTGGCCATCTTGCGGACGGTGCGGCGGGCACGGGCGGAGTCCCAATAGCCCATCTGGAGGGATTTGGAACGGAAGTAGTTGCGCAGTATGTTGAAGTAGGCCGTGAAGCGGCTGGGGGTGACGATAGCGATAGTCTTGCAGTAGGGTTCGAGGGCAGCGCGCTGCTCGGGGGTCACCTTGGTGTGCGACACCGCGAAAAGGTGGATTTCGTGGTGCTTGGCGAGCTCGACAATCTGATGATAGGCACGGAGCTTGTCGCCTTTGTCGAGGGGGTATGGGAACCGGGGGAGGACGACTAATATTTTCATTACGGTTTAAGGTTTACTGTTTATTGGGCATTGGGATTAAAACAACTGGGTTTGTGTGCCTTCGGCATAGCCGATGCGGTCGTCGGGTTCGGATGGATTGATATCGGCAACAGCGTCGTCGACCTCGGTGGGTTCGGGGTCGGGCTTCAAGGGGGCGAGCCAGTTGAACTGGTCGACATTGAAGGTAGTGATGCGCTTGCCTTTGGCGTTGCGACTCTTGACGGCGATGAAGTCTTCCACCTCGATGATTTCGGAGGCAATCTTCTTGCCACTCTGGGGATTGTAGACAACTTCGAGGCGGGGGTAATAGTCGAGCGAGTAGGACAGCATCTCCGAGCCGTCGTCGTCCAGGAAGGGCGTCTTGCGGTCGGTGGCTTCAGGAACGAAACGCTTAAGGTAAGGATAGCCGTCGGAAGAACGGTAAAGGACGGTAAGTATGGCCTCGGGGTTGAACTTGCGGAGCTCTACGAGGTCGTCGTCGTAGTGGTTGGCAAGGTCGAAAGAGGTGGTACGATAGGAGGCGTTCTGCATGAGGGCGAGAATCTTGTCGTTGCCCTTGAATTCGCCGAGGTAGCGGCCTGCCTCGCTCACATTGAGGCGCTTGACGCTCTCGTCAAACCATATCTTGCGGGCCGAGAGGGTAGAGACTCCGGAATCCTTGAGGTTGATGGAACGGACGGCGTTGCGGGTGAGGATGTTGCCCATGGACTGGCGGCCCTTGATGGCAAGGGTCTTAAAGTCGAAGTCGAAGGAGGTCTTCTTCAGTTTGGGCTTGGAGACATGGTGAATGGTGACCACCTCGGCCTCGCCGTTGGGGTTGGCGGTGAAATAGAGCACCTTCGAGCCGCGGGTACCTTTGGTGAGGAGGTATTCCTTGTCGCGTGTGATGGAGGTGACGTTGAAGCGCTTGACCATCACGTAGCCGTCGGGCCCGCCGTCACGATAGATCATATTGTATACCGTGCGCTCGTCACGTTTGCGGAAAACGGAGATGAAGAGAATCTCGGGACACTCCTTGGAGCCCACAAAGCCTTTCTCCTGCACCTTGGTGACGATGAAGGTGCCGTCGCGGCGGAAGACGATGATGTCGTCCAGACGCGAGCATTCGCAGGCCACCTCGACGCCCTCCTCGCGCTTGAGTCCCCATCCCGCAAAACCGGTTTGGTAGTTGACATAGAGGCGCTCGTTGGCAAGGGCGACAGTGGTGGACTCAATGTCCTCGAAGGAGCGTATCTCGGTGCGACGCTCGCGGCCGGTGCCGAATTTCTTGAGGATGCCCTGGAAGTAGCGGATGGCGTAGTCAACGAGATGCTCCAGATGGTTGCGCACCTCGTCGATGGTCATCTCGATGGAGGCTATCTCCTCCTCGGCCTTCTTGATGTCGAACTTGGAGATTTTGCGGACAGGTTTTTCGGTGAGTTTGAGGACGTCGTCGCGGGTGATGTCGCGTCGGAAACGTTTCTTGTAGGGGGCGAAAGCCTTCAGCATGTCGTCTACCTGCTCGTCCCACGAGAGGCTGTCGCGCTGTTCCATCTTCTTGTAGATGCCCTTCTCGAAGAATATTTTCTCAAGGGAGACCCAGTGCCAGCGGTCCTCGAGTTCGGCCAGCTGGATCTCCAGCTCCTGCCGCAGGAGGTCCTTGGTGCGGAAGGTGTTGTGGCGCAGGATGTCGGAGGCGGTCATGAAGACAGGTTTGTCGTCGACGATGACGCAGGTCTGGGGCGAGAAGGATATCTGGCAGGAGGTGAAAGCGTAGAGGGCGTCGATGGTCTGGTCGGGGGAGACACCGGCGGGGAGGTAGACAACGATTTCGACTTCGGCGGCGGTATTGTCGTCCACCTTCTTGATCTTGATCTTGCCTTTCTCGTTGGCTTTCAGTATGCTGTCGATGAGGACATCGGTGGTGACGGTATAGGGCAGTTCGGTGATGACGATGGCCTTGCGTTTTTCGTCATAGTGCATCTTGGCACGGATGCGGAGGCGACCGCCGAGGGCCGCGTCGTTATACTTGCTGACGTCGATGAGTCCTCCCGTGGGGAAGTCGGGGTAGATCTCGATGGGTTCCTCGCGGAGGATCTTGATGCTGGCGTCGAGCAACTCGCAGAAGTTGTAGGGCAGGATGACGCTCGTCAGGGTGACGGCGATGCCCTTGGTGCCCTGAGCCAGGAGGAGGGGGAACTTGATGGGGAGCGAGACGGGCTCCTGCTTGCGGCCGTCGTAGGAGGGTTTCCACTGGGTAGTCTTGGGGTTGAAGACCACCTCCTTGGCGAACTTCGAGAGGCGGGCTTCGATGTAGCGGCCGGCGGCGGCATCGTCGCCGGTGAGGATGTTGCCCCAGTTTCCCTGGCAGTCGATGAGGAGCTCTTTCTGGCCAAGATTGACAAGGGCGTCCTTGATGCTGGCGTCACCGTGGGGGTGGTATTGCATGGTGTTGCCAACGATGTTGGCAACCTTGGTGAATCGGCCGTCGTCGGTCTCGTTCATAGCGTGCAGTATGCGTCGCTGGACGGGCTTCAGCCCGTCGTCGATGTCGGGCACCGAGCGGTCCAGGATAACGTCGCTGGCATAGTCAATCCAGTAGTCCTTGTACATGCCGCTGAGCGACATGGTGCTGCCCTGTTCGGTAGAGGGGGTGGTATTATTATCGAGTTCTTCTTCCATTCTCTTTTTTCTCTTTTTTCTTTTTTATCTTTAAACCCTAAACCTTAAACCTTAAACCTTAAACCTTAAACCATAAACCTTAAACCTTAAACCTTAAACCATTACTAGTGTGCATTGGCATTCCTGAAGATGCGCCCCAGACGGTTGCCGCCTTCGCCAACCGACCATAGCACCCGCTTGGCTTTGCCCACAATGTGGCTCTCGGGCACAAAGCCCCAGAAACGGCTGTCCTGACTGTGGTGGCGGTTGTCGCCCATCATCCAGTAGTAGTCCAGTTTCACGGTGTAGCTGTTGGTCGGCTCGCCGTTGATGTAAATCTCTCCGTTCTTCACCTCGAGCGTGTTGCCCTCATAGGCGGTGATCACCCGGCGGTAGATGGGCAGGTTCTCCAGGGTCAGCTCCAGCCGCTCTCCCGCTGCGGGGATGTGGATGGGGCCGTAGTTGTCCACACTCCAATAGTAGCCCTCGGCATTGGGGAAGAGCATACCCGTGGAGTCGACAGGCATCGCCGACGGCTCCGCGCTCAGCACCACAGTCTTCGTCTTCACCTTTGCCAACAGTTCGCTGCTCAGCGGCAACTGCAGCAACATGTTCCCCGCCGCATCATAGCCGCGGAAGGAGTTGTCGATATCGCTCTGGCTCACACCACATTCCGTCAGCACCAGCTCGGGATTGAACCCCGAGGCTATGACCACATCATAGTCGAACTGCACATCGGCGGGGAGGTCCACGGGACGTCCGTTGATGTGCACCATTTTGTCGATAATCTGAAGATCCTCGCCGGGGAGTCCCATACAGCGCTTGATGTAGTTCTCGCGCTTGTCGATGGGACGCACCTTCACCTTGCCCAGCGGTCCTAGCTGGGGATGGTAGGCGTTGCCGCTCAGGACAGCCTCACGCCCAAACTGCTGCACGGCCTCGTAGTATGTGTACTTGCCGTCGGCAAAGTTGCCGAGAATGGTGTCGCCGGCAGGGAAGTTGAAGACCACGGCGTCGTATCGTTTCACCTTCGTGTAACCGGGATAGCGGTAGTAGGGCAACTGGGGACAGTCCAGATAGGACTGCATCTGCGTCCCCGGAATGGTGTTGTGCATCAGCGGCAACGCCAAGGGGGTCATGATCACCCTGGGGCCGTAGGCCATCTTGCTCACCAGCAGGTGGTCGCCTACCAGCAGACTCTTCTCCATGCTCGACGAGGGTATGGAGAACAGTTCGAAGACAAATCCCCTGATGAGCACCGCCGCTATCAGGGCAAAGACAATGGCCTCCGTCCAGTCCCTGAGTTCGCCCACCTTGGCAGGGGGGTCGGTACGGGGGTCATGGAAATTCACAACCCAGCGTTCGCCGCGGGCAATGGCGTCGGCCCTCTCCTGCTTCTCGCGGGCCTCGGCGGCTTTGCGCTTCTCCTCCTGTTCTTCCTTCGAAAGCTTGCGCACCGGGGCCGTCTCCTCGCGCTTGCCCTCCACCCTCTTTCCTTTGGTCATCCCCAGGAAGGGTAGGTAGAAGCAAGGCAGCAGCACCCCCGCCATCATCTCCCAGAAGTTCCTCCTCCGGCAGCAGCGCGCAGTCTCCACCACCAGCAGCAAAAACACAAAGATGTTGATGCCCGGTATCACGATTCCCACATACCACTTCCAATCCTTGTTGCACAGGCGGATCCACTCCACCACGTTCCACAGCGGCACGACCGATTTCCAGGGTGCTACCCCAGCCTTCTTGAACACGAACCACAGTCCCACCGTGGTCCCCACAAAATACACTATCAACAAAATATTGTATATCATATTATATCTGTTTTTTCCCTATCTATTTTTTCAATCATTTCTCATTTTATCAACCATTTCCATCAGTTTTCTCTTCTCCTTCTCCCAGTTCATATCTCTCCGGGCAGCCTCGAAATCGGCTTCCGTCCATTCCCTCGCCAGCACTCTCTCCACCGCTTCGGCCAATCCCTTGACCCTCGTCTCGTATCTCTCGTCCCTGGGTTCCTCTATCACCTCCCCCACTCCGTATTCCCTCACCACGCGGCTCATCTCCGGCAAATCGCTCACCACCATCGGCACCCCCGCCGCCACAAAATCGCCTATCCTGTTCGGCAGCGCGAAGTGGTAGCTCAACCCCATGTCCTCCAGCATCACCAGCCCCACACTCGCCTTCGCCGTCAATCGCTCCAACTCCTCCGGCATCAACCGTCCCAGAAACCTTATCCTCTCCGCCCACGGCTTGCCCGCCGCGTAGTCCTTCATCTCTTCCAGCAGGTCGCCGCCTCCGGCCACCACCAGCTCGCAGTCATCCAACCACTCCAGCGCATCTATCGCCCAGTCCACTCCCCTACCCTTGTTCACAGCCCCCTGGTAGAGCAACATCCACTTTCCCCTCTCCACTTTCCACTCTCCACTTTCCTCTTTCCGTTTTCCACTTTCCACTTTCCACTTTCCGTTTTCCACTTTCCTCTTTCCGTTTTCCACTTTCCACTTTCCACTTTCCACTTTCCACTTTCCCACATTCCTCACCACCGTCATCTCCACTCCGTATCTCTTCCTGTAGTAGTCGGCTATACTTTGGCACACCGTCAGCCGTGCGTCGCACTTCGGCATCATGTGCTTCTCTATCCATTCCCACACCCGCTTCACCCGCTCTCTCCCAATGAGCTCCGGCACCTCGGGAAACAATTCGTGGGCGTCCATCACCAGCCTCACCCTCTCTCCCTTCGCCCCTCGGAGACGCAAGCACAGATTCTTCACCCTCGTCGCCACATAGCAGCCCAT
>JAEEGL010198653.1_pt1 | contig 10518 bp, 9 predicted proteins | sample 9134231 | NCBI WGS metagenome assembly JAEEGL01 (sample SAMN16246548, study PRJNA631951) | gut metagenome | biome: gut microbiome; feature: rumen; material: fiber-attached | host: Bos | place: Iran: Karaj | collected 2018-10
AACGTCCAAATATTTTTGACGTTCACTATACTATGATAAAACAGATATCATGCCGTCCTCTATCCCGTGTATATCGGCACCCTGCGCTATATATCTTTTTATTGCCGCAATGCTGTTTTCCGTTACGTTCTCGCCTGCTATAACAAGCGGAATATCGGGCGGAAAAGGCGTTATATGCTCTGCCGCGGTAAGTCCGACAGCCTTATCGAGCGGCATTTTTGTTTTTTTCGCATAGAAAATCTTTCTTTGATTTATCGGCTTTGAAACGGACAGTATATCAAATCCGCAATCCCCACGTTTTTTATATGTAAGTGTTTTATCAATTTCTTTTACAGCTTCAACAAACTTATCAAGCGCATTATGATCATCCGCGACCGAAGTCATTGCCAAAAGATAGAACGGCGCAGTCATTTCAAGCTCAAAACCTTTATTTCTGAACCTATCCGCTATTGCCGCCGTATCTTCCGCACAGTCCGCAAGCAGAGTCAGCTTTGATATATCATCGCTTTCAAGCAATCCAAGGCAGTTAAGCCCGCCAAGTTTTGCTCTTATCTCTTTCATTTTCTCCGCATAAGCCGCAAATAACTGCATATTTTCGGTATAAAACGCCCTTACCTTATCCATAAGCCCCATAAAAATATAGGACGGGCTTGTGGTCGTTACCATGGAAAAAGCCTGTTTTATACGTTTTTTATCCACTCTGCCGCCTTTTATATTTATCAGCGCGCATTGATTCGGTACAGGCATAGTCTTATGCCAGCTTTGTATGGAAATATCCGCACCGAGCCTTGCCGCATTTTCGGGGAAAGCCTTATCAAACGGAAAATGTGCGCCGTGTGTCTCGTCAACTATAAGAATTTTGCCGTATTTATGTACCGTTTCGCTTATCGCCTTTATATCGGCACAGCAGCCCTCATAAGTCGGGCTAACGATAAAAACAGCTTTTATTCTGTCATTTGTTTTTAATGCCTTTTCTATTTCACAGGCCTGCGCGGGCAAAGCAAAACCATATCCGTTTGTGCGTGTTGAAAAGTACACGACATCAGCCCCGCTTAAAACAAGGGCGTTATGCAGGCTTTTATGTGCATTTCTGACCGTCAGCACTGCATCGCCCTCGCCGCAGGTGCCAAGCACAGCCGCAAGCACACCGCTGCTTCCGCCGTTTACACAAAAAATACACTCGTCACTTCCGTAAAGCTGCGCCATTTTTTGCTGTGCCCGAGCTATCACACCCGTCGGAGCGTGAAGATCGTCACTTTCCTTTATCTCCGTAATGTCAAGCGAAAGCAAGTCCTCTTTAAAAGGAGCACAGCGCTTATGCCCCGGCATGTGCATTGGATAAGCGCTGTGTGATAATTGAATTATTTTGTTATATAAGGGTGCATCCATCAGTCTAACCCCAACATATCCGCAATACTGCCAAGATTTTCTTTAGCTTCGTTATAAAGACCAAGCGCCTGCATTATGCCTATCTCGCTTACTTTATACTCTGCCGACGAATTTATCTCGCGCGGTTCTTCCGTTCTTTCCCTGAATGTGTAATTGCCGTCAAATACAAACGATACTTCTCCGCTATCAACAGAAAGCTTATCGGCCTTTACCTCCAGTTTCTTGTCGGATCTCTGAGCTGTACCTTCAAAATTAAACTTTACCGCCTGTTCGCCGTTGGATATCTCCGCATTCGTTCTTAAACTGCTGTCATTTTTGTCATAGTCGCTGTTTATGGTAAATACAGAAACCGTGCCGTCACCGCTTACGCTGAATGCGCGGTTTTCACTCACTACACCCTCGACTGTATTTATACTGTCGTCATAGTCAAACTTAAATTCCTTTTCGTCTTTTACAAATGCACTGTTTATTTTAAGCACATTTGCCTCGCAGTTGTATTCGCCGTCAATTTTTACGTTCACGCCTGCAACAGGCTGATCCACACCAAATACAATGCCGTCTTTAAGCGGGATAACATTTATTTTTATATCCTCGGTCTCCGCATCATTTACGGATTGGATAAGCTTGTCAAATTCGCTGTTAAATTCTTGGATAAGACTTTCCTTGTCGCCGTACTGAGCCGCCGTATCAGGCTTTGACGAAAAGGCATAATCGGCAGCGGAATTTAATGTATTTGTGTATTCTTCACTGTTTCTTACATTGGTCAAGAAACCGCCAAGTGCCTGCTTTGCAGCGGATGCGGGTAAGGTCACGATATAGATATCGGCCTGTGTACCGTCGGGCGCTGTGGTCTTGTTGCCCTTTTCATATGTAAGATTTGAATCCGCCTCTTTTAAAGCCGCAATTCCGTATTCCTTGACTTTATCTTTGAGCGCATAGGCAGCCGAACTTGTATCTATGCCCGCAAAAGGCATGATCGAGAAGTCTCCCGTTTCTTTCATTGCTTCTTGTGCATATTTACTGAAAACAGGTGATTTTGACAGCTGTGTAAGCACATTTTGATTTTCGACCGAAAAACTTTCGTTAAAAAGCTTCGGAACATGTACTCTTGTCGTATTTTCATCCATTGTCATCATAACTCTGACAAGGTCTGCACCATTGTATCTGAGATTTATATCCGATGATATTTTCTTTTCACTTGAAGCCACAACATTTGAAAAACTTACACCAAGTCCGTTTGCTTTTTCGGATGCAGAATTTTCGGAAAGCTGTATATTACCCTCCGTTGTATAATCCCCGCTTACAAGCACGTCTTCAAGTCCCTCGTCAAAAATAAGACTTTTTATGGTCTCGCGCGAAGAATAGTCCTCAACGCATCTGCTTATCTCGTTTTTTACATTTGTTTCGGGTGATGCCACACGGGTCACAGCCGCCGTAATGCCCACACAGGCTGCCGCAAGACCCGCCGCAACCAATGGGAGTGCCGATTTTTTCTTCTTTTCGGGTATCTCAAACGCCGTATCCTCGGGTCCTGTCATAGGATGATCCAATGACGGCTCCGCTGTATCATTAAATTTATTTTCGTCCATAGTCATTCTCCTTATTTTTAATACATAATGTTACATTGTAATTTTACCACAAAAAAATGTATATGTAAACAACAAAAAAAGCCCTTTTATGACAAAGGACTTTTTGATATTTTTACCGCTCTGCGCGGATATGTATTCGGCGTGTGTTTTACTTTGGCAACAAACACTATTTTGTGTTTAAGACCGCTGCCCTCTATCTCCACTTCTTTAATATCGCTTATCTCGCCGCCGAGCAGCTTGACAGCCCCCTGCGCCTGTTTGACTTCCTCATCGGCAGCAGGCCCTTTCAGTGCTATAAACTCGCCGCCTACCTTTACAAAAGGCAGGTCGTATTCTGCCAATACATTAAGCGGAGCTACGGCACGCGAAAGCGCAAAATCAAATTTTTCGCGGAAATTTTTATCTCTGCCGCCCTCTTCCGCTCTTGCGTGTACGCATTGTACATCTTTAAGCCCAAGCGAATTTACGACCTCATTAAGGAAGTTTATACGCTTGTTAAGTGAGTCGAGCAGGCAAAGCTTCATTTCGGGAACGGCAATTTTAAGGGGCAGACCGGGAAAGCCCGCCCCTGTGCCAACATCAATTACGCTTTTATTTTTAAAATCACGAAAATCAAGCGGCGTAAGACTGTCCATAAAATGCTTTACTGCAATTTCGTCGTGATCGGTTATTGCGGTAAGATTTATTTTTTCGTTCCACTCAAGCAAAAGCTTTTCGTAAATGTCAAACGCCTGTGCATTTTCCGTCAGATATCTCATAACTTGCCGCCGTTGTCAACAAACTTGACAACATTGTTCATAAGAACTGCCATCTGAGCGCGTGTGATATTGCTTGTGGGGTCGATGGTAGTATCTGATGTACCTGTAACGGCCTTTGCATTGATAAGCGCCGCAACAGCCTCTCTGCTCTCGGGTCTGAGCTTGTCAGCATCCGTGTAGTTAGCAAGTACGCTCTGGTCTGTATTGAACTGATAACCTTTCTGAAGAAGACCCTTGTAAGACATTACCATGATATCTTCACGGGTTATCATTTCAAGCGGACGATAGGAATCAGCGCTTACGCCCGATTCAATACCGTATTTCTTGGCAACGCCTACATAGTTGTAGTAGTATTCACCGAGTTTTACATCGGAATAGTTTGTAGTTGCTATCTCGCCGTCAAGGCCGATTATCTTTGTAAGAACGATAGCAAAATCACATCTCTTGCAGTTGTTGTCGGGGTCGAACTTGTTGTTGCCGATACCGAGGATAATGCCCTTTGCAGCCATAGCGTTGATAGCTTCGATAGCCCATGGTCTTGATGAAATATCATCAAAAACAGGTGCAGAACTTACGGGAGCCGTACCCTGCAAGCTCTTTGCTGCACTTGCCGCATCGGCAAAAGTTGACTTTTCGCTGCTTGTTGTAGCTTCTGTAGTAGTTTCTTTTGAACTGCTTGAAATGCCGCTTACAGTAACAAATATCTGTACGATATCGCCGTCCTCATGCTTACAAAGGATATAGCCGACACCGTTTGCAACAGCTGTTACCTTGCCGCTGTCTGTAACGGTAACAACATCTTTTCTGCCTGATGAAAGGGAATATTCATCAATATCATAATCAAGATAGCTTTCGATGCTCTTTGAGGACTCGCCGCTCAGTTTGAAGGTTTCAACCTTGTATTCCTTTGCAACTTTCACATTGAATGTATAATCGTCATCGTCGTCCTCGGCTGTGATCTTTGTTGAACCTGTGCCTTCGGCTGTGATAGTACCGCTCTTTTCGATAATATCGGCAACCTCTTCATCCTTTACTGTCCAGTCGTATGAAGAAGGCTTATCTTCAAGGATACCGCTTATATCAAGTTCATCGCTTGTACCAAGATAAATATCCCATGAAAGTTTCTTGGAAACAGTCTTGCTTGATGAAGATGAAGAACTCTTCTTTGATGACGAACTGTCATCATCATCGTCATCGTCATCGCCGTCGCCTACAGTTACCTTGAACTTGTAGGAAACATCCTCGTCGTCGATAACGGCCTTGATAGTTGCAACACCGTCATCCTTACCCGTAACAACACCCTTGTTGGATACCGTTGCAATGTTCTTGTCACTTGTTGACCAGCTGTATTCCTTTGCCGAATAGTCATCGTCAACATACTCGTAAAGATCGAGTGTCTTATCTACTTTGATAGTAAAAGTCTTGTTGTAAGAACCACTTGAAGAGCTGCTGGATGAAGAGCTCTCGCCCTTGACCAGAATATTGAATGTGTAGATATATTTTGTCTTGCTGGATGTGTAAGTAGCTGTGATAGTTGTTTCACCTTTTTTCACACCTGTGATCTTACCCTTTGAAGTTACGGTACAGATTTTCTTATCATCTGTTGTCCATGAAAAATTGCTCGGGTCTGTATCGCCCTCAACATACTGTCCAAGATCCTTTGTATCGTCAACATAAAGTGTTATAGCAATAGTCTGCTCATAAGTCTTTGTGCTCGATGAAGAGCTGCTGCTTGACGAAGAGCTGCTGCTCGACGAAGAAGTGCTGCTCGACGAGGAGCTGCTTGAAGAACTGCTCGATGCAGCTGTAGTAGCCTCTGTAGGAGCGGCAGTAGCCGCTTCTGTAGCCTGTTCCGTTGATGAAGCCGAACTTCCCGAATCGGATGTCGAAGAACTGCTCGAAGATGTATCCGCTGACGAAGAGTCTGTCGATGAAGACGAACCCGTTGAACTGTCGGATGATGACGAGTCGGCGGTTGAAGATGTATCAGTTGTTCCTGCCGTTGCTGCCGCTGCGGAATCGGTCGTTTCATCCGCATAAGCAAAACTTACGCTTGACAATGCCATTGCTGCTGCAAGAGCAAGTGCCAATAACTTTCTTTTCATTTTGTTTCCTCCTTGCCCGAAGATATGACTTCGGATAAATTTCATAATAAACCTAACAAATATAGTATAATACTAAAATGCCCGAATTTCAATCCTAAGTTTAAAAATCGGGCATAAAATTTTTTAATAATCTTCCGCGGGCACTTCTTCATGCTCGCTTATGTCGTTTACGGGCTTTTCAAGGCCTTCTATCACAATACCGTTTTTCTCCGCATAGTCCCAGAGTGCAGCATGAAGTGCCTCTTCCGCAAGGCATGAACAATGCACCTTGATAGGCGGAAGTCCGTCAAGAGCCTCCATAACAGCCTTGTTTGTTATCTTTAAAGACTCCTCTATAGTCTTGCCCTTGATAAGCTCGGTAGCCATAGAACTTGTCGCAACTGCCGCACCGCAGCCGAAAGTCTTGAACTTGGCATCTTTTACGATGCCGTCCTCTATTTTAAGATAAACTTTCATTATATCGCCGCACTTTGCGTTGCCGACAGTACCGACACCGCTTGCGTCCTCTATCTCGCCCACATTTCTGGGGTTCATAAAATGATCCATTACTTTTTCACTGTACATCATTTGAATTATCTCCTTAAAAATAACTTTATAAAAATAACTTTATTTATTTGCGTTTTTTATCTGTTCGTACAAAGGTGACATTTCCCTCAGTCTCTCCACGATAGGCGGAAGTTTTTCAAGTACAAAGTCCACCTCTTCCTCTGTAGTGAAATGTCCCATTGTCAGTCTTAACGAGCCATGCGCCTTTTCATGAGGCAGGCCAATGGCAAGAAGAACGTGAGACGGGTCGAGCGAGCCGCTTGTACAAGCACTGCCGCTGCTTGCGCATATCTCGTTCATATCAAGCAAAAGCAGGATGCTCTCGCCCTCGATATATTCAAAACTGATATTTACATTGCCCGGAAGTCTGTTCTCGGGATGTCCGTTAAGACGTGCATAAGGCACTTTGTCAAGAATGCCGTTTATAAGCTTTGTTCTTAAAGCGATAAGACGCGGCATCTCGGTATCAAGCTCGGAAACGGCAAGTTCTATTGCTTTGCCTATGCCAACGATACCCGGTACATTTTCCGTACCCGCGCGGCGTTTTCTCTCCTGAGCACCGCCGTGTATAAACGACGGGATCTTTATGCCCTTTCTGATATACATTGCACCGATACCCTTGGGGCCGTAAAATTTATGACCGCTCATAGAAAGCATATCAATATTCATATCCTGTACGTCGATGGGTACATGAGCCACAGCCTGAACAGCATCGGTATGGAAAAGTACGCCCGCTTCCCTGCATACGGCACCGATCTCCTTGATCGGCTCTATCGTACCTATTTCATTGTTTGCAAACATGACCGAAACAAGTATGGTATCGGGGCGGATAGCCGCCTTAACGCTCTCGGGCGAAACAACGCCGTATTCGTCAACGGGCAGATAAGTTACCTCATAACCCTTTGTTTCAAGGTATTCGCAGGTATGAAGAATAGCATGATGCTCGATAGCACTTGTGATTATATGCTTGCCTTTTGAAGCATAGCTGTCGGCAATACCCTTTAAAGCCCAGTTATCGGACTCCGAGCCGCCCGCCGTAAAATATATCTCGTTTGCATTTGGTGCATTTATCGCCTTAGCGACCTGTTCCCTTGCCGTTTCGACTGCCTTTTTGGTCTTCTGGCTTATTTTATATATACTGGAGGGATTGCCGTAATTTTCCGTAAAATACGGAAGCATGGCCTCCAGCACCTCGGGGCGTACCTTTGTGGTCGCCGCATTATCAAAATAATATTCCATTTTTAACATCTCTCTTTCAAATTTATTTTAGTCCTGTGACATACTTTGTCTGGCAAGCATTTCAAGGGTTATGCTGTCCGCGGTCTCATTCACGCTTTCGCTGAGTTTTTCCCATACGTTTTTTGTGACGCAGTTTTTGCAGCTTGCGTTACCGCAGGATGCCGTACCCTTGTCACATTCCACTATGTCAAGCGGACCTTCAAGCGCCCTCAAGATCTCGCCCACCGTTATATCGGCGGAACTTTTCGCCAGCACATAACCGCCCTGAGCGCCCCTTGTGCTTTTGACTATGCCTGCCTTTTTAAGCGGTGAAATAAGCTGTTCCAGGTAGCTTTCACTTAAATTCTGACGGTTGGCAACGCTTTTCAGCGACACACATTCGCCCTTGCCGCAGTTCACGGCAATATCTACCATTGCGCGCAGGCCATACCGTCCTTTTGTTGACATTTTCATAGCTTTACTCCCGATTTTTAATTCCAAGTATTTTTGTATGAATTGCTTTCAACTTATATTATCACTTTAGTTTATGCTTGTCAAGTAAAAAGAGTTAAAAATATGAATAAATCTTTTGCGCTGTCAATAAACTTATAAAAAAACGTGAAAAACCGCCATGAAAACTGTTTATACCAATTTAGTTATAGTAACGATATTTGTAGGGGCATATATCCTTGGTTCATTCGGTGCGGCAGTAAGCTGTATGTCAACTCAAAACTCGGGAAAAGTCCCTCTGCTTGTGCTTATGTATCACAATATCACCGCAAAGCCCGCCCTGCGCGGCAAATACTGTGTTACCGTGCAGGAATTTGAAAATGACCTTAAATACCTGCAAAATAACGGCTATACTCCCATAAGCGTAAAACAGCTGACGGCCTTTGCCCACAACTCCGCTCCCCTGCCCGACAAGCCCGTTATAATAACCTTTGACGACGGCTATGGCAGTTTTTATACATACGCCTATCCTCTGCTCGAAAAATATGATTTTAAGGCAGTTGTCAACAATGTCGGAAGTTTTACCGAAAAATATACCGACCTTGAAGAACAAAACCACCCCGACTGTCACAATCCCGATTACTGCTATCTGACTTTAAGCGAAATAACAAAGATGTCGGAAAGCGGAAGAGTTGAAATGGGCTGTCATACTTACGATATGCACAGTCTTGGCAAAAGAAAAGGCTGCGGCCGCATAAAAACCGAAACTCCCGAAGCCTATGAAGCCTCACTTACCGAAGATATTGAAAAATACAGAAGAATAATGCCGTATTCCACATCTATTTTTGCCTATCCTTACGGCATATATTCAAAAGAAACTCCGTCCATACTGCGAAAGCTGGGTTTTACGGCTGTTTTTGACTGCACCGAACGCATGAATTATATTGACGATAAAAATATAGACTGGCTTTTCAATATTCACAGATACAACCGCCCAAGCGGGATAAGCAGCGAAAGTTTTTTCGCAAAAATACAGTAATGTAAAGAAACTGTAACTGAATTTTAATAATAAATAATATAAACAACAGGGAATAATATGATAATATATTGTTGAAAATTAAATATACAAACTAAGGAGGTTTGATTTATGGGTAAAAAATGTTTAGCCGAATTTATCGGCACAGCTGTACTTGTTGTTTTTGGCTGCGGTGTTGCCGCTACCAATGGTTTTGGCACAGGTTATGTGGGCATAGCGCTTGCATTCGGTCTTGTAATTATTGCTATGGCTTATTCTATCGGCAATATTTCGGGCTGCCACATCAACCCTGCAGTTTCTGTCGCAATGCTTGTCAATAAAAAACTTACACCACAGGAATTCTGCGGTTATGTTGTAAGCCAGTTCCTCGGTGCTATAGTTGGCGCGCTTATTCTTTATGTTATCCTCGGCGCAGAGGCATCCAACCTCGGCCTCGGTACCAACGGTTTCGGCGAAGCATCAAATATAGGCATTTCCATGGCAGGTGCATTTATTGCGGAAGTTGTACTTACATTTGTATTTGTACTTGCTATCTGCGGCGTTACAAGCAGAGAGAGCTTTGGCAGCAACACAGGTCTTGTTATAGGTTTCTCGCTTACACTTGTTCACCTTTTCGGTCTGCCGCTCACAGGCACATCCGTTAACCCTGCAAGAAGCTTCGGCCCCGCACTTATAGCGACCTGCACAGGCATCAATTCAACAGCATTCCCACAGGTATGGGTATTTATAGTTGCTCCCCTTATCGGCGGCGCACTTGCTGCACTTTGCTACAGCGCACTTGATAAAAAATGATATATATTTTAAGCTCATATCGTGAACATCTAAATATTTTTGACGTTCACGATAAAAAAAGGCGGAAGACCCCGCCTTTTTTATTGTGAAAAAACTTTGTTTATATCGTCAACTATAGTTCTGTCTATCTCGTTTTTATCCGCCATGCCATACATTATCGCCATTGCCTTTTTATGCGAGATAGGTGTTTTGTACGGGCGCGGCTCGGTCAACGCCTGATAGATGTCAAGGCATGCCATAAGCCTATCCTCGTGAGTCAGTCTTTCCGCACCTATGCCGTAGGGATAACCGCTGCCGTTTAGCTTTTCATGGTGGTTGCCCGCCCATTCCGTGATATCTTCAAACCCTTTTATCTTGCTTAAAATAACACGGCTCGCAAGAGCGTGAGATTTCATGTTTGCAAACTCCGTTGTGTCAAGTCTGCCGCGTTTTTCAAGAATATCATTTTGTACTATAAGTTTGCCTATATCATGCAAAGCCGCCGCCAGATAATACCTTACGCGTTTTTCATCGTCAAATCCATAATAGTTTGCCATTATCTCTGCTTTTTCCGCCGTGCCGATACAATGACAGCGCGTAAAAGATGACTTGCAGTCAACGATATCCGCAAAGAAATGCGCTATATTATGTATCTC
>JAEEGL011284879.1_pt1 | contig 10518 bp, 7 predicted proteins | sample 9134231 | NCBI WGS metagenome assembly JAEEGL01 (sample SAMN16246548, study PRJNA631951) | gut metagenome | biome: gut microbiome; feature: rumen; material: fiber-attached | host: Bos | place: Iran: Karaj | collected 2018-10
ATAATCCTCAATTGAATTTTTAGTACTTCTTTCAATAATAGGAAGGCTTAAAAAGTTTTTTTCTATTATATTTTTTTGATTTAATAATTTAACTTGAATATTTTTATTACCTTCCATTTATTTTCAATTATTAAATTATATAATAATATATTTTTTATCAAATATAATAAAACATTTATATCATTTAAAAGTTATTTTAAAACAATTCAAATAAAAAATAATACAAACATTATATCTTCATTTTTTTGTAGTTTAAAGAATGAATTAACAAAGAACAAAAACTAATTTTAAAAATTATTTTATAATTATATTTATAAATTATGAATTACTTTTTTATTATAATAGTTCAATTTGAAATTATTTTTTTTTAAAACATTTATTTTATTTAATTTACAATTATAATATATTTTTTAATAAATGAATATTCCTTGTAAAATGTTAATTTTTTAAATAGAAAATTCTTAATGATGATTCTATCCAAAAAAAATTTTATTAAAAAAGAAATATAAATCATTTTGAATTATAATATTCATTTTTTAAAATTAGTTCTTAGTTTGTAGTTATATCAAAAAATAATAATTAAAATTATTTATATATACAATATATTTCCAAAATATTTACAAATCTTTAACATATGGGGAATACATTAATCCATTAGTAAATTCCTCAATTTCATCCTTAGGAAACCTTTTAATAATTTTTTCCTTTTTAAAAGGTTTTAAATATTCTTTATTAAATTCAAATTTTTTAATATTATTATTTTTATATTTCCTTCTATTATTTTCTTTAAAAATATTTTTAGTTTTATTATTACTATTTGAAGTTAAATATCCATTGTATTTTAAATTTGGACTTTTTGTTTTATTACCTGTATTTATAAGAAAAAAATTTTTTGAATTATTATTTCCAATTTCATTTTTATTTACTATAATTCCATTATTTAAATCAAAAATTTTATTAATTTTTTCTAATTCATTTTCTTTTGAAAAAACTTTCCTCATTGGTTTTTGTCTAAATTCCCATGTAATTTCTTTTTTAACGAAATTAATATTACGAACTGATTTTTCTAAAGAATTGTTTTTTCTTTGTGTTATTATTGGTGAATGTGTTTTTAATAAAATATCATTTTTAATTTTACTTGGAGAACGTAAATCTTTTAATGTTTTAAAACCATTTATGAAATCATTAAGATTACTTTTTGATAAATCATAATTACTTGGATATTTTTCTATTGAATAATCTGGAATTAAAAATGAATTAGAAATATTTTCATAGGTTGAGAAATGATTTCTTTCTGAAATACTTCTTTTATTTTTTTTTTTTTGGTTATTATTTTGGATTGTTTGATATTTAAGATTAAATATTATTGGTCTTTTTCTATTTCTTTTAATTGAATTGTTTAAAAAATATGAATCTAAGGAAATTTCTGTTTTTGGGTTTTTTAATATTCGAAATGAATTATTTATTAACTAAAATGTTGAATTAATTTGAACTTACTTTGCTTTCTGTCGTGGTTAAATTCATATTTTTTTTATTTTTTATCACAATAAATAAAATAAAAAAAATTTGATTACCAAAAATAAAAATAATTTTTAATATTTTATTCTAATAAAAATTTCTATATATATTAGAATATTATATAAAATATTTTACAATAAGGTATTGTGTAATAAAGGAAATCTATTTATTAAAAATAATAGTTTATGAATATAATAAAATAATTGTGTGAAAATTAAATATATTATATTTTAATAAAAAACTTTTTAAAATAAAAAATAATTTTCATTATTATTATTATGAAATTAAACTAATAAAAAATAAAAACAATAATTAATTAATCTCAAGAGCTAAAATAAAAATATATTTAAGTTCCAAATCAAAAATATTAAAAATTAAAAAAAATGATAACTTCAAGATTTCTAATTCTCCTTTTGATATTATCAATTTCAAGTAAAAAAACAGAAGAAAAATCAAAAGAAGAAACACATATCTTTTTGGTAAAAACAAACTTAACTAAAGAAGAAGTAGAAGATTTATTAAATGGAAAAGGAAATGATACAAATGAAGAAATTAATAATGTTGATACTAATGAATCAGAAGAAAGTAATGAAAATGAAGAAACTGATTTAAAAGGAAAAAATGGAAAAAATGATAAAAATGGTAAAAATGGTAAAAATGAAAAAAATGGAAAAAATGGAAAAATACATAAAAATCATGGTAACGGAAAAGAATGTGAGAAGAAAAAAAAGAAACATGAAGAAAAAAGAAAAAATGAAGAAAAAGAAGGAAAAGAAGAAGAAGAAGAAGAAAAAGATGAAAAAGAAGAAAAAAAGAAAAAAGAAAAAAAGAAAAAAGATGATAAAGAAAGAGAACATAAAAAAAGACCAAGAAAAGAAAAAAAAGTAAAAAAGCCTAAAAAAGAGAAGAAGAAGAAAGAAGAAAAGGAAAAGAAAGAAAAAGATAAAAAATTAGAAGAAAATCCAGAAGAAACAACAGAAGAAATATCAGAAGAAAAAGTAGAAAATTTACCAGAAGAAAATCCTGAAAATTTACCAGAAGAAAATCCTGAAAATTTACCAGAAGAAAAAGTAGAACATTTACCAGAAGAAAATCCTGAAACTTTACCAGAAGAAAATCCAGAAAATTTAACAGAAGAAAATCCAGAAAATTTACCAGAAGAAGTTGAAGTAGTTAATGATAATGATACTAATGTTTCTGAAGCAAAAATTTTATTAAAGAAAAAAGATAAAGAAGAAAAAAATAAAAAAAAAGATAAAGAAGAAAAAAGTAAAAAAAATAAAGATAAAAAAGAAAATAAAAAAAAGGAAAATAAAGAAAAAAAAGAAGAAAAAAAAAGTAATAAAAAAACAAAAGGTAAAAAATCAAAAAAAGAAGAAGAAGAAAAATCTAAAAAAGAAGAAAGTCCAGAAGAAATAACAGAAGAAAATTCAGAAGAAAAAGTAGAAAATGTAACAGAAGAAAATCCTGAAAATTTAGAAGAAAATCCTGAAAATTTACCAGAAGAAAATACTGAAAATTTACCAGAAGAAAATACAGAAGAAGCAATTTCAGAAATAAATGAAATTGAAAAAAATAAAGTTGAACTTCCTGAAAATGAAACTAATAATTTAAATGGTACTGTTTTAATTAAGAAACAAAATCAAAATAATAATTATGGAATAATAAATTATATTTTATGTTTCTGTTTTGTATTTTTATTTTTCTGTTTTATTATTTGTTTTACTCAATTTGATAAAATTAAAACTTTTGATAATGAATTTCATGCTAATTCTTTGACTAATTATCTTTTAATTGATCATCATAAAAAAAATGATGATATTCCTTCTGTGACTAATTTTTAAAACAAATAATTTTTAAAATTATATTTTTTTATTTCTTTTAATGAGAAAAATGATATTTTTTAGTTTAGGTTTTAAATTTAATTAGTCAAATAAACATTTTTTATTTTAATTTTTTCTTTATTTGAAAAATTTATTTAATAACCAATTTTATTGTTTATTAAAAATATAAGTTTTAAAAAAATAAATTATAAATTTTATTTTTATTTTTAAAAATTTTTATGAATTCAGTTAGGAATAATAATAGCATAAATTTAAATTTAAGCCATAAATCAAATATTTTATTTAGAAAAAGTAATGAATATCAACAAAATGAAAATAAAAATAAAAATGGATATTCTCATACTGAATATAATAAAGAAATTCAAAATATTTTTGGATTAGAGGAAAATTTATCATTAAATAATCAAAATATATTTTATAAAAAAAACGGTTTTTATTTACCTTTGCCATGGCAACAAGTTTTAACTTGGATAGTTTTTGTTTTTAATATATCTTTTTTTCTTTTTTTTACAATTCCAGTTTATATTGAAAGAAAAAATAATCCTTTAAAAAATATGATTTTAATAATATTTTTAGTTTTAACTTTAATTGTATTATTTTTAGGTTTTATTTCTACTTTTATTGATACATCTGATAATTTATTTAGGAAAGAAATTCAAAAAAAAAAAGAATATTTAAGAAATAAGAGACATTATATTTTAGAAATCTCAAAAGACAATCCTTTTTGTATTATATGTTGTAGTAATATTTTAGAAAATAGTAAACATTGTAAAAAATGCAATAAATGTATTGAAAATTTTGATCATCATTGTAATTGGTTAAATAATTGTATAGGAAAATATAATTATTCATTTTTTTATTCTTTATTATTGATTTTAATTTTGAATTTTTTTTTTGTTTCTATTGTTGGTTCATATGCTTATATTGATAGCACAAAAGAACAAAGGAAAAAAACAAAATATGTAATTACTTTATTTATATCAATACTTGATTTTGGTCTTGGAATAAATTTATCTTATTTATTTATTTTACATTCTTGTTTTATTTATAAAGGAATTTCTACTTATGAATACATTTTAAGTAAATATAATGATAATGAAATTAAAGAAAATAATGAAAATGAAAATAATAATAATGAAAAAAGTGAACAACAAATTTTATCTAATCAATTAGATAGAAGTAATTTATTTCAAAATAAAAAATATAATATAGATAATAATGAAAATAAAAGTAAAAATAATGAAGATAAAACTAATTTCCATTCTGAAATTATTAAACATAATAATGGGAAAAATAAAAATAAAATGAATTCAAAAGAATTAATTGAAAGATTGGAAAAAATCCAAAAAAAAATGAATCATAAAAATCAAAATTTAACAGATTCAAATACTTTTCAAACAAATAATATTTTTGAAATTAAGAATGAAAAAATAATAATTGATGATATTAATGCAAAAGAAAATATTTTTCAACCTATGGTAGATGAAATTTATAATCCAAATCAAATAAATGATAATGTATAATTAATAAACAAATTAATATTGAAATATAGATAAATATATTTAAATTTCCTTTTAAAGAAAAAAATGTATAGAAAAACAATTTATAAATAATAATGAGAATTTTATTTGATATAAAAAAAAGAAAAATAAAATTTTTTGACATATTATTCTTTATTTCTATTAATTTATATTATTTAAAATAGAATAATAATTTATACTAAATAAATTTAAATATTTTAATATAATTATATAATCATAAATTCAAAAATAAAAAATTTATTCACAAAAAATAAAACATAAAAAAGAAAAATTAATAAAAATCATCTTCATAACTTTTTCTTATAGAATTTTCTTTTGATTCAATTCTATGAATAGAAATAAAAGAAGTATGTTTTCTCTGACTAACAAACTTCAAACTACCAAAAGAAGAATAAGAAGAATTTTTATTAAATTCTTTATTAATATCCTCCTCATCAAAAATTAATTTTTTATTATTATCATCATTACTAACACCAATTTCCCTTAAAATAACATTAAAATATATTCCAAAATAAATAATAAAAAGAACTAAATTTAAAAAACTAGTAAAAATACAACTAAATTGAAAACCAAATTGATCACTAATAAAACCTCCAACAATAGGTCCTCCAAAATCTCCAATATTTATACCAAGATTATATAAAGCAGAAGCAATATCATTTGCAGTAAATTCATCAATACTATTATCATTTATTTTAATAAAATGACCTAATAACATAATTACAGGAACATTAATTGGAGCACCTGATGTCCCAATTAAAGAAAGTCCTAATATTATTAGTAATAAAGATTGTGGAAATATCTTAATTGGATAAACTAATAATGAACCAAATATTATTATTAATAATCCAAATGAAACTGTTGCTATCATTCCTAATTTTTTTGTAATATAATCTAAAAATTGTAATGCTATAAAATATGTAAACATATTTATTACAAAAAATAATGATGAGATACTTACTGTTAAATTAAAATTTTTCATTAAGTGATTTGTTAATGAAGGAAAATAAAATGTATTTGCAATTTGATATGTCACAACAGTTAATATATTAATAAAAATATCTTTTTTAAACATGATTTGAATAAAAGAAAAATTATTTTCATCATTATTATCTTCAATAGGTAAACTTAAATAATGAATTAAAAAGACACTAATATAAAGTGATAAGCCTAAAATAAAAAAAGGAAGAGAATAACCACCTAAATAATAAAAAAAGCTACCTAATAAAGGACCAGTAGCAACTCCAATTGACCAAGCAACTTCTAAATAACCTAAACTTAATTTTACTTCATCAGAATCACAAATTGAACTCGTTAATGAATAGAGTAAAGTTGCAGTAATTCCACATCCAATTCCATGAAGAATTCTTAATATAAATGATAAAGTTATTAATAAATAATATGAATTAATTATCTTTAAAATTCCATAAAAAAGTGTACATGATGCTTCTGTTATTGTTGATAAGTAAAATATGTTTTTTCTACCGTATTTTTGACATAAATTTGGGGTGAAAGGAGTTGATATAAAATTTGATAATGCAAATATACTTATTATCCAACCTGTTAATGTTTCGTTTATATGATGTTCTGTACTTAAAGATGGGTAGAGTGGAGCTATTAATGAATATCCCATTGCACTAAAGATGTTTATGAAAAAAAGAAGAAGAACTTGGTTATTCATTTTTTTTTAATTGTTCTTTTTTGAGAATTAAAAAAGAAGTTTTAAAATTTTTTTTATTATATTAATTTAATTATTAAAATAATTAAATATGCTTTTTTTTGAAAATGATGAATTTTTAAAACACTTAATTTCATATCGGAAAAATTGAATATAATTATTTTATAATAATAATATATATTAAAGAATAGTATAAAATGGTATTTCTCCCTATTCTAAATTTAAATATTTTGACGATTATAAAAATAAACAGGCAAACTTCTATCTTTATTAATTTGATTGAATAATTGAAATATATCGATATTTTCACTTGAAGTACTTTTTGGAGATGAAATATTATTTATTCCTAAGTTAATATGCCAATTATAATCATTTTTACATTCTTTTTTTATTTGATCATTTGAATTTATTTCTCTTTCATTTTTATTTTTTTCTTTTTCTTCTTCATTATATTGAGATAAAAATTTATAATCTTCATTCATTTTATATATTAAATTATCAGTATTTGATATCATTAATCCTGCTTTTAATTCTTGAAGTGTTGCTTTTTTCTTTTTATTGAATATTAAAGAATCATATTTAAAATTATTATCATTATAAAGTGAATTTTCATTTATTTGTAAAAAATCTTTTTGTATTTTCTTTTCTTCATTTACTGTTTTATTATTTTTAATTAAAGTATTTTTCTTTTTGTTTTTAGATAATATTTTTTTTTCATTTTCATTTTTTCTTTTTTCTAAAAACAAGCATAATTTTCTACTTATTTTTCTAACTTGATTTTCTTTGTTTTCATTAAAATTCATATTTATTTCTTTTTTTTTAATATTATTAAACTCTTTATTAACAGCTAAACTATTTGAAATTTTTTCTTCATTAATACCAGAATCAACTTGACTTATATATATTTGATAATCTTTAACTAAATGAATATTATGAAGATTACAATAAAACGGTATTAAATCTTTTTTTCCAATTTGAAAAAAATCTTCTTGAAAACTCAAATTAAAAATTACATTTCTATCAATTGCACATTTAATATGATAAAAATTCTTACATTTTGTATTTTTACATTTAATAACTGGGATATTATCAATAACATTTTTACAAACTTTACATTTTGAATTAAATCTCCATTGTCTGAAAATTTCTAATTTTTTCCCTGTTAATTCTATAAAGTATCTTAAACAATATATGTGAGTGAAAATATTTTTATCTATATTTTTCATTATTCCTTTCTCATCACCACATAAAATACAAATACATTTTTCATTAGTTGTTTTGCATTTATGACAAATGAAATTATTCTCTTCTTTCATATTTGGTTTTAAAAAATTATATAAATAGCATTTTTTATGAAAGTAACTATTACATTTTATACATTTCATACATTTTTCTTTTGAATATTTTTCATATTCTAAACAAATAGTACATCTATTTCCAAAAGTTGATGAATCTGATAAATAAATTGTTCTTTTTGTTTTATGATGTAACATTATATTATTATTTTGGGATATTTGTTTTTTTGGTGAGTTAATTAGTAATTCAAATAAATCTCCTATTTTGATATTTTTTTTTGTTGGCATTAATTATTATAAATACCCCTCTATGATTTATATATAATATAATTAAAAGACAATTTTTATTATTAAATTAAAAGGAGATATTTTTTATTTAATGGAAATATGTATTTTAATTTTTTTTGTTTGAGTAAATAAAAAAAAATTATAATAATTATTATTTTATTAAAAAATGAAAATATTTATTTTAAAGTTTATAAAAGAATAAAAAAATTGATAAATATCTTCAAAAGATATTTAATATCTAAATATTGCAATAAATAAAACCTAAAAAAAAATTGGTTTTATTATTTTTTGTCTTTTTTTCCAACTATTTTCAAAATAAAAATAAATAAATTAATCAAATCTAAATAAATATTTATAGCAGCAATCATATAATCATCAATAGAATACTTTTTTCCAAAATTCCCACTAATTAATTGTGTATCAAAAACTAAATAAACTGAAAATATAATCCCACCAATAATGCTTAAAATTATATTATCACTATTTAAGCCTATAAAATAAGCAATAATTCCTCCAAAAATAAACATAAATAAAGCTGCACATAAAACCCCACCATAAATAGTAAAATCTTTTTTTGTAGTCAAAGCATAAAAAGTTAATCCAATAGCACAAGCTGAAGTAATACCTAAAGCTAAAATAATTGATAATAAATTATATTGAATTGTAATAAATGAAATACAAATTGATTCAAAAAATGTAAAAGAGAAAAGGAGAATATAATTAATTGGAAATTGTTTTGGAAAACAACAAACTAAAACAATCATTGATATTAAAGAAAGTAATGAACTTAAAATGTAAATTGTATCCATTGAATTGTAATTTTGAGTGTACACTTTTAACATTTCATTTTTTATTGGTTTATATTGAGATAATATTACAAATATTGTGGTTAATGATAATTGTAATGAGACTATTCCATATACTTTTCTCATAAAATTTAATCTTGTTTGCTTTTCAATTCTTTTGTTGTCTTCATAACCTTCTTGGAGCTCTTCAATATCTGAATAATCTTTTTCTACTTGCATTATTTATCTATATATATTAACTATATTTTCCTATTTATATTAATTATTTTATAATAATATATTTAATTATATTTTTTAATGCTTTTAAAAATAAATATATTAAAATAAATTTAATAGTAAATTATTTATTTTTTTATTCTTTATTTTTACTTTTTAATATTGTGCTCATCGATTAGAAAATAAAAAGTATTTTGATATTTATTTAAAAAAGATTTAAATTCATTTCTTTTATTTAAATTATCATTTAAATTATTCAAATTAAAATCTAAACCGTTAAAAAAAGGATGAAAAGGAATATTAATCCATTCCATTCTTTCCTCTTTTTCTTTCTTTAATAAATATATTATTAAATCTTTAATTTCATTAGACAAATTTTCTTTTTTTGAAAAATTAATATTACAATCAACAATATTATCAAAAATTTCTTTTTGATTATTTCCTCTAAAAGGAGGAAAACCATAAACAATTTCATAACAAAAAATACCAAAAGTCCAATAATCAAAATCAAAATTATATTTTTCTCCTAAAATAACTTCAGGCGGAATATATTGATTTGTTCCACATAATTCACTTAATTCATCTTTTTCATTTATTTTTATTGATAATCCAAAATCAATTAAAATACATCTTCCTTCATTTAAATCAATTACAATATTTTCGGGTTTTAAATCTCGATATATTATTTTTTGTTGATGTAAGTATGATAATGATAAGTATACATCATGTAATATTAATTTAATGAAATTTAGAGGAATATTTTTATTTGTTTGTTTGATTAAAGTAAATAAATCTAAATTATAATAAGGATAAATAATAAATGGTCTTTTTATATTGTTTTCTAATGTTATGTTGAAATTATCTTTAATTTCAATTATATATTTTGATTTTAATGATTTTAAAAGTTGTAATTCTTTTTCCATATGTTCTATTGATTTTTTGTCTGTGTTTGTTCCAATATTTTTTTTTGATAATGTTTTTAGTGCATAAAATTTATTTGGATTATCATTTAATTTATAACATTGATATACTTTTGTATAAAAACCTTTACCACATATTCTTTTTATTTTATATTCTATATTTTTTTCTTCATTTTTGAAAATTTTAGTTTTTTTATTTGAATTTCTTTCATCTTTTATTTCTGTATTTATTTGATTATTCCCAGTATCACCGAAAGAAAATTTTCTTTCATTTTCTTTGTTTTGATTATTATTCTTTTCTTTATTTTCTTTATTTGAAACACAAGGTGTTCCCATAATCTCAATATTATTATTTCTCATTATATAAAATATAAAAATTGTTTAGTTTATTATAATTATAATACTATTTATC
>JAEEGL011581826.1_pt1 | contig 10518 bp, 2 predicted proteins | sample 9134231 | NCBI WGS metagenome assembly JAEEGL01 (sample SAMN16246548, study PRJNA631951) | gut metagenome | biome: gut microbiome; feature: rumen; material: fiber-attached | host: Bos | place: Iran: Karaj | collected 2018-10
GCAGTTGCGGTTGCTCCGACCATTTCAAACGCCTCCTTCATATTAGCTAATCCAATTATATACTATTTTAGCTATAATGCAAGCGTTTTATTCCTGAAATCAGTTATCTCATGCGCAAAACATTTTGACATACACAGCGAACCATAAATTTATGAATTTGGAGGACACACAAGATGAAACGGAAACGAACAAGCAAGCTGCTGTCGCTCCTGCTGGCGCTGGTGATGCTGCTGGGCCTGCTGCCGGTGACGGCGGCGGCATCGGAGGATGTGTCATCGGGAACCGTCCCCACTGACATAATCAATCACACAAAGGAGGACACACGAATGCAGCACATGACGAAGAAGAATTTGCCGGACAGCGCATAAAAACCGCGCCGGGGCGGGCCCGGCGCGGGGGGTGAGAGTGCTTCCTGTTATTCGCCGGAGAGACGGGCGGCAATCCTGCGATTCCTATCCGCCACGGCTTTCAGCAAAGCGGCATACTGCTCCGGCGTTTCAACCGGGTCGATGGGCGGGTTATCCTCGTCATAAACCGGGGGCAGCTTTTTTGCCGCTTCGATCATGGCGATCTGTTCGGCGGAAAGCTCCGATTTCGGATCCAAGATAAAATGCACTTCCTTGCTCAAAATAAAACACCTCCAATCCCGATCAACGTCGGCCAATTATGTTGTTATTGTAAATATGCCGCTCCTGACTGGAAGCCAATCGAGCGGGAATGATGCGGATATCCCATAGTATAGCCGAAAGGAAGAGAATACGCAACAAGGTTTTCTCAAGCAACGCTTATACATACCAACCAAAAACGCGAATAATCAACACAAAAGGAGGACACACAAATGCAACACATGACGAAGAAGAAATTGCTGGCGCTGCTTTTGGCGCTGGTGATGGTCTTCGGGCTGCTGCCGGTGACGGCGGCGGCGGAGGGGGAGGGGGCATCGGGAACCGACCCCGCTGACACGATCTATCAATTAACAGTTGATACTCAAAATTTCACTGACTCAAATTGTACAGTAACTGTTTCAGGGATCAAAACCGCTTCTAATTTCAGTGATTTTAACGCTGATGATGAGTTAAACCTTAAAGTGTATAGGTTAACTGTAGATTCCAATTACGAAAGAATTGATCTAGTAAACAATAGCTCTGGACTTTGGAATCAGAAGGAATTACAGAAATCAACAAAGGCTGTGAATGCTCGGCTGGGCCAAATAATCAAGGGAGAGTATTCGTTTACTGGATTAACTGAAAATGAAACAACAAGTATCCTTTCCCTTGCTGAGGAAGGGGCATACGATTATTACATAGCAATATATGCAAAAGCGATAACGACTGGTTCAGGTCGCAATGCCGTAACAGAAGCAAGCGAACCGGCGATTCTAATAATTCAATGGCAACAAACGGAATACAGGATTCCTGAAATCAAATACACGGTCGACGGCGCGGAGCAGACAGCAAGCGCGGAGAAGATCGGGACTTATGCAAAAGAATCGTGGGTGAATGTGGAGGGCGGACTCTATCTGGTAAGTCTTCCCTTTGGAGCGTCCGTGACCTCGATCACGGACACGAAGGATACCTATGGATCGACAGCCGCATTCGCGCTCTACAGCAATCACACGAATACAGCGGATGTTACGCTGGAGAATGTCGGCGACTACTATCTGCATGACGAAGAATTCACTTCTGCATCTGCCGACAAGGCATACGGGCTGTATGCTGTTCAGAACTTCCGGCTTGACGAAGGAAAGACGATACCGACAGTAGATGTGGAAGGCTTCGGAATCGGTTGTTCCGGGCCATTTTGGTATGCTGCGGATTATTCTGACGGCGGTGCCGATCCCTATGACTTTATCATTGTGCAGATCAGCACCTCTGATGCACCTGTGCCGCCGGAGCCGGAGACCGGGTTCACCGTAACCGGCGGTACCCTTAAGGCCGCTGTCGATCTGACGGAGGACGAAGAGGGGTACATTTGCATCATTGAAGTACCCGAGGGGGTGACGTCTCTCTCGGTTGAATTGAATCTGGACGGAGACATCACTTTTGAAGTGTTCAACAATCCGCCTGTTTCGGTGACCGGAACAGGAAATGCCGTCTACGGCGATGTCGAATATGAGCTTTCGAATAACGGGAAGACACTGACATTCTCAACAGCAGGAATCCCATCGGTAACTTCGGCATGCAATAAGTTCAATGCCCGGATGGGATTGCAGAACGAGTATACCGACTGGCAGAATAAAGAATTCTGCTTTATTGCTGCGAGCCTTGATGACGACGATGAATCTGATTTTAGTATTATTTACTACTATGTAGAAGAAGAACCGACGGAGCCGGGTGAATTCACGATCGGCGGAAACGCGGTTACCGCCGTCACCGGGGCGGACTTCGGCGATACGCCGGTCTATTTGGCGTATCTTGAGGAAGGAACGACGTCCTATACGATCTCATTGCCGGACGGCTGGTATATCCGCACAAAGGATAACTATAACAATCTGACCCATTCCTACTTACCGGCCGGTCTTATTGACTCGATTACTTGGCTTGAAAACGTCAACTATATGGCGGCAACTTACAGCGGAGGCGAGGTTGCCTATCCGTATTCGGATGAATCGATTGAAGAATGGCTTCGCGATTGGTACGGTCTTTCGTCTGCAGAGGATTACTTCGGGCCGGACTATCTCGGTTATGATTCTTTCGAAGAGTTTTTGGCGGCAGAGTGCGAAGGCAGCTATGAGATATTCTGGGAAAATAATGCGCGCGTTAAAACATTGGAAAACAATACCGTAGATGTCCTTTGGAAATACTATGCTTGGGTGCCATGGGATAGCTTTGAAAACTCTTCCGTGACCGAGGATGCGGACGCGCAATACAATCTGCTGTATATCTACTCTGATTTGGACCAACTGTTAAACCGCGATGTCAACGCAGATAGCGCTGTGGCGCTTGTGCTGGTTCAGATCGGCGGCGCTGCGCCGGAGCCCGGGCCGACGGAACAGACGTTGAGCGGATACGGCCTCACAGTGAAGTATACCGGGGAAGAAGGGGCAACGCTCGAACCCGTGGGCAGCGCGCTGGGCGGCACGGACAACGTTTATCTCTTGTCGCTGCCCTATGGCGCGGCGATCTCGAGCATCAAATCGGTCATGGGCACAGAAAACGATATGGCTTGCATATATATACCGAAATACGGGTATATCAGCGACGTCACAATTATAGACGGAACGGTCACGTCCGAAGAATTCCCCACAGGCGATTTGCTCATGGTCGACAGCGACTTCAATGAGCCCGCAGAGGGCAGCTTCTACGCCACTTATTACAATGAGTATATCACGCTGAACAATGATCTGCCGGAAACCGAAGTGGAAGGCTTCCTGGCAATGTTCTTAGCGCAGCTCGACGATTCCACGTATTCGTATAAGTTCCTGTATATCCAGACCAGCACGGCGGAAGCGGGACCGGAGCCGCTTGGCACCTACGAGTGCGCGGACATCACGCAGGAAACGGCGACGGGGGAGACCATAGAGAATGTTCCGGTCTATCTCATTTCGTTGTCCAAGGGATATGATGGACTGCTGTTCCTGCAGTGCAGCACCTATTCCCGCATAAAGGTATCCGGCAGTTCCACAGAATCCGCGAACGTAGCGACGAATAAAGAGATCGCCCGCGGCTCTGAGCTGTACACGCATGCAGTGAGTGATTTCGAAGCATTGGCAGCAAGTCCCGTAGAAAAGAAGAGCAACCATGACTATCTGCTCTTTGCAGCGGAAAAGGAAGAATTAGACTTAACGACCTTCACGGAAATACTCACGACACCGGCATATGTGGTCGTCGAATGGGAAAAGCCGTCGAGTACGCCGACGACGGTTGACAAAACGGCGCTGGAAACCGCGATTTCGGAGGTAACCGACAACGCGGCGAACTACTACCAGGAAGAAGACCGCTATAACGGCAGGGAGTATAACGCAAACGGCTTCTGGGCAGCAATGCTGTCTGTCCTGAGCGAAGCACAAACGGTTTATAACAATGCCAACGCGACGCAGGCGCAGGTGGACGCCGCAGCGGACGCCCTCACTGCCGCCATTGCCAAGCTGATCCCCGCAGACCAGCTCAATGCGACTTATCTCTATGAGACAGTCCAGGCGGAACTGAATGCAAATCGGCTTGAATCCCGGTATACGGCGGAAACCTGGGCCCCCTACGCCGAAGCGAAGGCCGACGCCGAGGAATATCTGGCGTCTCTCTTCGACGGCGACGGCGCCGCGACGGGAACGAATATTGCCGCCAACCAGGACACGGCGGACGGCAAAGCCTCTGCGCTGGCCATTGCGGCGGAGAACCTCTATACCGTCACCGCCCGTGACGCGGCGCGGAAAGCCCTGCAGCGCGGCTGGGAGCTGCTCTCTGCCCTGGTCGAGCTGGCGGAGCAGGCCGAACAAGCGGACTATACCGAGGATAGCTGGTCTGCCTTTGCCGAAAAGCTGGCGGCGGCAAGCAGCTGTACCGAGCCCGTTCCCACCTTTACCCCCGCAGACCGGACTCTGGCGGATGCGCTGATCGCGCAGTACAACGAATTGTATCAGGCGTTCTATTGCGAGCTGATCCCCGTAGGGCCCGTTACGGTCACGCTCCAGTGCCTGGATCCCTTCCATGTCCGGATGAAGTCCGGCATCCAGCTGCCCTATGAAGTCACCGCTGGTTACGGTACGGAAATATTCAGCGGCGTCCTGCAGGAGATCACCCTGACGGATACGCCCACGCTGGCTGCCGCCCTGTCCGCAGTCGGATTGAGCCTCAATGACCCGTTTATCAACCGCGCGTTCGGCACGAAGGTGCTTATCAACGGCGTTTACGTGTCCGGCAGCTATCCAAGCAGCGAAAATGATGAAGACCTTGCGCCTGCCATCTATTCGACACTTCTGCTGCATCCGGGAGACCGGGTGTCCGTGATCTGGATCACGGAACCCCTGTCCGGGATGGGTCAGACGCTCGGTTACGGTTGTGCCACTCTTTGGCAGTATGAAAACAGCCTGGCGGCCATGCGCTTTGTCGAAGACGGCGAAGCCGTGGACACGGTGGAGGTCCATGCCGCCGAACCCTTCACCCTGTCGCTGGAGAAAGCCTCCGCCGCGCTCACCGGGGACCGGGTTCTCAGCCCTGCCGGCGGCATGGCGGTCCTGTTCAGCGAAACGCAGACGGAACCCGTCGGCAACCATCCCACGTCCGTTTTCGCGGAGGAAAACGGCGAACGGATCATGTCCGCCGCGGATGGCAGCGTTTCCCTGACCCTGTTTGAAGAGGGCTGGGTGCTGCTGGCCGCTTTCGACGTCGAAGAAGACGAGCAGGGCCAGCAGGCGACGAGCGGCTGGACCATCGGCGATTATCACAGCGCGAATTTCGGCGGCGCCGTCTGGGTCCACGTTCTCCCGGCGGAGAATCCGGAAGCCGTCAAGACCATGCTCAAGGATGAATTGACGGCGCAGCGGGACGCCTATCCGGAATACATTTTTGTCGACACAGATTGGGAGAGCATCTGCGGTATCTGCACTGACGCAGTGACGGCAATCGACGCGGCCGATGATATCGGGACGGCCAGACGCGCCCAGCAGACGGCCATTTCGGAGATTCGGGCCATTCAGGAGAGGACGCTGCGGGATAACGAGCAGAAGCCCGCCGCCTTCCGTGCGGCGCTGGCGAAGATGCCGGAGGACCCGAACCTGCTGACCGAGGCGCAGCTTTCCCAGGTGGAAGCGCTGATCGCCGCGTATGAAGCCCTGACGCCCTATCAGCTGACCCTGCTCACGGAGACCGAGATCGCCCGCTATGGGGAGATCAAGGCGCGCTATGACGCGGGCCTCGGCACTGCGGAGAGCTATTCCCTGTCCCTGGCGGTCACGGCGGACACGCCGGAGGCGACGGCGATCGCCCAGGCGTTCACCGCGTGGCTGCGGACCAACACCGCCACCGCCGATCAGATCGGAGATATCCCCGCCGTTCAATTGGGCGAATTCGGCGCTTTCCGGGTGAGGAATATCCAGCAGTCCGATCCGGCCTCAGCGCTGCCCCTGCAGTATATCCGCTTGGCGCTGAATCTCAATTATTCCTTCTGGTTCCTCCTGCGGGATGCGGAAAACCACACGATCTCCGGCGACGGCTGGTCGGTCAGCGACCCCGACGTGATCCTGCTTCCCTCCAACAGAAGCCTGGCCAACGACGTTGCGGGCAGCGTGACGGTCCTGTTTGACGGCGTGGAATATGAGATCAAGGCGATCACCGTGGAGGGCGTCGATGCGGACAGCCTGAGCTGGAGTACCGATTCCTGCCTGGATACGAGCAGCTATAAGGGCAAGAGCAAATACGACGTCAACCTCTATTTTGCGGACGCCTGGCTGGAATTCGCCATGCCCTATCAGGATGTGACGGTGACCGTCGAATGGCAGCCCGTGTCCCCGCTTGATAAGCTGGAAACGGCTTATCAGAGCTATTCAAAGTCCGATTATACTGCTGCGAACTGGAGCATTTTGACCGCTGCCTATGAGAGCGGCAAGGCGGCCATTGCCGCTGCCGGAGCGGATGCCGAGGCGGCGAATGCGGCGCTGGCGGAAGCTGTCGCCGCCATGGCCGAGGTGCCCCGGCGCGGCGAGAGCGAGCTTGGCAGCGTTTTCGTCACCGTGCGCAACGACACCGGCAAAGCCGCCGACGGCGCAGCCTGGACAGGCGTACTGGTGGAAAACGTGGTCGTGGACCTCAGGCAGAATTCCACCATGATGAACTGCATCGGCGAAGCTCTGGCCGGACACAGCGTGATCGGCTTGGAGACGGGCTATATTTCCAGCATCGACGGACTGTCGGCCTTCAGCTGCGGCAAGAATTCCGGCTGGATGGGCACGCTGAACGACTGGTTCGTGAACGAGGGCTTCAATGCTTTCTCCGTGGCAAACGGCAAGCTCCATGACGGCGACGTGATCTGCGTGGAGTATACCTGTGACCTCGGCCTGGATATCCGGGGCGGCACGGAGTCCAACCGGGATACGACTCTCTATGCCCTGAGCCTCAGCGGCGGGACCCTGAGCCCTGAGTTTGACAGCGCGGTGACGGAGTATGTCTTCGTCCTGGGCAGCGGCGTGACGGAGACCACCATTGAGTTTACAAACAACAATCGCGCCTTCCAGTCCCGCGCCTACCTCAACAGCTATCAGCCCACCGCCGCGAACTGGAACCGCAGCGGCGATACTGTGACGGTCAGCGGCGGCGACGTGATCTATGTGGGCGTGGGCGAAAGCGTCTGGCCCGCTATGGGCAGCGGCGTCCCCACCAAATACAAGGTAACGTTCGTTTCTCCCGAGGACGCCTCCGGCGCGGTGAAGCTCATCAACGCCATCGGCAGCGTCACCTACTCGAATTACAAGACCAAACAGGCTGCCGTGGACCTGGCAAGGGCAGCGTATGAAGCCCTGACCGACACGGCGAAGCAGAACGTAACCAATTACGCGACCCTGACGGCGGCGGAGGACGCCATCGAAGGCTTTGAGGCCGTGGACGCCTTCAAGGCCGCCCTGGCCGCCCTGCCCGGAGACCTGAGCCTGGCCTCGGAGGAGGAGCTGCTGGCGGTGAAGGAGCTCTATGACGCCCTGACCGACGCCCGGCGCAGCCTCCTGACCGTGGCGGAGCTGAACAAGTATGACCGGGTGCTGGCCGCCCTGGAGGGCATCGTCCAGGCGGAGACGGCGGCGGAGAAGCTGGCGGCCCTGAAGGCCGTCATCGAGGCGGCGGACTGGACCGTGGCCCAGGAGACGGCCAACGACACTGAGAGCCTGACCGCCTTCGCCCAGGGCGTCCTGGACGGGATCGAAAAGGAGGAGGGGATCACGGCGGAGCTGACGGTTTCCGACGTGGTGCCCGCCGTGGAAGGCAGCGCGGAGAATGAGAGCGGGACCAACGGCTCCTTCACCGTGACCGTGGCCCTGAGCCTCAGCGGCGTGACCGAGACGGCCTCCGCGGCCGGGACGATCACCGCCTCGGCCTATGTTCCCCCCGCGCCCGTCGGCTGGACCGAGGCCCTGGAGAGCGTGCAGGGCTGGCTGACGGAGAACGTGCCCGACCCCGCGGTGGGCTCCATCGGCGGCGAATGGGTGGTCTTCGCCCTGAACCGCGGCGGCGCCGCCCCGGAGGAATGGAATGCGCTCTATCTCGAAAAGCTGAAGGCCTTCGTGGCCGGGAAGAACGGCGTCCTTTCCGACAAGGTCTACACGGAGTATTCCCGCGTGATCCTGGCCCTCTCCAGCATGGGCGTGAACGCGGCGGCCCTGGAGACGGAGGCCGGGACCTTCGACCTGGTTTCGCCCCTGCTGAACAAGCAGGCGAGTGGGGACTACTGGGCCGAGTGGCAGGGCAACAACGGGACGGTCTTCGCCCTCCTGGCCCTGGACAGCCATAACTATCTGAATAACGACGAGGGGCGGGCCCTCCGGGCGGGCCTGATCGCCAGCCTGAAGGAAAACCGCCTGGACAGCGGGGCCTGGGCCATCAGCGGGACCTCTGCCCCCGACCTGGATGTGACCGCCGCGGTGGTCTATGCCCTGGCGCCCTACTACCTGGAGCCCGCCCGGCTGGCCGCCCTGAACGGGAGCGTCGGCTATGAGGAACTGAAGGACATGGTGGACGGCGCGATCGCCTACCTCTCCGCCGTGCAGAATGAAAGCGGCGGCTTCGGCAGCGCCGAGGCGGACGTCTGGACCCTCATCGCCTTGGCGAGCCTGGGGCGTGACGCGGACACGGACGAAGCCTTTGTGAAGGAGGACGGCAGCCTGCTGACGGATATCCTGCGCTACTTCGATCCCGAGAGCGGCGGCTTCCGCCATGATATGAGCGGCAGCGTCAACCAGATGGCCTCCGAGCAGGCGGCTTACGGCCTGGCGGCCTACAGCCGGCTGAAAAACGGCCAGGCCTCCCTCTATGACATGAGCGACGCCTTCCCCGTTCTCAGCGTCACCTTCCGGCTCATCGGCGCTTACCCCGCGGAGCAGGATGTGGATCTGAGCGTATCCCCCTATATGCCGGACTATGTGACCTGGATCCCCACGACGGCGTATACCGTCGATCAGGCGTCCACCATGTACGACCTGTTCGTCCTGGCCCTGGCGGACGCCGCTCTGGAGAGCGCCGGCGCGGAGAACGGCTATGTGGAGACGATCTGCGCCCCCGCCGTGCTCACCGGCTATGAACTCTCCGAATTCACCAACGGCGCCAATTCCGGCTGGATGTACACCGTCAACGGCAGCCATGCCGGCGTCGGCCTCCGGGATTATGTCTTCGCGGAGGACCCGGCCATCTCGGCGGACGAGACCGTCACGGTGGTGTGGCACTATGTGAACGACTGCTACTATGAGGTTTCCGACTGGTTCAGCGGCAGCTCCGGCGATGAGAGCGTGTGGGACAAGTGGCTGGATGCGCCGGACACGGAGCCCGCTGCAGTGCCCGTCAGCTCCGTCAGCCTGGAGCCGGCGTCGGCTTCCCTGGCCGTGGGCGAGACCCTGGGCCTGACGGCGGCGGTGCAGCCCTTCTACGCCCTGGATAAGACCGTGACCTGGACCAGCTCCAACGACGAGATCGCTACTGTGAATGAGAACGGCGTGGTCACCGGCGTAAAGGCCGGGACGGCCACCATCACGGCGACGGCGGGGGACTTCTCCGCGGCCTGCGAAGTGACGGTCACCGACCCCAACCTGCCGAAGATTGACAGCGTGACGCCCAGCGTGACCGAGGCCGAGACCGGCGACGCCGTCACCTGGACGGCGGAGGCCTCCGGCGGCAGCGGCAGCTATCGCTACTGCTTCTATGTGTTCCGGGACGGCGCCGTGGTGGAGCGCGGGGCCTACGGCGCGGCAAACAGCTATACCTATACCCCCGAGGCCGCGGGCGTCTACACCGTCCGGGCTTATGTGAAGGACAGCGCGGGCAAGAGCGCCACCCTCAACAATGCGGGCGCGGTCACCGTCGCCGAGAAGGTCGTCCCCGTGCTGGCCGTCGAGAGCGTGACCCCGGACAAGACCGAGGCCGAGACCGGCGACGCCATCACCTGGACGGCGGCGGCCGTCAATGCCTCCGGCGCAGTCAAGTATTGCTTCTATGTGTTCAAGGACGGCGTCGTCGAGGAGCGCGGTGCTTACGGCGCGGCAAACAGCTACACCTATACCCCCGAGGCTGCGGGCGTCTACACCGTCCGCGTCTACGTCAAGGACGCCGCGAACGCGTCGGCCACCCTCAACAATGCGGGCGCGGTCACCGTCACCGAAAAGGTCGTCCCCGTGCTTGCCATCGACAGCGTGACGCCCAGCGTGACCGAAGCCGAGGTGGGCGACAGCATCACCTGGACGGCGGAGGCCTCCGGCGGCAGCGGCGCAGTCAAGTATTGCTTCTACGTATTCAAGAACGGCGCCATCGAGGAGCGCGGCTCCTACGGCGCGGCAAACAGCTATACCTATACCCCCGCGGCCGAGGGCGTCTACACCGTCCGCGTCTA
>JAEEGL011864296.1_pt1 | contig 10518 bp, 2 predicted proteins | sample 9134231 | NCBI WGS metagenome assembly JAEEGL01 (sample SAMN16246548, study PRJNA631951) | gut metagenome | biome: gut microbiome; feature: rumen; material: fiber-attached | host: Bos | place: Iran: Karaj | collected 2018-10
GAAGAATGCGAACGGAGGAACAAGTGCAAGCACAGTAACGCAAGCGAATAATACAGTAACAGTAGCAGCAGGAGCAAGTTCAAACGGAAGCTTAACAGTAAGATATGGAGACACAGTAACAGCGACAGCGAGTGCAAGTAGCGGATATACATTTAGTGGCTGGAGTGGCGGATATGTATCAGGAACAAATAATCCAGTAACCGGAGGAGAAGTAACAGCAGCGAAGACAATAACAGCAACATTTGGAGCTAACACCTACACAGTAAAATACACAAGTGGAAATAGCAATTGCACATTAAATACGACGACATATGCAGATAAAACTGCAACATATAATACATCATGGAGTATAGCAAATCCAAGTTGTAGTGGATATACATTTGCAGGATGGACAGCAAGCACATTAAATACAAGTACAGCTAAGTATGGATCAAGCAGTGCCAATACAAGTTGGACAAATGCAAATACGCCAGTAAAAGGAACAAGTAGTACATACTTTAATAATTTGATAACAACAACAAATGGCACAGTAACATTAACAGCAAATTGGACATATAATGCAACTCCTGAAATTGAAAGAAGTGATTATAATACATTTACTTATACTGCATCAAATGGTAAGGCGTATTATATAAGCAGAACTCAAACTAGTGCACCATCTGCAGGAAGTAGTGCAGCGGCAACTACTGCTAAGTTAGATGGTTGGACAACAAATACGACAAGTGTAGATATAAGTACAGCAGGAACTTATTATGTATGGGTAAAAGATGCAACAACTGGAGGAAATGTATCTTCAAATAATGCTACAATTATTGCTTATACGATAAGCAGAAGTCAGGGAACTGGTACAACATTAAAAACTCAGTTTGATAGAACTACAGAGAATACATCAAATACCAATAATGATTTTACAAGTTCAAAGGTAATGTTAGCGGGCACACCAATATGGGCAAAAGCTACGCTAAATACTGGCTATACTGGAACAGTAACGTTAAAACATGGTTCTACACAGATGACAGCTAGTGGTTCATATTTCCATGTAAGTGCTACGGAAACAATCACAAGTGCTGGAGCAACACCAGCATCATATACGATTTCATATAGCGATTGTGGCGGAACCACATTTAGTGGTACCCATACATCTGGTTATCCACAAACGTATACATACGGAACAGGAGCAACATTAGATTCACCAACTAGGGATGGATATACATTTGTAGGTTATTATAGTGCAAGCGCATGTACAGGAACAGCTGTAACAAGTATTGGTACAACTGAAACTGGAAATAAAACATTCTATGCAAAATGGAATATAAATGCTTATACCGCAACATTCTATTACAGAAATAGTAGCAATGCTGTTGTTAGTACAACTAGTCAATGTACTATTAGTGGTACTAATTCAAGTTGTGAAGCAACTATACCTACAGTAGTTAAAAATAGTACTGGAACATATGGCAGTAATGGTTATGCAGGATTAGCATCTACAAAAGATACAATGACAGCGGCATACAATAATGCAGCTACGACTGTTACAATTTCTGGAAATACGCCTTTTTATGCAATATATAGGAAACCAGTAGCGGTAAGATACCCAACAAGTACTACAGCATGTTTAAGTTCAGCTGTTTCATTATATCGTAATCAGTGGATAACAGGAACAACGCCAACTATGTCTACAGCAGTTCTTTCTACTTCACCAACGGGTACTACTACAAATTATTCATTGCCTGATCCTATTGTGCCAGGATATAGTTTTTCAGGATTTGCTGAAACATACAATACTAATGTAGTAACTTTTGCTATATCGTCAATAGCTATGTTGGCAACTAGTGAATATGAATCAGTATATGCAGTGTTAAATGGATCGGCAACGGCAACGTTCTATTATTCAAGAAGTGATACTGGTACTATTATGAGTAAACCTTCTGACGCTGTACCTGAATACTTATACTGTACAAGTACAAGTGCTGCTACTACTAGTAGGCAAAGTTTTAGCGTTCCTAATTCAATTACGCACGTAGCACCTTCTGGGACAGTATTTAGAGGATGGGCAACATCAACTGGTACAATGGATACTACAACTTCATATAGTGCATTAAACTATTATGCAGTATATGGTGCCGAAGGAAATACAAAGAACGTAACAATATATTATCCTAGTAGTCAGTCTGCTTGTGGCAACTCACAATACTATAGGAATGCATATATAGCTAATGATTCTGATTCTTCATATACAAAGGTTATTAATTCTGACATAAGTGCTACATCAAATGAGAATATTTCATCTATTGTTGCTGGTTATACAAGTTTACTAGGATTTACTGATAATACACCTAATTCAATAGCAATAGCTACTAATGCAAATAATGAATCTGTAAATAATATATCTAGACTTGCTAATAGTAGTATAGTAACTGCATACATGGTAATGTACGGAAGTAGGACACCAACATTCTATTATTCAAATAGTAATACTGGTGCTAAAACAAGTGTTTCTGGAACTGCTGCTAATAGATATTTAGTATGTGCAAATCAAGCAAGTGCTAGTTTTATAGAGAGTCAATTTGCAATACCATCAATTACGCATGTGGCTCCATACGGTACATCATTTGCTGGATGGTCTATATCTACAGGAGCTAGTACAATAAATAATCAACTTGTAAATACTGCCGCAACATCATATTATGCAGTATATAGAGCAACAATGGCTAATCATTATTATGATAGTAGTGCCTATGATGATATGCCACTATTTAAAAATTCATTCTATGGCTCTGATACGACATATACAACGGTTTTATCGGATAGTTCTACCGGAACTGTAAATTATCTTTTTGCTCATGGACCTGGTGATAGTGATATGGTTGGTTTGGCAACATCGCAATCAACTACATTGACGTATACAACCATGGAAGAAATTATTGAATCATCAACTATACCGCAAAATACATATTCAGTATATGAACATACTGTTGAATATGAAATTGGTGCTAATGTATCAAGTATTGGATCTACAAGTGATTCTTGTAGAGTAACAAGTTATGATACTGCAAATACTATATTAGGTGATGCTAATGATAATGGTGTAGTAAATGCTGACGATATTCAGGCAATAACAGATTATATTGAAAATAATATATTCTTATCAATTAATGGTACTAAGGCGGCAGATGTCAATTTAGATGGTGCAATAGATGAATATGATACGATTCTAATAGCAAGTTATATAGAGAATTCTACAAATCATCCATTACCTCAACCTTCATGTAAAGTAACGTTACCATCAATTACCGCTAATAGTGGATTTACTTCAGTTGGATGGAGTCCATTAAATGGTGATTCTGAAGGTACACCTGCTGGTGAAGATTATAGAGTTACTACTAATCCAACTACATTGTATGCTAATGCTATTGGACCATATTTGAATGTAGATACTGGGGTATACTATACGACATTAAATTCAGCATTTAGTGCTGTTGCAAATAATCAGACAATACGTGCAACGATGGATGCTACAGAATCAGCAAATGCAACGCTTGCATCTGGTAAAACGGGTGTTAAGTTGGATTTAAACGGAAAGACAATCAATATGAATACGTATTTTATAACGAATAATGGTTCATTAGATATATATAATGGTAATTCTACAACGGCTGTATTAGAGGGTAGTAATACAAGCGCGACTCAGGGCGTAATTTATAATAATGGAACATTAACAACTAATAATACATTAGATGAAAATGAATTAATCATAAGGAATAATTCTGATAATGCTAGTGCAAGAGTTATATACAATTATAGAAATACAACAGTAACATTAAATGCAAATACATACTTAACTTTTACAACTGCTACAAATAGTATGACTGCCGCAAGACGATTAATAGATACTTCTGGAATTGTTATAATTAATGGGGCAGTACTTGATAATACTATTACAGAAGCTTCAGGTTCTGATTATGGTATACAGTTATCATATTTGACTGCTAGTGTGACAATGAATGATGGCGATATAATAACTACTGGATCAGCAATATATATAGCTGATGCTTCATCAAATTCTTTCTCTATGTCAGGAGGTACAATTACGAGTACTGCTGGAGAAGCTATAACAGTTGCAGTTGGTACTACAATTAATATTAGTGGTGGTAGTATTGAAGCGGGACAAAATGCTATCAATATTACTTCAACAGTAACAACAATCATTTTGGGAGATGATGATGGTAGTATTAGTTCATTAGAGCCTATAATTAGTTCTAATGCTACTTCAGGTGAATATTATGGTATAACTGCCAATTCGCTTGCAACATTAGTAGTAGATTTTTATGATGGTAAGGTTATTTCTACTAATGGTGCAGGATATGCAATATCAACTGCAAGTTTTGACACTCCAACTGGTTATTATGTTAATAAGAGTGTAAGCAACGGAGTTGAAACAGCTCAATTGATGTCTATTGATACAGCAAATTATCATAATTTAAAAACGGATACATATTATAGTAGATTAGCAGATGTTTTTTCTGATATTTGTGGTTCATCTTGGGGTGGAGGAATATTTACAGAACTATCAATTATAAGTATTGGTTCTAAATCAATTAAAACATTACCTGGTATGGGTGGTGGTGCAGAACTTCAAAATGATGGAGGAAATTTGAAGAACGGATCTGAAAGTAGTGCTTCAACAAGGTTAGTTACTAATAAGATTGATGTACAAGTATTAAATGATGTAGAGGAGGATATGAATGCTACTTTAAATCAGTGTCAAATACAAGAAGTTAATTTGGATTTAAATGGCCATACCATCGATATGGGGACATATTATATATCAAATTCTGGTACATTGGATATATATAATAGCAGTACGACAGATGCTACATTACAAGGTAGTAATACAAGTGCGACTCAGGGTGTAATTAATAATTATGCAACATTACATACAAATGGTACTTCAAATTTCAACAATTTAACGATTAAAAACACATCAAGCAATTCAAATTCTCGTGTGATTGTTAATATTCAACCTGGTGAAGTAACATTAAATGAAAACACATCACTATTATTTACAACGGAAGCAGAAAGTACTACTGCTGCTAGAAGATTAATTGATACTAAAGGTACAGTAATTATAAATGGTGCTCAATTAATTAACGATGTTACTAATGCGGCTGGTGCTGATTATGGTATATATATTTCTCGTGCTGCTGGATCAGTTGTAATTAATTCTGGATTAATTTATACCTCTGGCGATTGTATTTACAATAATAATGGTACTAGTACTAGTACTTCATCACCGGCTATAAAGATAACAGGCGGTACATTAACAAGTAAGGCTAGATACGGTATTCAGAACCGTACTACTGGTAAAATACTAATGTCAGATGGCACTATAACGGGTGGTTTAGATGGAATATATAACTATGGTAAGGGTCCTATAGTAATTACTGGTGGAACAGTATCTGGTTCACGAAACGGCATATATATTTATTCTACTGGTGCAACAGTAACTTTGGGTGAAAATGATGGCGTAGTAAGTACTACTATTCCACATATAGAATCAACAGGTACATCTGGAACAAATTATTATGGAATATTTAGTAGAAACACCGTAATTACTGAACTTAATTTTTATGATGGAGTGGTAACCGCAGCTTCTGGTACAGGACATGCAATAATATCGCCTGTTGTACTTACTCCTGCGACAGATTATAAAGTTGTTAAGTCTACTTCTGGCGGAGTTGAAACGGCAACATTAGAATATGCAGTTCACTATCAAAATACAACTACGGGTACAAAGTACGGATCACTTGCTGATGCTTGCAATGCTGTAGCTTCAAATCAAACAATAAAGGTATTGAATGATTATTCAGAAACACAGATTGACGGTGAATGTACAATTTCTTCTTCTAAGACAGGTGTTAAACTTGATATGAATGGTAAAAATCTAGATATTACTCAGATTCTGAATAGCGGTTCTTTAGAAATATATAATAGTGTTTCTACTGGAGCTACATTGTATACAAATGCATTCATTAATAATTCTGGTACTCTAAATATAAATGAAACTGTAGACAATAATTTAACAATTACAACAGAAGATCAAACAACAATTATTAATTCTGGTACGCTTTCAATTTATGGTGGGGTAATTGATAATAATGAGGGCTTTCAAGCTTATGCAATTGATAATTCAGGCAGTTTAAATATTATTGATGGTACAATTTTAGCAACTTCTGGATTTGGCATATATAATGAAGAAGATGGAACAGTGAATATGTCTGGTGGTGCAATTTATGATAATGAGGATTATTGTCATGCTGGAATAACTAGTAAGGGCATAGTTAATATGTCAAATGGTACAATTACTGGTTGTATATATGGTATTGATTCGAATGGTTCAAACAATGCTGCTCTTGTAACAATAACTGGTGGAACTATTACTGCAAAGTATTACGGTGTTTATAATGTGCAAGGTTCTTCTCTAACCCTTGGTACAAACGATAGTGCTGTAAGTAATACGACTCCTGAAATTAATTGCGTTGCGACAGAAGGCTCACACTATGGCGTATATAATACTTCTGGCTCAACATTTAGATTCTATGATGGTAAAATAACTTCTACAAGAGGTACCGGCTATGCTATTAATAGCGCTGTAACACCAACAACACCAACTGGATATGTTGTTAAGAAGACTACTACAAATGGCGTTGAAACTGCCATTCTTGATAGTAGTGTAATACCAACTGCACCTACTTATAATGCTTTCTATACTGATGGTGGTGCTGCATATACTAGTGGAACATGGGCAACTAAGCAGGTGAGAACCACTTTATCATCAAGTGCTACTACTACTAAATTTCAATATAGAAAGAGTACGCAAACAACTTGGACTAATTTAAGTTTAGCTGCTGGAGCATTAAGTTGTAGTGGTAGTACTTGTACAGGAACAGAATCTTGGACTGTAACAGATGGTAGAAATGATACAATTTATTTTAGAGCATGTAATTCAAACAATAATTGTTCTGGAGAGTCTGCAGCATTTGTTATTAAATATGATACAAGTGCACCAAGTCTATCAAGTGTAACTGCAACAAGTACTTATGATATTGAAAACTATGTTGATTTTACTTCATCAGATAGTTATTCAGGTTTTGCATATTATGGTATAAATACTTCTAGTACTACTGCACCAACTACATGGATACCGGTTGTAAGTGCTGTTGGATCTGGTATTGAAACCAAATATCAATACGATGCAGCATGGGCTAGAGTATTCCACCATAATAACCATTGGGGTAATGTATACTATAGCAATGCAAGTAACTGGGCTGAAGCATTATCATCTAATACAACCGATAAATATAGTGCTTTAGGAACATTAAATAATTATAAGTTTAGTAATAAATGGGAATTCTTATTACAATATCCAGATGTATCTACATCGTTATATAATAGGTGGACTCAAACATCAAATCCTGCAACAACAGCCTACGGTTCATCAATAGGATATTCTGGAAGTCATATTGATTGGTCAAGTAATAGTTGGGCTGGTATGACAAAAGCAGAATCTTCAGCAACTTATATGGATGGCTCTCCAGCTTCAGATACATGGTGGTTTGCTATTGGTGCAAAACAAGCATATCAAGGTGCAATGCCTGGGCCAAATTCAACGTTGGCATCTAGTGTTAACTTGTGGGCAAGAATTGATCAATTAACGGTTGTACCTACAACATCAGCAATTACAAGAAGACTTGGTGGATTAACAAGTAATACAACATATTATGTATGGGTAAAAGATGTTGCTGGAAATACAAACAAACAATCAGTTACTGTAAGTAAAGTTGATACGTCTAAACCAACTGTTTCTGTATCATTTTCTAGCGGTAGTGGCGCATTAGCCCTTTCTGATAGTGGAAGTGGTTTAGCTAAATACTACTGGGGTACAACTAATCCAAGTAGTAATAATATTAGTTGGACGGATATTGAAAATACACCGGCAAGCAAATCAATTTCTGTAACAGTGTCTTCAGATGGTACATACTATTTGGTTGCACAAGATGTTGCTGGTAATAGGTCAACTATTACAAGTAAGACATTCTATAAAATTACATACAACGGGAATGGATCTGGAGCAAGTGGTATACCAAGCAGTCAAATTAAAGTTCATGGTACTAATATAACATTGTCTTCATCTACGCCAACGCGTACTGGATATACATTCAATGGTTGGAACACAGCATCTGATGGTACTGGTACAAATTATGCTAAGGGTGCATCATACACAGGCAATGCAAACTTAACATTGTATGCGAAGTGGACTGCAAATACATACACGGCAACATATGATTCACAGAACTTAATATATGATCTTACTAACATACCTAGTACTTATTCTGAATATGCAAATTATTCAGTAAATAATGGACAAGTAACTATTAGTACATTATCCGGTACTCAAGGATATACAGCATGTAGTAATCAAGGTTTAGATGACTGTTATGTTACAACTAATGGTAGGGTATATCTTGAAGCTGGTAAAACTTATGTATTCAATGCAACAAGAACTGGAGCTAGTGGTACACAAACATACTTGTTAAAAGATGGTGCTCATTCAACACTTATATTTATTGCACAGGCAAATTATTCTAATTATAGCTTTACGCCAAGTGTAACAGGTACATATCATTTGAGATTTGACCTTTCAGCACTTAATGTAACGGCGACATTTAGTAATATTTCTATTGTAAGGAAGCAGACAAGTACGGTTACTTATGGTAATAAATACTATGGTAGCACAACACCAGCTACACCAACAAAATCAACTTATACATTTAATTCATGGAATACAAAAGCTGATGGTACGGGTACTACGGTAAATACAAGTACAACAGTATCTACAGCAAGTAATCATTCAATATATGCAAAATGGACAAGTAATTATTCTTGTTGGAAAGTAGATGCTGGAAATTCAACATTGAACTGTCGTGCTAGTGCTCCAAGCGGTTCTGTTACGACATCTTTGAAGAAAGATCAAGTAGTTCGTGGATATGATTCTTCAACATCAGGATGGGCATATATTCCACACTATAATTGTTATGCATCTAAAACTTATCTTGTTAGTACTACGACAGGTTGTGGTGATTAACGTTGAAAAGCTAACGCATTTATGCGCTAGCTTTTTGCATTTTAATAAAATAATTGTTGAATAATATACAAAAGTTTGATATAATCTAATTGTTAGTTTGAAGGGAGGGATAGTTTTGTCTACAATTGTTAAGAATAATAACTTAGAATTTGCACTAAGAAGATTTAAAACAGAAACAGCAAGAAGTGGGACCCTTTCTAAAGCTAGAGAAAGAGCCGATGGATATAAAAAACCAGGCGTTCGTCATAGAGAAGAAAAGAAAATTAATACCATAAATTCAAGAAGAAATAATAAGAATAAGTACTAGGAGGTAATTATGACATTATCAGAAAGAATTAATAGTGATATGGTAACATACATGAAGAGTAAAGATAGTTTTGCTCTTGGTGTAGTGAGAATGGTCAAAGGTGCTATTCAATTAGAAAAAATCAATTTAAAAAGAGATTTAAATGACGAAGAAGTAATCGGTGTTATCTCTAAGCAAATAAAGATGCGTAATGACAGTATAGTTGAGTTTGAAAAAGGCAATCGTACTGATTTGGTAGATCAATATAAAAAGGAAATTGAAATACTAAATAAATATATGCCTGCTCAATTAACTGAAGACGAGATAAATAAGATTATTGATGAAGCGTTTGCTACAGTAAATCCTACTGGACCTAAGGATATGGGATTAATTATGAAAGAAATATCTCCTAAACTTAAGGGTAGAGCAGATATGGGCAAGGTAAATGCAATTATCAAAGAAAGACTAAATAGTCTATAATCTATAGGAAATCTAGTAATCACTTAAATATAAATATTAGATATAACCCACCTATAGTAATATAGAAAGAAAGGCAACGGATGTTGTCTTTTTTATTATGGTTTTTTATAGAATAAATGTTTGTTTTTATATTGACAAACACATGTATGTCCATTATAATTATATTGTAAGCAGGTAGAAAGAAGGAGAGATGAACGAATTAGTTGAGGAAGAAATCGAAGTAGAAGATCTTATTTATGAAATAAGAGATAAGCAAGTTATGTTAGATTCTGATTTAGCAAAACTATATGGCTGTAAAAATGGTACCAAGGAAATTAATCAGGCAGTTAAAAACAATTTACAAAAATTTCCAGAAAGATTTTCTTGGATTTTGGCTGATGAAGATTATAAAAATTTGAGGTCAAAAATTTTGACCACAGATCTGAAAAGTCATAATTATTGGGGTAGGAGATATAATCCTAGAGTATTTACGGAACAAGGTGTAGCTATGTTGGCAACAATTTTAAAATCTAATATTGCTGCCATGGTGAGTATAAGAATAATGGATGCTTTTGTTGCTATGAAACAGTATATATCAACAGATTTAGTAGAACAGAGATTTATTAGA
>JAEEGL011897511.1_pt1 | contig 10518 bp, 3 predicted proteins | sample 9134231 | NCBI WGS metagenome assembly JAEEGL01 (sample SAMN16246548, study PRJNA631951) | gut metagenome | biome: gut microbiome; feature: rumen; material: fiber-attached | host: Bos | place: Iran: Karaj | collected 2018-10
AAAGGAGGATTTAATTTAAATACAAATACAAATCCAAAAGGATTATTTGATCCTAATTTAAAATTAAATGAATTAGATTTTCCTTCAAGAACAAAAAAACAGCAATTAGATAAATTAAGAAAAATACAAGAATATAATTTAAAATATGGAAAAAAAGTAAAAAATTTACAAATGTATCAAAATTACTTAGATGCAATTGAAGATAATGAAAATCAAAAAAATGATTATGAATTACATAAAAAAATAAATTATCCTAATAAATATTCAAAAGCAGATAAAGAACAATTAATGCAAATGTTAAATATGCCAAAACCAAAAATAAATTATAATAAAGTAAATTTAGATTTTAATTTTTCAAAATATGAAGATATAATAAAAGATTTAGAAAAACAAATACAAAATGAAAGAGAAAAAAGAATAGACACAAATATGAAATATTTACAAAAGGTAAAAGAATATGAAGATTTACAAGTTGCAAAAGAAATAAATAAACCAGTAAAATTAAATAAAAGAAGTAGAAGTGCTTATAGAATTTATAGAAATACAAGAAATAATAATAGATTAAATAAATATAATAAAGCATATCCTGCAGGAAGTAAATTTAGAAGACAAATTAATAAATTAAAACAAAGTACAAAAACTGTTATGAATACGGCATTAAAAAATACAAAAGATGAACCTTTAAAAAATATTATGAGAATGTCAAAAAGTGCAAAAAAAATTGGTGGAAAAAGTATAAATAGATATTTAGAAAATGTAAATATTAGAAAAAATAATATTATTAATAATAAATTTAGAAGTAAATCACCAAAAAATTCAAGTAATAATAAATTTTTATCTGTTAGTAATATTAATAATAATTTTAGTAAAAGTCAAAATTATTATCCTTCTAATTATAAAAGTGGAAATGTTTATAATGGAAATAATACTTATTATATTAGTCCACATTCAAATATTGAAAATTCAATTGTAAATGAAGTTTTCTCTACTGAAGATTTTAAAAAAATGGATAATATGAATAAATTTCAAATATTAGCAAGTTTAAATAATCAAATTGATAAATATAATAAAGGAATACCTCAATTAGTAAATAAAGTAAATGAAACAATACAAAAAATAAATAGTACAAATGTATTAGACAATTTAACAAATAATACACATCCTTTAATTAAAATGGCTTCAAAAAATGCAGGACAAATTTTACAATTACATACAAATGAAATAGGAGAAGAAATAATAAATGATTTATTAATTGAAATAGTATTTGAATTACAATTTATAGAAGATCAAAAAGAAAATAAAGGCAATAAAGACAATGTAACAATTTATTTACAACAATATTATAAAAATTTAAAAGAAATGGAAAATATGGAAAGAATAGTATTATCACAATTATCAAATAAAAATCCTTTAACACCATATAAATCAATTTCAGATAATTTAACAACAAATGTAAATACATTACAAAAGCCAAATATAATTCAAGATGATAATATAATAATAAATAAAGTTGAAGATAAGAATATTGAAATATTAAATCCATTTGATGAAAATTATACTGAAAAAAATAATTTTATGAGTAATGGTGATGAATTTGTTTTTATTAATGAAAAACCTAAAAGTTTTATTGCTTCTAATCATCCTAAAACTATTTTAAATGCTGAATTTTATTCTAAAGAATTTAAAGAATATATGTTGCTTAAGGGTTCTTTTTATTATCCAAATATTTTTGGAATTTATGATGAAGTTGTTAAAGAATTAACTAATGATATTTTAGAGGAAGAGTGTGATAAATGTTTAAGACAAATTGATAATACTGTTGATGATTTGTATAGGGAAGAAGTTCTTAAAGCTGATTTAAAATAAAATTTTTTTTTGTTATTTTAAAATTTTTATATTTTAATTTATCAATTTAAATATTTTTTTTATTTTTTAATATTTATTTTTTATTTTTATTATAAATGAAGCAATTAAGAAATATTGATATAGGTAATAATATAAATATAGATTATAATTATAATTCAAATCTGGAAAAAAGTAAGCAAAATTATTATAATATAAGAAATAATAATAATAATTATTTTATTTCTGATTTGGAAAGAAGTAAACAAAATTATTATAATTTAAAAAATAATAATGACTATAATATAAAAAATAATAATAGTGATTATATTTCTGATTTAGAAAGAAGTAAACAAAAATATTATGATATAAAAAATAATAAAAATAATGATTATTATATTTATATTCCAAATCAAAATGAATTATTTACCCTTGGTAATAATGATAATGATAATGAAAATAAAAATTTAAATAATAATAAAATTAATAGTAATAATAAAAATAAATATAATAATCCTTTAGTAACAAAATTATCAAATATTGCAAATTCAATTTCACTACTTGATTATTTAATTAAAAAAAATATATATGATAATTTTATACCTCAATTAAAATTTAATTCATTATTTTCAAAAATTTCACGATTCATAATAAGATTATATAGATTTTATATCAATACATCAAAAAAAAAATTCATAAACAAATTAAGAGAAATGAAACAAATAAATTATGGATTTTACAAAATAAGAAAAAAATATGCAAAAATTCAATTCATGAAAGCATTAAAACAAAATTATTTAATGTGTAAATATGAACAAAATTTATATTTAAGGAAATTAAAAGTAAAAAGTTTTTATGGATTATTCAATAACAAATTAAGAAGAAAACATAAAAAAAATAAAGATAATAATGCATTAGCATTTTATTATCAAACAATAATTAAAAAATTATTTTTAATGTTAAAATTTAATTATCACAATTCAGAAAAGTTCCAAAAAAAACAATTATTAGAATATCAAAATAAGAAAAGAACATTATCAAATGATGATTATAATAACAATAATAACATATTAAATAATGAAGATGATATAACAAATTACAACTATAAAATATTTAATTTTTTTCATTCAAATGAAAACGAAGATGAAGATGAAAAAAATTCAGAAGAAAATTTCCAAAAATATAATAGAATGTTTGATAAAGAAAACATAAAAGAAATAAAAAATAGATTAAATGAAGAAAATACATTTAATAAAATGCAAGATGATTTAAAAGAAAATTCAGAAAATGATGTAGATAACTTATTATTAAAATTAGAAAATAAATATTCAAACATAATAAAAAAATCTAAATCAAAATTAAACACTTCTAATTTAACAAAATATTCAGAATATTCAAAATATAATAGTAATAAATATAATCAATATAATAAAGATAATAATGAATTTAAAAGAGGAAAAAGTGATATTATGAAAGAATATGGTAATCATATTAAATTTGGGAAAAAGAAAAGTAATATTTGTACTGTTACTTGTCCTTATTGTTCTGCTGGGATTCCACATGATGTTTGTATTGGAAATTCAAATGGTCCTATTGATGATATTTTAGGTGCTCCTAAATTTATGCAGAGAACAAGGAATTTTGCACATAAGAAATTATAATTTTTTTAATTTATTTTTTGATTTTATTTTTTTTTATTTTTTTTATTTAATTTTAAATATTAATAAATTTTGGAAAATATATTATTTTTAATAATATTATAAACCTAAATAAATATAATATCTCTAATTTATAAATTTAAAGAAAAAACATTTAAAAATAATTAAAACAAAATGTCAAAACTAATATTACATAACATATTTACATTTCTAATACTCATATGGATTAATATTTCTTTTATAAAATCACAAATTGAGTTAGAATTAAACAAAACAAAAGCAGGTTCAATTAAAAAGAGTGACTCATATGAATATTATATATTAAATATAACAAATATCACAGATTCAAAAGACTATATATTAATATTTGAAGTAAAAGAAGATCAAAAAGATATAAAAGAAGGAGAAGAACTTTTTAGTGACCCAGATATATTTGTATCAAAAAAAAATAAAAAACCTAAAAATCCAGAAAATTCAGAATATTATTCAGAAAGATATGGAAATGATATTTTAACAATACCATCAAATGACGTAAAAGAAAATGATACTTTTTATATAGGAATGTATTGTCAATATGCATGTAAATACAAATTAAAAGCTTATTTATCAGAAGAAATACCAATTGAAATAGGAAAAACATATTTTATAAATTTACCGAAAAAATCTTCTTTAATTTATTATATTAAAATAGGTGATGATGATTTTGATGAATTATCAATTGTTTCTGAATCATTTAATTTTGATGATTATAAAATATTTGTTTCAGAAAATAATCCTTCTTCACAAAATTCAGTTAAATCAATTCCTTCTGGAATTAGTGGATTAACATTTAATATTGATCAAAAAAGTAAACATTATTGTACTAATTGTAATTATCATATTTTAATCCAAAGTGGAAAAGAAGAAATTGATATTCAATTAAATGCATTTTTCCAAGATTCATTAAAGTTTTTAATAAGTGGAAATGTTGTTTTAGATACAGTTAAAAGTCATAGTCAAAGATGTTATTCTTTTGAAATTGGTTCAAATTTTAGAGATGAAAAAGTTATTTTAAGTATTTCTTTATATTCTGGTTATGGTTTATTATATATTGAAGGATGGGAACATGAACCTGAATTAGAATTTGATGATATAAAAGAAGATAAAAATACTTATGAAATACTTGGTGAGAAAAGTATATTATTTTCAAAAAAAGATTTTGATGAATTTGATAAAGAAAAAGATTATAAAGATGAAGATGCAGATCTCAATTTTTGTGTTTTTTCAAGAACAGAAATGTCATATGATATAAAAATGTATTATTTAAATCAAGCACAAGAATTACAAAATACAAATTTTATAATTCCTAAAAGAGAAGTAACTGGATTTTTAAATAATGGTCAATATACATCATATGTAATAATTAATTATAGTATAGTTTCATCAAGTCAAAAATCAAAAATTTTAATTAATTTAAAAGCTATTACAGGGTATCCAAGTATTTATTTATATTTTTGTTTAAATGATGATGAATGTTATTTTGATAAAGAATCTTTTAATAAAGCATATAATAATAATGAATTAATTTCTGGAAGTTATGCATCTTATTCAGAATCAGTAATATTACTTGAAGGAAAAGATAATAAATGTTATAATAATGATGATTGTGAAATGTATATTATTGTAAGTTGCTTTTCATTTTTTAGCATTTGTCAATATAAAATTAATTTAAATATTGATGATAATGCAATGTTAATGTCACCAAGAGTAAATTATCATTCTTTTATTCCTATTAATAAATTTGATTCTTATGAAATTAATATTAAAGATGAAAATATTGAATCAATTGTTATTGTTTTAAATCGTCAAAATGGTGAATGTTCATTAAATGTTTATCAAGAATATATGAAAGATGGTGAAAAAAAATTGAAATTAATTGATTTTTCTTTCAATGATGAATATATTCCAAATGTTGTTAGAATTACTAAAAAAACTATTGAGAAAGAAAATTTAATTGGTACTTATATTGTAAAAGTTCAACCTTTTACTTTTTCTTCTTATAATATTTATTATTATACAACTTATAAAAAACTTAAAGAAGAAAAAAGTGAAGAAGTTGATTATAAATCAATTACAATGTCTATAAATGAAGGAAATATGATTCTTGATTTTTATCCTAATGAGTTAAAATATAAAATATATTCATATAATCCTATTTCTCTTATTAAAGAAGATATTAAATTTATTTTAAATTCACAAAATGTTAAATTTAAATTTAAAGTATTTTTAGATTTGAAAACTTTTAAATATGATGAAACAGCAATTTTTGAAGAAAAGATTAAAGGATATGATTGGGTAAGTAATTCTGATGGTGAGTTAATTATTAAGAAAAATGATCCTAAATATAGTGAAGAAGCATATTATATTGTTGTTTATTTAGAAAAAGAAATTAAAGACTTTTTAGATAATTCAGTATTAAAATATTTTCTTGGAGTAACTAAAAAAAATGTACCATTTATTTTATATGATGGAATTGAACAATTTCATATATTATCAAATGATTATATTAATCAAGATTTTTGGTTTACTCATTCAAATATTGATAAAGATAATTTAGAATTAAATTTTAATATATTAAATGGTAAAATTGATGTTTATATTGATGTAAAAGTAATAAATGATTCAATAATAGAAAAATATGAAAATAGTGTTAAATCAAGTTCTGTAAAAAATGAATTTGCATCAATAATAAGTGTAAAAAATATTGATTCTTCAGATTCAATACTTTTAGATACTAATTATTTAAAAAAATATTGTAAAATAAAATATAATTCTGAAAATTCACTTGAAGTATGTCCTATATATATATATACAAAAACATCATATACTATATTTTCATATATCTTAAAATCTCAATTTTCAATTGTTGCAATTTCATCTGAAAATACTATTGAAACTTTAACTGTAGGAATGGAAAAAATAGGTTCTGTTGGAAATAATGAATATAAATATTATTCAATTGAAGAATTTAGAAAGAGGAAAGGTTTAATTTTAAAAGTAACTTTTCAAAAAGGATATGGTGAAGTTTATATGAAAATATTAGAAAAAAAAAAAAATTACAATAAAAAAAATTTATATCCAAGTGATAATGATTATACTTTAAAAGGAAATACAACATATAATGGAAAAGAAATAAATGTTCCAGAAAGTTACTTTAACAAAAATGATGATAATATGAAAGTTAATATGATAATTGCAGTAAAAGGAGCAAATTACTTTTATACAGAAGAAAAAAATGAAAATGAATATACAATATCATTTTCATATCCAACAGAAGTTGAATTAATAAAAAAAAATATGCCATATTTTGGTTTTTTAAAATCAGGAGAAAAAAAATATTTAAGTATATATATTGATTCATCAGCTAAAAATATTTATATATCATTAAGTAATTTAAATGGTGATGCAGATTTATATTTAAATTATGGAAAAGAAAAATTACCAAATTTTCAAAATTTTAATTGGAAATCATCAAAAACAGGACATAAATATATTGATATTAATTTAGAAAATCAATATTTTAAAGATAATAAAATAGAGAATTTAGAAGGTTATTATACATTATTAATTATTTGTTATGTTGATACTTCATATACACTTTATGTATCTTCTTTAGAAAATTTAGTTCTTCCAATTGAAGATAATTCACCAATGAATTGTGAATGTTCTACTAAAGGAGAAAAATGTTATTTTAGATATGATGATATTTATTTAGAAAATAATAGACAAATTAATGATAATCAAGTAATTTTTGTTACTCATTTTTATTATGGTGATGGGAAATTATATGCAAAATTATCTAATGAAAGAGAAATTAGTCAATCTCAAGGTAATAATAATTTTTATAAACTTTTCCCTAATTCAGAACATAATGATGCTAATACTGAAGATAGTTTTCAAAGAAATTATATTAAATTAAATATTAATAAAGATAAATATAATCCTGATTCTATTATTCTTTTAACTTTTGAATGTGATGAACCAAGTATAGTTGAAATTAATTCTGCTTCTTTAAATTATGATTCTTCATATGATTTTTTAGATTTAAGTAGAGAAAATATTTATTATATAAGATATAATAAAGGAATAAATCAAATAAATCAAAGAGAATTATTACTTTCATTTTATAATATGGATAAAAAAAATATAATGTATACTGTTCATTCTTATTCTGGAAAAGGAAATATTGAAATTTTTACTAATGAAAGTTCATATGATTCTCTTTCACAAAAAACTAAATATATAGTTGAAAAATTAGGTAATTTTATTGTTGATTCAAATGATGAATTTGACGCTCCAGAAACTTATACAAATTATATTAAATATTCAAATAAAATTGAAAATAAAGAAATTTTCTTTAAAATTAAACCTTATTCTGATTTTGGTTTTTATATTAAATTAAATTATGAAGATAAATGGGAAAAAATTAAAATAGGAAAAAATTATGAATTTGCTTTAACAAGTAATAAAATGATAGGATATTTTGATATTTATGATGAATATGATTCAGTTGAATTTACATTATCAATTCTAGAAAATATGCATTTAATTCAAGGAACAGTATATATTAAAATTAATGATTTAGAAAAAAAATATGGTGAAGGAAAATCATATACAAATGATTATAGTTTACCTTCTGAAAATAATTATGAATATAAAGAAAGTACTGACCCTTATTTAGGTACTTTGTCTATTACAATTGATAATTTACCTAAAGTTAATAAGAATGATGATAGAATTATTAGGGCTTTGTTTTTAGTTAAAATTAGTGATGTTCCTGAAGTTCAATATGATTATGATGATGATGATGATGATGATGATGATGATGATAATAATAATGATGATGATAATGATAATGATGATGATGATAATGATGATGATGATGATAATGATGATGATGATGAAGATGATGATTATTATTCAAGAAAAAATAAAAATAAGAAAAATAAAGATAAGAAAAATAAAGATAAGAAAAATAAAAATAAGAAAAATAAAGATAAGAATAAAAAAAGTAAAGTTAATAAAGGAAAAAATAAATTAAGAAATATAGATGAAAAAAATTTAGAAACAAAAATAAGTATAATGGTAAATCCATTAGAAAAACAAGTTCAAAGAAACTTTGCAGAACAAATGAAAACATTATATTCAGAACAGAAAATTAATTATGATAAAAAAGGTAAAATATTAAATTCTTTTGAAAAAATTTATTCATTAGAAAGAAAAGATGATATTGATGATTTAATGATAATAGAAATATCATCATGCATGGGAAATTATACATTTAAATTATCATCAACATATGAATTTGAAGAAGAAGATATTGAATATGATATAATTGAAGATTATGGTAAAACAATAATAACAATTAATGATTTAAATAAAAAACATGTTTATTTATTAATTGAACCAAGTAAAAAAAATGATGATTGTATTGATAATAAAGGAAAAAAATGTACTATTAATTTTAGTTATATTTTATATTATTATACAACTACTTTAGAAGATTATAAAGTTTCTATTATTAATGACAATATTACTTATTTTGCTTTAAATAATGGAATTAAAATTACTATTCCTAAAATTTCTAAACTTGATTTTAATGGTGATATAAGAGAGTTTAATAAATTTAAATTTGATGCTTTTTTTACTAGTAATCAAAGTGAATTAAAAAAAATGCAAAGTATTTGTTATTTATCAAAGTTATTTGAAGAAAATTATGAACAGAGAACTTTTAGAAATTTTAAATTAGATAAAAATAATTCTTATTTATTTAAGAATTTTATTCTTAATCAAACTTATTATATGAATATTCTTGCAACAAATCAAAAAACAGGAGAAATTATTGCATTTAAACCTATAACTCTAGAAAAGCAATCTACATTTAGTTTTAAAAATATTTTCTTTTTTATTTTAATAGTTTTTTTCTCATATATTGGTTTTGAAATAATAAAAAAATTTGTAATATGTATTTATAATAAATATACAAATTCTCAAATGTCTAATTATAATAATAAAAATGGATATAGTAGAAATGTTAGTAATGAAGGATATCAAAGACCAGGAATGAATATTGAAATGCCTTCTATGAAATTAGGTTTTTCTGATAAGATAAAATATTCTAATTTATCTGATGGTTAATATTAATAATTATATAATTAAAAAATAAATTTAAAATTTGTTAAATATTAATTTAATAAAATATGAAAGTGATTTGATAATACTATTTAAGCAAGTTTTAATTCAACTAATTTCTTTTTGATATCTTCGAAAATTTCTTCTTTGGTTCTATTACAATCAATTCTTATTAAAATTCCTTGTTTTTCAAAAATTGGAGCTAATGGTCTGGTTTCTTTTTCGAAAACATTAATTCTTTTTAAAATAGTTGCTTCATTATCATCAGCTCTTCCTTCATTTCTTCCTAATATTCTTCTTTTCATTTCTTCAGCTGAGCAGTCAAAGAATAAAGCAGCTTTGACTTCAACGACGTCAGTCATCATTTTGTTCCAAACATCCATATTTTCTTGATTTCTTGGGTATCCGTCGACTAAAATTTTTTTATTGTCTGATTTTAAGATGGCATCTTTAAGATAGAAAAGAACTCTTTCTGAACTGATTAATTTTCCTTCTTTCATATCAGCATCTAATTTTTCCCATCCTTCAGCTTTTTTTTCTTTGACTACGCCACGTAATAAATCTCCTGTTGAAAAGGTAGCAAATTTAAATTGTTCAACAATTTTTTTACATTGGGTACCTTTTCCAGCTCCTGGTCCTCCCATAACGAAGATAACTTGTGGCTTGCTCATTTATTATATAAAAATATTTATTTTTTATTGAATAAATATCTAAATTAATTAAAAATTAATTAATTATTATTAAATTTTTAAAGAAATAAATATAATTTTAATAATGGGGATTGGGGATTGGGGATTGGGGATTGGGGATTGGGGATTGGGCCCAATCCCCAATCCCCAATCCCCAA
>JAEEGL011942357.1_pt1 | contig 10518 bp, 8 predicted proteins | sample 9134231 | NCBI WGS metagenome assembly JAEEGL01 (sample SAMN16246548, study PRJNA631951) | gut metagenome | biome: gut microbiome; feature: rumen; material: fiber-attached | host: Bos | place: Iran: Karaj | collected 2018-10
GCAGAGGTAGGAACAGTTGGCGCGGGAGGGGTAGTCGCCGTTGGAGCCGGAGTAGACGGGGATGCCGTGGGAGTCGAAGATGACCAGGCCGCACTCTTCGATGGTCTTGGCGATGTTGTCGACGGTGGCGTTGGTCATGGAGTACCGCATGCCGGTGCCGCCGGTGGCTCCGTAGAGGTTCTGCCACATGGTCTTATAGTAAGGAGAATAGCTGGTGAAGGAGGAGTCAGAGTAGCTCGAGCTGGACTCCCAGTAGGGCTGGATCAGGCCGATCTTAGTGGAGTTGGCGCTGCCGCCGCGGGTGGCGGTGAAGTCCGCCAGCAGAGCCTGTGCGTCGGCCTCGGCCCGGGCGATCTCCGCGGGGGTCGGGTCGTTGGCGGTGTTGTGGAGCTCCGCTTCCATGCGGGGATCGAAGCAGCAGGGCATACCGGTGGTGGTCTGCCATACCAGGAAGTTGCCGTTCTTCTGGAGCGTGCCGGAGACGTAGGTCGCGGAGCCTTCGATGGCTTCGATGACGCCGGGCAGCATTGCGATGTAATCCTGCTCGGTCAGGTTGGCTACGCCGCCCATGGTCTGTGCAGCGGTGGTCTTCACGGCCTCGATACGTGCGAAGACGTCAGCGTCGAGGATCGCATTTTCCTCGTCCGTATAGACGTGCACGCGTTCGGTGCCGCTCTTTCTGCCGGAATCGGCGGCATAGGAGAAGGTGGGCAGAAGCGCGACCACCATCGCCAGTACCATCAATACCGCGAAGAAACGCTTGAACTGTTTACTCATGTTTTTCTCCCTTTCAGATTGATTTGATTAGGACTGGATAAGCGCGGAACCGGCCCTTTCGGGGGGCCGGTATGTCACGGCTGAGACAGCTCGCAACACTAATATTCTATCACAAATTTCGTATTTGTCCAGTATAATTTTCCTTTTTATTCCATTAAATTTCAATATATGCCCTGCATAAATGAGTTTTTATGCAATCGAATACAGAATATACAATATATAGTTCCGTTTTTCGCGGCTTTGGAAGAATTCTTCCGGGAGCGTTGACAAGGGAGGCGGCGCTGTGGTAAACTGAAGGAAAGAATACAGAAGGGGGTCTGTTTTCGATGAGATATCTTTGGATCCTTCCCGTGGTGCTGGTCTGCGCAGGTCTGCTGGTGCTGGGCTTCGGGTGCCTGCTGGCGGTCTATTCCACCCGCATCAAACGGCAGACGCTGGCAGAGGCCAGGGCCTGGCAGGAGGAGCACTACGATCTGTCCTGGTACGACCCGCTGCAGAAGGAGGACTATCTGCTCCGCTGCCGCGACGGCTATCAGCTCCACGTCCAGCATCTGTGCAATCCCAAACCCTCCAACCGCGCCGTCATCATCTCCCACGGACTCACGGACAACCGCTACGGCGCCCTGAAATACGCCAAGCCCTATCTGGACATGGGCTTCGACGTGATCATCTACGATCTGCGGGGCCACGGCGAGAACAAGAAGACCTGGTGCTCCTATTCCCTGCGGGAGAGCCGCGATCTCAATCTGCTGATCCGCGACACCAGGGACCGCTTCCCGGATCTGAAGGTCCTGGGTCTGCACGGCGAATCCCTGGGCGCCGCCACCTCCGTGGCCGTGCTGCGGTACTCCCCGAAGGTGGACTTCGTGGTGTCCGACTGCGCCTTCAGTGAGGTCAAGAGCATCCTCACCGCGGGGCTGAAGAGCATGCACCTGCCGGAGAAGTGCATCCTTCTGTCCGGCTTCTGCACCAGGCTGCTCTACGGCGTTTCCTATGACGAGATGCGGCCCATCGACAGCCTGAAAAAGGCGACACAGCCCATCCTCTTCATTCACGGCGCCGCCGACGAGCTCATCCCGCCCTCCCACGCCGAGGACATGCACGCCGCCGTGGAGGATCACAGCGAGCTGCATCTGGTGGACGGCGCGCCCCACGCCCTGTCCGTGCTCACCGCGCCGGAGGATTACCGCCGCTGGCTGCGGGGCTTCCTGCGGGACTACGATCTGCTCTGAGATCCCTCACGCAACGGCGTGATAGAACCGTCGCTGCCGCACGCAGCGAAACTGGATATCGTTTTCCGGCGCTGTCGCGGCCTGCTCCGCGACGCCGGGCGGAGCCTCCTGCAAGCTGCTGCCGGAGGCTCCTTTCGTTTGTCCGGTCGTCCACCAGCCCAGGGAGAGGATGAAGGCGTAGGTCTTGTCCCTCTGGCCCAGATGGCGGGTGCCGTAGGAGGTTACGGCGTGGACCGCCGCGTGGAGCTCGTCCAGGTCGTAGAACAGCGCGTCCTCCCCCACCCCCATGGCGGCGCGGATATGCTCGAGATAGGTCTTCGCCCCGCCCACGCCGAACTGGTTGTAGATGGTGGCGTAGTAGAAGACGGTGGCGTCGGTGCGCATGCCGGCCCTCCAGGCGGCGTCGAGATAGACGGAGATGTCGGCCCGGGCCAGCTCGTCCTGGGCGCGTCTGCCCGCCGGCGAGCTCAAAAGGGCGGAAACCGCGGCGGCCTCCGCGGCGTCGAGGGTGCGCCGGTCCCAGTTCGCGCCCTCGCTTTGCACCTCGTCGCAGAGGTCCTGTCCCAGATGCTGCCGGGCAGCCGCGGGGTCCGCGGACACCGCCTTCCGGACCAGCTCCAGGGCCCGCCGCCCGTGCCACTGCAGAAGCCCCAGGCTCACGGCCCCGTTGTCCCGGGCATTGACGGCGGAGTAATCCCCCTCCGCCCCGAAGAAGAAGGTTTTTAGGGCGGGGATCAGCAGGTCCGGGTGGATGCTGCCGTCGTAGGCCGCCCCCCGGGCCGGGAGGGACAGCGCCGGCAGCAGAAGCAGCGCCAGGACAATGCAGAAGAGCTTTCGTTTCATAGTTGCGTACCTCCGGAGATAAAGATCGGCTGTGTTCACGCCAATGATAGCATGAACACAGCCGATCTTTTTGTCAAACGAAGGCGCCGGATATCATTTCCGCTTGTAGACTTTGGGGAAGAGGATGCAGATGATCGCGACGCAGACCGCGGCGACTGCCAGGACGTAGACGATGACGCCCCGGACCGTCAGATCCGTGCCCAGCAGCCGGACGGGAGGACAGAAGGTGTCCTCCAGGCCCCGGGCAAAGGCCCCGCCGTCAAGGCCGCCGATCCCCTCGTCCATGTGCTTCAGGATGCCCTTGAGGAGGGTGCGCCGATAGAGCCAGGTGACGCCGGTGCCCGGGAAAAGGCCGCAGACCGTCTGCACCTGCTTGGAGAAGGTGGAGATCGGCATGAAGGCGCCGATCACGAAGCCCGCCGCCGCGGAGAGCAGGCCGAAGAAGGCGCCGCTTGCCGAGGTGCTCTGGAAGAAGAGGACGGGGATCATGAACAGGGCGGTGGCGGAGACCGCCGCCAGCACCGTGATGCCGTAGAGCTTCGCCGCGGAGCCGGCGGAGAGGCAGGGATCGCCGCTGGAGCAGAGGATCACGAGGCCGACGGTCAGGATAGCCGTGGTCATCAGGATCGCGGAGAGGACCGAGGCCGTGAAGTAGGACAGGACGATCTGCCAGCGGCGGATGGGGGTGGCGGCGATGTCGTAGTCGATGCGCCGCTCCCGGTCCCGGACCAGGGTGGTCAGGGTGTGGTAGGACACCGTGATGGCCGAGGAGCCCATGAGGCCGGACAGCAGAAGGCCCGAGGTGAACAGATCGATATCCTTGTTTTTGACCAGATCTCCCAGCGCGGCGGCCTGGTCCCGGATGGAGTCCACGTAGGTCTGGCGCAGGAAAAGGAGATAGAGGACGAAGAGGATGATGGAGGTGAGCATGGAGAACAGCACCGCCTGGACGTCCTTGAAATAGACCAGCAGATTGCGGCGGGTCAGACCGAGAAAGCGTTTCATACCGAGAACTCCTTTCCCGTCAGCTTGAGGAAGACGTCGTCCATGCTGCCCTTGACCACCTCGAAGTCGGTGATCTCGTTCTGATGCGCGGCCAGGAAGGCCGGCAGCCCCTCCCGGAAGGGGACGGAGTAGTGGTCGGCGTCGTAGCGGAAGCTCCTGCCCTGGAGGACGGCGTCGTTGGCATCGCTCTGGGGGACATACCACAGAAGCCTGGTCTCCGCGTGGGCGGATTTCAGCTCCGCCGGGGTGCCCTGGGCGATGATCTTTCCGTGGTCCAGGATGACCACGTGGTCGGCGTCCCGGGTCTCCTCCATGTAGTGGGTGGTGAGGAAGATGGTGAGGCCGGTCTGGCGGCGGAGCCGGTCGACGTGGTCCCAGACCAGGCGGCGGGAGGTGGGGTCGAGACCCGTGGTGGGCTCGTCCAGGAAGAGGATCCTGGGCCGGTGGATCAGGGCCCGGAGGATGTCCACCCGGCGGCGCTGGCCGCCGGAGAGCCTGCCGTAGCGGCGGTTCCAGATCTCCGAGAGCTCGAAGCTCTCCATAAAGGGCTCCAGCCGCTGCCGGACCTCGGCGGCGGACAGGCCGTAGTAGGAGCCCCGGGTCACCAGATTCTGCCGGACGGTGAGCATCTCGTCGAGCACGGAGTTCTGGAAGACGATGCCGATGCCGGCGCGGATGGCGTCGTCCTCCCGGCCCAGGGCATGGCCCAGGACCGTGACGTCGCCGGAGGTCTTTTTGAGGATGGTGCAGAGGATGTTGATGGTGGTGGACTTGCCGGCGCCGTTCTCGCCCAGCAGGGCGAAGAGGCCTCCCTCCTTCACCCGGAAGGAGATGCCCTGCACCGCAGGGACGTCCCGGTAGTATTTCACCAGATCCTGTACGATGATCGCGTCGTTTGCCATGGTTCGGTCCCTTTCTCAGTGATCAGCCGCCCTTTTTGACGTAGACCCAGGCGTTGGGCAGATACCGTCCGTCGGGGGTGTTGACGTTGGAGCAGCGGGTGATGGGCTGGCCGCGGTACCAGAGGATGGCGGTGGTGCCGCCGTCCATATTCAGGGCGGTCCAGCCGTCGTACTGCTGCATGAACTTGGCGCAGTCCACGACGCTGCAGCCGGGGGAACCGGGAAGACGGCCCTCCACCACAAACATCAGAATCTCGCCGCGGCGGGTCTGGCCCAGGCAGGCCCTGGGATTCTCTCCGGTCCAGATGGTCGGATCCTGGAGCTTCCCCTGGATCAGCAGGGCGGGCTCGAACTCCATCGCGTCGGTGACGTCGTCCGCCACCGATGAGGTCGCCCGGGAGAGAGTGGCCCAGTTGTTCTCATGCATCTCAAAGCGGTAGCACCAGCTGCCCATGTGGCTGCCGTAGTCCTTGCCCGCGCAGCGGCACCAGCCGGCGACCTGGCCGCCGTTGCCGGCGAAGTCGGCGTCGATGAAGCCACTGCCGGTCAGGGCGATGAGGCCGTTGTGGGAGGAGGCGATGTCGCCGACCTTCTGGCCGACGACGCCCATACGGTTGGAGGCGTAGAGGTGCAGGCGGGAGGGGTCCTTGGCGATGGCCATGGTGGCCCGGGAGCCGCCCACGGTGGCCCGCACGATCAGCACCCGCTCGGCGGTGTCGATGGCCAGGACCTGGTGGCCCTGGACGGTGTAGAGATCCAGGCCCTTGTCGCCGAGCCAGGCCTCGTTGATGCTGATGCCGTCGTAGCCGTTTTCAAAGTATTCCGGATGCTCGGCCAGCCACGCGTCGGTGGTCTCGGGATCCAGCTCCCAGAAAAAGTGGTAGAAGCTCTCCCTGGCCGGGTCCACGGGCTCTTCGGGCTCCGTGGGCTCCGGTTCCGACGGTTCCGGGGCCGTGGGATCCGGTACCGTGGGATCCGGTACCGTATTCGGGGCGGAATTGGCCTGCTCCGGGGCGCCGGTGGATCCGGCCTGCGCCGGGGTTAGCTTCCCGCAGCCGGCAAAAACCGCGCAGACCAGGGCGCAGACCAGCAGCAGGATGATCAGTTTGCGTTCCATAGATACGCCTCCCCATACAAGATAAGGAAATCACATTCCTGCATATTTTAGCACATCCTGCGCGGTTTTGCAAGATGCAGGAACCGCCGCGGCAGGCAAAGAGAAGCGGCCCTCCCGAAGGAGGGCCGCTTTCTGCGCCGCTGTGCTCAGAGGAGATCGGTATACAGCTCCAGATAGCGGCGGGCGGGGACTTTCCAGGAGAAGTCGACGTCCATATCCCGGCGGGCCAGGCGGACGAAGGCCTCGTGGTTGTGGTAGTAGTCGCCCAGGGCGCGGTCGATGGCGCCGAGGAAGTCGTCGCCGTTGTAGGTCTGGAAGGTGTAGCCGCGGCCCTCTTCGGTCTCGGGGTTGAAGGGCAGGACGGTGTCCTTGAGGCCGCCGGTGGCGTTGACCACGGGGACGGTGCCGTAGTGCATGGCGATAAGCTGGCTCAGGCCGCAGGGCTCCGCCTTGGAGGGCATGAGGTAGATGTCGGAGCCGGCGTAGACCCGGGAGGCCAGGCGGGAGTCGAAGCGGAGGTTCATGGAGAACTTGCCCGGGCACTCCGCGGCCACGGACTGCAGGGCGTGCTCATACCTGGCCTCGCCGGTGCCGACGATGACCAGCTGGACGTCCCGCTCCAGGAGCCTGCGGAGGATGTAGCAGAGGATGTCGATGCCCTTGTGGGAGGCCAGGCGGGTCACCATGGCCAGGATCGGGGCGTCGGACTCCTCGAGTCCCAGCTCCTTCTGAAGGGCGCGCTTGTTCTCCAGCTTGTCGGCAAAGGTGGCGGAGGTGAAGTTTCTGACCAGAGCCTTATCCTTCGCCGGGTCGTAGACCGTGACGTCGATGCCGTTGACGATGCCCTGCAGCTGCTTGCCCCGGGAGGCCAGCACCCCGGACAGACCGTGGGCAAAGTAGGGATAGCGCAGCTCCTTGGCGTAGGTCTCGGAGACGGTGGTGACGAGATCGGACTGGACGATGCCGGCCTTCATGAAGTTCACGCAGCCGTCGAAGCTGAGGACCCCGCGCCAGCGGTCGTCAAAGCCCAGAACCTCGCCGAAGAATTCCATGCCGGTCTTGCCCTGGTACTCGACGTTGTGGATGGTGAAGACCGTCTTCGCGTCGGGGAAGCAGGTGCGGAACTCGGCGTCGAGATACACCGGCACCAGCGCCGTCTGCCAGTCGTGGCAGTGGATGATCTGCGGATGGAATTCCAGCCAGTTCAGGGCGGCCAGGGCGGCCTTGTCGAAGAAGGCGAAGCGCTCGCCGTCGTCGTAGAAGCCGTAGATGCCGTCGCGGTTGAAGTAGTACTCGTTGTCGATGAAATAGACCTGCAGGTGCTTCTTCCGGCTCTTCCAGCGCAGAAGGCCCACGTACTGCTGCCGCCAGGTCAGGTTGATGGAGAAGTTGGTCAGGGGCTCCACCTCCACGCTCCTGTTCTCCCGGACGGACTTGTAGTAGGGCAGAATCAGCACGACGTCGTTGTCCTTGATCCTGGAGAGCTCCCCCGGAAGGGCCTGCAGCACGTCTCCGAGGCCGCCGGTCTTGACGAAGGGGGCGGCTTCGGAGGCGATCATTGCGATCCTCATACGATTTCTCCTCTGTTCAGGATCACGGGCCGGCCCTCGGTGCCGATGAGCTTGACGCCGGCGCTGATCTTGACGTCCTTATCCAGGATGCAGTTCTCCAGCTGGGCGCCGATGCCGATCTCGCAGTTGGCCATGACGACGCAGTTCTTGATGCGGGCGCCGGTGGACAGGTGCACGCCGCGGAAGAGGACGGAATTCTCCGCCGCACCCAGCAGGACGCAGCCGTCGGCCACGATGCAGTCGTCAATCTCGGAGCCCTCGCCGTAGTAGGCAGGAACCTGGTCACGGACCTTGGTGTAAATGGTCAGGCCGTTGCGGAACAGGAGGTCCCGGCGGACGGTCTTGTCGATCAGAGCGAGGTTGTTGCGGTAGTATTCCTCGGTGGACTCGTTGAACAGGGCCACGTCCTTGTACTCGAAGGCGTTCACGGAGAGCAGGCCGTCCGCCCAGTCCTGAAGGATGAACTCCCGCTCGAAGCGGTAGCGGTTGTGGGCCACGCAGTCCTCGGCGCAGGAGAGCAGCAGCTCGCGGCGGATGACGAACATGCCCATGGAGGCCAGATAGTCCTGGGGCGCGGCGTAGTCCACGGCCATATCGGTGATCTCGCCGTCCTCGCCCAGACGGACCGCCAGGTCCAGCTGCTTCTCGGAATTGGCGATGCCGGCCTTGACCACCACGGTGACGTCCTTGCCGGAGTCGATGTGGGCCCGGACGACGGACTCAAGGTTCATGGTGGCAATGACGGCGGCGTCGGCCAGGACGACGTAATCCTCCGGCGCCTTGGCCAGATAATTCTTGCCGGCGGCGGCGATGGCCTCGAGCTTGCCGCGGAAGGTGTCGGAGGCGCCCATGGAGTAGGGGGTGATGAACTCCAGGCCGTTCTCCTCCAGCTTGAGGTCCCACTCTTCACCGGAGCCCACGTGGTTCATCAGGCTCTGGAAGTTGTACTGGGTAACGATGCCCACGTGGCGGATGCCGGCGTTGGCCATATTGGACAGGGTGAAGTCGATCTGGCGGTAGCGGCCGCCGAAGGGCAGCGAGGCCTGGGTGCGCTTGTTGGTGAGCTGGCCCAGGGAGCTGTCATAGATGTTCGCGAATACAAGACCCATTACGTTTTTCATCGTTTCTTACCTCCTGCCTCAGATGACTTCGCCGGGTTTGACGACCTGGTTGGCGACGATCTCGTGGTTCTTGCCCACCACGGCGATCTCCCGCTTCTCGCCCTCGCGGAAAGAGCCGCCGATCACCGCGCCGGAGCGGACGGTGCAGCCCTCGCCGATGATGGCGTTGCGGATGAAGACGCCCTCTTCGATGTGGACGTTGGGCATGATGACGGAGTCCTCGATCCGGGCTTCCTTGGAGATGAAGCAGCCGGTGGAGATGACGCTGTGGCGGATGTCGCCGTAGATCTGGCAGCCCTCGGCGATCAGGCAGTTGACGTTCTTCGAGCCAGCGTCGATGTAGGAGGAGGGCAGGGCGTAGTTTCTGGCGTAGATCTTTGCCGTGCCGTCACCGTAGAGGTTGAACTCGGGGTCGATGCCCAGAAGCTCCATATTTGCCTCCCACAGGGAGCTGATGGTGCCGACGTCCTTCCAGTAGCCCTCGAAGTCGTAGGCAAAGAGCCGGTGGCCGGAGTTCAGGATGGCGGGGATGACGTTCTTGCCGAAGTCGTTCTCGGACTTGGGATCCTCCTCGTCCTCGATGAGGTACTTCTTCAGGACGCTCCACTTGAAGACGTAGATGCCCATGGAGGCGTTGTTGGACTTGGGCTTCTTGGGCTTTTCTTCGAACTCGTAGATGGAGCCGTCGGGGTTGGTGTTCATGATGCCGAAGCGGGAGGCCTCCTCGATGGGGACCTGGCGGACGGCGATGGTGACGTCGGCCTCGTGCTCCTCATGGAAGCGGATCATCTTGGCGTAGTCCATGCGGTAGATGTGGTCGCCGGAGAGGATGAGGACGTTGTCGGGATCGTAGCGCTCAATGAACTTGATGTTCTGGTAGATCGCGTTCGCGGTGCCCTTGTACCACTCGGACTTCTTGGAGCGGGCGTAGGGGGGGAGCACCTGAACACCGCCGTGGGACGTGTTGAGGCCCCAGGGCTGGCCGTTGCCGATATACTCGTTGAGCTCCAGGGGCTGGTACTGCGTCAGGATGCCGACGGTGTCGATGCCGGAGTTGACGCAGTTGGACAGGGGGAAGTCGATGATGCGGTACTTTCCCCCGAAGGGGACGGCAGGCTTGGCGGTGTTCTCCGTCAAGACGTACAGGCGGGTGCCCTGGCCGCCGGCCAGCAGCATGGCTACACAGCGTTTCTTTTGGAAGTTCATGGTGTTCGGGTCTCCTTTATAATTTTTGTTCTTGTTTTACACGGTTGCGGTCGGAGAATCCCGGGCAGCGGCCGCCGGCGTCATCCGCCGCGGGTCCGTCCCCGGTCCCCCGAGACAGGGCGATTACTTCTCCTCTTCCTTCTTCTTATGGGGATGGCGGATCGTCTTGGGCTTGTAGAACAGGACGGACAGAGGCGGCAGGGTGAAGTCGGCGGAGTACTGCAGATCGCCCCAGGGGCTCTCCTCGGCGACGATGGCGGGCAGCTCGGTGCCCCAGCCGCCGTACTTCTCCTCGTCGGAGTTGAGGACCAGCTCGTACTCCCCGGCCTTGGGCAGGCCCAGGCGGTAGTGCTCGCGTTTGACGGGGCAGAAGTTGCAGATGCCGATGATCTCATGGCCCTTGTCGTCGATGCGGCGGAAGGCGATGACGGAGTTGTCCCGGTCGTTGCAGGAGATCCACTTGAAGCCCTCCCAGTTCTGGTCGTTCTGCCAGAAGGCGGGGTTGTCGAGATACAGGTGGTTCAGATCCCGGACGAAGTCCTTCATCTGGCGGTGGCGGTCGTACTCCAGCAGGTTCCAGTCGAGGCCCTGGTTCTCGTTCCACTCGGCGAACTGGGCGAACTCGTTGCCCATGAAGTTGAGCTTCTTGCCGGGATGGCCCATCTGCCAGCCGAAGAAGGTCCGCAGGTTGGCGAACTGGTCGGTGTAGTAGCCGGGCATCTTGCGGATCAGAGAGCCCTTGCC
>JAEEGL012061032.1_pt1 | contig 10518 bp, 12 predicted proteins | sample 9134231 | NCBI WGS metagenome assembly JAEEGL01 (sample SAMN16246548, study PRJNA631951) | gut metagenome | biome: gut microbiome; feature: rumen; material: fiber-attached | host: Bos | place: Iran: Karaj | collected 2018-10
AATGACCTGGTCATTGTTCAGTCCTGCAGTTCCCAGATGGCAGTTGAAGCCCTGGACCCGCAGCGTAAGGAAAGGATCCTGGACATGTGCCGGGCACCGGGAACCAAGACGGTTCAGATAGCCATGATGGCGCAGAATGATGCCACTATTTACAGTGTTGATGTCTATCAGCAGCGTGTTGAACTGATTGAACAGGCTCTGAAAAAGTACGGGATCACCTGTGTCAGGACCGTCTGTGAAGACAGCCGCACCCTGCACACCAAGATGCCGCTGTATTATTTTGACAAGGTCCTGCTGGATGCTCCATGCAGCGGGCTGGGTACTTTGAAGCACAAGCCGGAGATCAAGCTCAACATTAAGCCGGAAGACATTGACGAGCTGACCAGACTGCAGTCCCAGCTGCTGGATTCAGCTGCTCTGATGGTCAAGGAAAACGGCATACTGGTCTATTCGACCTGTACGCTCAATACCAAGGAAAATGACCGACAGATCAGAATGTTCTTACGGCAGCACAATGAATTTGAACTGATAAGTGAAAAAACCGTCAAGCCTGATTCACAACATTATGACGGGTTCTATATATCAAAGTTAAGGAAAAAGTGCTAGAATTAACAACGGGATGTTTATGAAGTCCATATATGATTTTGATCTGGCCGAAATGACCAAACTGATGGAAGACAATGGGTTCAAGAAGTTCAATGCAACCCAGGTTTTTCAGTGGCTTTACCGCCAGAAGGTAACATCCTTTGATGAAATGACCAATCTCTCCATCAAACTGAGAGAATGGCTGAAGGCGAACTATTCCATTGAAAGACTGGAAGTTCTGCGTCTGCAGGTTTCCCGTGACGGAACCAGAAAGTATCTTTTCAGGCTTTCTGATGGCAGCAGCATTGAATCGGTGCTGATGCATTATGACTATGGCGATGCCATCTGTGTAACTTCCCAGGTGGGCTGCAACATGGGTTGCACCTTCTGCGCTTCAGGCCTGTTAAAGAAACAGAGAGATCTGACCAGCGGGGAAATGACCCTGCAGGTACTGGAAGTACAGAGAGACGTGGAGACACTGGGCGTCAGGGTTTCCCACATCGTGGTAATGGGTACCGGTGAACCGTTTGACAACTATGACAATGTCCTGCAGTTCTGCCGTACGGTCAATCATGACCTGGGCTTGGGCATCGGGGCCAGACACATTACGATCTCAACCTGCGGGCTGGTACCGGGAATCATGAGATTTGCGGATGAACATGTCCAGTATAATCTGGCCATTTCTCTGCATGCACCAAACAATGAATTGCGCAGCAAAATCATGCCTGTCAACAGACGGTATCCGCTGGAAAAGCTGATGGATGCCTTAAGATATTACTGTTCAAAGAATAACAGAAGATTAAGCTATGAATACATTCTGCTTAAGGGTGTAAATGATACTGACGAATGCGTATCCCAGCTGATAGAATTAACAAGGGAGTTTGACGTCTATGTCAACCTCATTCCTTACAACACGGTCGATGAGCACGGGTATGTAAGTACTGACTATAAGACAGCCATGGCGCTGTATAACAGATTAATGAAGAATAATGTCCGCTGCACCCTGCGCCAGAAGCATGGCGATGACATTGATGCGGCGTGCGGGCAGTTAAGAAGCAAGTATGAAAGGGGGAATGCCTGATGAGATACTACGGTATGACTGACAAGGGCATATCGAGAGCGCAGAATCAGGACTGTTTCCGCATTGTGCGGGAAGATGATAATGTCCTGGCAGTTGTCGCTGACGGTATCGGCGGGCATCAGGCCGGGGATGTAGCCAGCAGACTGGCCTGCGATACCCTGGTAAAGAGTTTCCGCAAGAATTATGACCATAATCCGGATTTCTGGTTTGCAACCTCTCTGGACAGGGTCAACAGAATAGTATATGAACTGGCCGGCAAGGAACCTAAGTACAGGGGCATGGGAACGACCATGGTTGCCGCCGTTATTGATAAGGATAATACCGTAAGTCTGCTTAATGTAGGTGACTCAAGAGCCTACATTCTTGATAATGAAGATCACCTGATCCAGCTGACGGAAGACCATTCTCTGATCAATGAACTGATCAAGAGAGACGGGATGACCATGGAGAAGGCCATGGAGATCGGGGCTCATGTCATAACCAGAGCCATCGGCATCTGGCCGGCCATTGAAGGTGACATTTACACTGTGGAAGAGGACTTCAAGTGTCTGATGCTGTGCAGCGACGGTCTGCATAACTACGTTGAACCGGAGAAGATCATCCAGATCCTTAATGATAAGGACCTGACCGGCCGCAGCAAGTGTGAAAAGCTGGTGGCCATGGCCAATGAAGCGGGCGGCTATGACAACATTACCGTTGTCCTGATGGAGAAGTAAGCGTATGGAAAGCAGAATAGGTAACAGATACATAGTCCGCAAGTCCATAGGCGAAGGCGGCATGGCCGATGTCTATCTGGCATACGATGCCATCCTGAAAAGGGAAGTAGCGATCAAGGTCTTGAGAGGGGAACTCAATGAAGACCCGATCAACCTGCAGCGCTTCCAGCGTGAAGCCAGCGCCATAACCAATCTTTCACATCCTAACATCGTGGAAGTTTACGACGTGGGCGAAACCAATAAGAAGAACTACATTGTCATGGAATATGTCCCGGGCAAGACTCTCAAGCAGCTGATCAAGCAGAGAGGGGCCATCAATACCACGGAAGCCATCAACATCATGAAGCAGCTGGTTTCCGCCACGGCTCATGCCCATCACAATGACATCATTCACCGTGACATCAAGTCACAGAACGTTCTGATAAAGGATGACGGAACGGTCAAGCTTTCCGACTTCGGCATTGCCTCAACCGGTGATTCCAATCAGCAGCTGACACAGACTGATACGGTCATGGGTTCCGTTCACTATCTGGCACCGGAACTGGCCAGAGGAAAGCCGGCCACGGTTCAAAGCGACATCTATTCACTGGGCATTGTCTTCTTTGAAATGCTGACAGGGGATGTTCCTTTCCATGCCGACACGGCTGTACAGATCGCTCTCAAGCACATGCATGATGACATTCCGTCCGTGCGAGCCTTTAATCCGAACATTCCGCAGTCAGTGGAGAACATCATTCTCAGGGCTACGGCAAAGGAACCGGAACAGAGATACAGTTCCGCTGATTCAATGTATGATGATCTGATTACCTGTCTGGATTTCTCCCGCAGCCATGAAGCCAAGGTCGTCATTAACAATCCGCATAAGGAAGCCGAAAAGAACACCGAGATCAAGCCGGTGGTCAGAAAGGTCAGAAAAGACAGATGGAAAGATGTCTTCAAGATCGCCTTTGCGGTTATCCGGAGTCTTTCAGCAATCGTACTGCTGCTGGTAATGTCCGGCAAGCTGGCACCTAAGGGCAAGACGGTAATCGTTCCGGATGTCACCAATTATGAAAGCGAAGATGCCAGAAAAGTCATGGAAAGCTACAGCCTGAAGGTTGAAAGCATTGTTTACGAAGCAACCGAAAACATTGAAAAGGGCCGTGTAATAAGGATATCCCCGAAGGAAGGTACGGAAGTACTGGAAAACGCCACCATAACGCTGTATGTATCAAGCGGCAAGTTCTATAACGTTGCCGACTATACCGGCAAGAGCATTGACGATGTCAAGCCTAAGCTGGAAGGAGACGGCTTCACCGTTACGGTCAACATCGTGGAAGACAGCACCCGCAAACCTGGTGCCATTATCACGCAGGATGTTGAACCTGGTACCGTTCTTGATCCAAAGCAGAAAAGAGAGATCACCTTTACGGTAGCCAGTGCCGTGACGATCCAGATACCGGAAAGCCTGATGGGCATGGCGGTATCCGATGCCGAAAAGTTCCTGAAGGACAAGGGCATTACCGTCAAGCTGACCCAGCTGCCGATCGAACAGAATCCAATCGATCCTGAGACGGAAACATATACATACAAGACAGGCGTTGTCGTAGAGATCTCGCCTAATGCCGGCACTTACTTCACGCAGAAGGAAGGGGCCTACATCGAACTGAAATACTATTAAGATGACAGGACTGATTATAAAGATAGTTTCCAATCAGTATACTTTGCTGACCCGGGAAGGGGAAAGCATTCTGGCAACCGCAATGGGCAAACTGCGTCTTGGCAGCAAGCCTTTAGTCGGTGACAGGGTGGAGTATGAACTGATTGAAGACCGCTATGCCATTCAGAAGATTCTGCCGCGCACCAATTATCTGATCAGGCCGGCCATTGCCAATGTGGATCAGGCCATGATCGTAATGTCGGCGGTGGAACCTGATTTTTCGCCTCTGCTGGTGGATAAGCTGATCTTTCTGATCAGTTACCGGTTCATTGAACCGCTGATCGTCATAACCAAGATGGACCTGGTCAAACCGGGCAACAGGATATACGAATACATTGAAGATTACCGCAAGAGCGGATATCATGTCATTACGGTAGGAAAGGACCGCGACATTGAAGCTGTCAAGGACGCTCTTAAGGATAAGATAACGGTGCTGACCGGACAGTCTGGTGTCGGCAAGAGCACCATCATGAACAGACTGGACGAGGCCTTTGCGGCTGCTACCCAGGAGATCTCAAAGTCCATGGGCCGCGGCAAGCATACGACCCGTCACGTGCAGCTCTATCAGGTGGCAGGCGGTCTGATTGCGGATACCCCGGGATTCTCATCCCTGGATTTCTCCCGCATTGACGCTCTGACCCTGGCCGGGAGAATACCTGATTTCCGCGATGCCGGTGAATGCCGCTTCAAGGACTGCAAACATGTAAATGAACCGAACTGCCGGGTAAAGAAAAAGTTGGAAAAGGGAGAAATCTCCCGCATCCGCTATCAAAATTACCTGGAAACAGTTAAATTATGTAATCAGAAGGAGGACTGGGAATAATGACTATAGTATCACCATCCGTATTATCAGCTGATTTTCTGAATCTGGGAGAACAGATCAGGGAGCTGAATGAAAGCGAAGCCCAATGGATCCATTACGATGTCATGGACGGGGTCTTTGTCCCAAACATTTCATTTGGAACTGACAGCCTTAAGCAGATCGGCAAGCGGACGGATAAGGTCCTTGATGTTCACATCATGGTTACCAATCCGCTGAAGGTTGTCGATTATTTCAAGAAATGCCGCATTGACATCATGACTTTCCACAAGGAAGCCGTTGATGACAACATGCTGATACCGACAATTGAAAAGTGCCGCCTGCAGGGCTGGAAAGTCGGCATTTCCATCAAGCCTAAAACCAGGCCGGAATCTCTGATCGGAATATTGGATAAGGTCGATCTGGTTCTGGTCATGAGCGTAGAACCGGGATTTGGCGGACAGAGCTTCATGCCTGAATCACTGGACAAGCTGGACTGGCTGCACAGTTACCGTGAAGAACACGGTCTGAATTATCTGATCGAAATTGACGGCGGCATTAACCGGGAGACCGGTAAGCTGGCGGTTGAACACCATTGCGATGCCCTGGTTGCCGGAAGCTATGTCTTTAAGCATCCGGAAGGCATCAAGGCAGGAGTAAAATCCTTACTGTAATGAAAAAGCTTGTGATGCTGCTGAGTGTTCTGCTTCTTTTGGCAGGCTGTGGCGGCAATGACAAAAAACCCGAGAATGACTTTTCTGAACTCTACGGTGTAAATGGGGATTCAGTGGTCTTTCTTGCGGACAGAGATGACATCATGGATAAATTACAGAACGGTACGCATGTAGTTCTGTTTGCCCATCCGGATGATGATCAGAAGAAAATTGTGAAGGATCTGGTAGAACTGACTAAGCAGTATGCCGGGGTAAGGATCTACTATTACGATCTGAATGATGTCAGTGAAAAACTGGGGAATGATATCCACCAGCTGCTGACTCCACACATTTCTTCCTGGTATTTCGACGGCAGTGAACCGGTCATCTACATGATCAGAAACGGGGAGCTTGTCCAGGGTTTCTGGAGTTACAGCGAAAATTCTTCAGATGGCTGGAAAGAAGCCATGGACATCATGACCAAGGATACCAAACCGGCCTGTTCGGGCGGGTGCTGAGAATGAAAAAAGGAAAATCGGCTGATTTTCCTTTTTTATTAGTTGGCATTTTTGCTTTTCCAGGCGTAATAGGCTTCGTCCTTTTCACTGTCGATGGTACTGCCGTCCGGTACATACAGGTAGAGATCTTCCTTTATGAAGAGATCCCTGAATTCATTCAGAGTCAGACGGTAGCGGGAATTGGGAGTGTGAACGGTTACGGTGCCGTTATCCAGGTAAAATGACGTACGGTTGCGGGTCAGAATTATCTCGCCATCCTTGAGATAGTTGATGGCTTCATTGAAGGAGATGTTCTTCATAGATAATAAAAAAGTTAGTTGCCTAACTTATTTACCCTGCTGTGCTTTCAAAGTTTTCAGAGCTCTCGCAGACATCTTAACTGTCTGTGGTTTTCCATCAACCATGACCTTAACCTTCTGCAGATTGACATTCCATGAACGACGGGTTGCTCTCAGAGAGTCAGAACGCTTATTGCCTGTGACAGGACCCTTACCAGTTACTACACATACTCTTGACATTCGATGACCTCCTTTCAATCATACGCCTAGATATATTATCACGTAACTATAAAAAAAGCAAATAAAAAAAGACTAAAATTAGAACAATTATATGACAAATACATAGCGAATTATGATAAAATAAAAGTAATTTATGGGAGGCCTTTTGTGATGGCAAATAAACAAATACTTGCAGCCTTACAGATTGAAAGCAATGAGGTTCGTTTAGTTGTTGGCGAGATTTTTAATACTCGTTTAAACACCCTGAAAAAGGAATGCGTCCCTTGTAAAGGAATGGATGGAATCCGCATTGCTGATCCTAAGGCTGTTGCCAAAGCTGTTAAGGAGGCTGTCAGTAATGTTGAATCCCATTTCGGCGTGGCCATTGAAAGCGTTCTGCTTGCCATACCGGCATACCGTTTTAAGAAGGAAACCAGAAGTTTTTCAAAGGTAATTGATTCTGTTGACAGAAGAATTACCGCTGATGACATCAGAGATATATATCAGAAGGCATTGGCTGTCAATGTTGGCAAGGATTATGAAATCGTCAACGTTACCAGCAACATGTTCAAGACTAACGGTATTGTCTACCGCAAGATGCCTATCGGCGAGCAGTGTGACGTACTGGAAGCTGATGTAGATCTGTTATGCTGCGACAAGATGACAACATATGATTATGCAACGGTTGTGGAACTGGCCGGACTGAAGATCACGGATGTCTGCCTGGACAACTATGCCGTTTGCAAGGAAGCAGCACTGTTTGAACAGAATTTCCGCAATTATCTGCTGCTGATCCAGCTGGAAAAGGATCACACTCTGTTCTCAATGATCTATGACGGCAAGATCGCCATCAGTGAAAATGAAAACATCGGTTACAGCACTCTGGCCAAGGCCATTGCGGACAGATTCAAACTTCCTGAAAAGCACAGCACGGCTTTATTACTCAAGCATGACATTATAAACAGAAAATCATTCAATTACAGACCGATCTATTCCTGGACATCAAGCCAGGTAACCAATACGATCTCTGACAGAGAACTGTATGACTCCGTTCAGGAAAAGGTACAGTTCCTCGCCAATGATTTCGCCAAACTGTGCGGACCGATCATTGCCAGAGAGAACACTTCGGTAATCATCAGCGGTGACGGTGCTGAAATTACGGGAATTGACGAAGTACTGGCTGACAGATTCAACCGTCCGGTAAAGTGTTACTATCCGGAAACCCTGGGCGCCAGAGCTGCCAAGTGGGCAGTTGATCTGGGCATGTTCTATGCCTACATCGATCAGCAGGTGATCCATCAGGATTCCAAGAGTTCGCTGAACATCACTCAGTATCAGCAGAACCTGCAGAGAAGAGTACACAATGCCGAAAAGGAAGAGGGATTCACAGCCCGTCTTAAGAAAATGCTATTTACAAATCAAAGGAATAATTGAGGTGGAATATGAGCGAATTAACTTTAAACAATGTTACCAGAATCAAGGTGTTCGGTGTCGGTGGTGCCGGCTGTAACGCTGTCAACAGAATGGTTGAAGACGGTGTTGCCGGTGTAGATTTCTACGTAGCCAATACTGACTTACAGGTTATCAGAACATCAAAAGTTGAGAACAAGATCCTTCTCGGCGTCAATACCACTCACGGCTTAGGCTGCGGCGGTAATCCGGAGATCGGCAAGCAGGCCTGTCTGGAAGCTGAGCGGGAATTAAGAGAAGCAGTCAAGGAAGCTGACATGGTTTTCGTTACTGCAGGTATGGGCGGCGGAACCGGTACCGGTGCAGCTCCGATCATTGCCAGATATGCCCAGGAAGCTGGTGCCCTGACAATCGGTGTTGTTACAAAGCCATTCCCATTCGAAGGCAGAAGAAGAATGATGCAGGCTCTCGATGGACTCGATGAATTACGCAAGCATGTTGACTCAATCATCATTATTCCTAACAGCAAGGTTGAAAAGATCCTGGGCGACATTCCATTCAAGGAATCATTCAAGGAAGCTGACAACATCTTACGTCAGGCTGTCCAGACGATCACTGACCTGGTAAGCTTCCAGGCAATCATCAACCTCGACTTCACCCAGAACAATGCAGTCATGAGTAACCAGGGCGATGTCCTAATCTGTATCGGCACGGATTACGGTCCGATCAGAGCTGTTGAAGCAGCAACCAAGGCTGTCAACTCACCATTGCTGGAAGCCGACATTGCCGGTGCCAGAAATGCCATCATCAATATTACCGGCGGTAATGATCTTACCATCAATGATGCCAACGCTGCAGTTGACTACATCCGTACAGCTGCCGGTGGTGACATTGACTGCATCTTCGGTGTGGCATTCAATGAGAACCTCAACAGTACCATCATCGTTACGGTAATTGCGACGGGATTCGAAAATACTGACCGGGAAGAGCCGCTGAAGGTAAACAAGCAGGAAGAAGTTGTAAACGATCCGGCTCAGGAGGATAACTTCACTGAAGTAAGTCTTCCTTCCTTCGATACACCTTCATTCTTCAAGGATCGCTAGAAAATAACCCGTCAGGGTTATTTTTTACAAAGGCAGGTAAGCATGCAGAAATATAAGAAAGACGGAAACATTTCCTATGCTCTGGGAACGGAACTGACACTGGAACTGCTTCAGATGCATCCTGAGGATGTCGTCAGCGTATACATTCATTCCCGTCAGAATGATAATGAGATATGTCAGAAGATTGTATCCCTGTGCAGGGAAAACAGAATAGAAGTCATTTACAGTGACAAGGCATTCAACATCGTCAATGCCAAGGAAAACTGCTACATAATGGGTGTTTTCCGCAAGTTTGAAAATAACATTGATTTCAGTAAGAACCATGTCGTCCTGGTAAATCCGGGAAACATGGGTAACCTGGGAACCATAATCAGGACCTGCGTAGGCTTCGGTATTGACGATGTGGCAATCATTTCGCCAGCCGTGGATATCTATGACCCCAAGGCCGTAAGAGCCTCCATGAGGGCTTTCTTCAGGGTCAGATTCAGTTATTTCAGTTCTTTTGAGGAATATCTGGAAAAAGCCGGAAAAAGGGAGGTCTTCTGCTTCATGCTGGATGGAAAAACCAATCTGCAAAAGGTCAGAAAACCTGAGGAACGGTACTCACTTGTGTTTGGTAACGAAGCTACCGGATTACCGGAGAAGTTCCATGATTATGGTGAATCAGTATTCATTGAACAGCTGAATACGGTTGATTCACTGAATCTGGACAATGCCGTCAGCATTGCGGTATATCATTTCGTAAATCTTAAATGATGTAATTATAGGAGATGAAAATGACAATAAAAAAACTGTGGGCTCTGATAAGCTCGGTAATAGTCATCGGTGCCTTCCTGGTAGGATACTTCATCGGCAAGGTCAATCCGCCTGATGATCCAATCATTGATCCCGATCCGGTCGTAGAGGTAACGGTCAAGGAAGACGGGGTTTATGACAGCAAGGAAGAAGTTGCGCTGTATCTTGTAACATACCATAAGCTTCCTTCCAATTACGTTACCAAATATGAGGCCCGTAAGGCCGGCTGGGAGGGCGGTTCGGTTGAACCTTATTTCCCGGGCTGCTGCATTGGCGGTGATTCCTTCGCCAACCGTGAGGGACTGCTGCCAAGCAAGAAAGGGCGATCTTATCGAGAATGTGACATCAATACCCTGGGAAAGAAATCCCGAGGGGATGAGAGAATAATTTATTCCAATGATGGTCTGATATACTATACTGACGATCATTACGAATCGTTTGTACTTCTGTATGGGGAGGAATGAGAATGAACATTATCATATTGGACGGATCAGTAATGACCTCCAGAGAAAGAGCATATAAGCACATTGCCAGGGAACTGCGTTTCCCGGAATACTTCGGCAAAAATCTGGATGCTCTGTATGATCTGTTAACGGATCTTTACGTAAATGAGGATACCATAGTCATTCTGATGAACTGCCGGAAGCTGAAAAAGAGCCTTG